>MDTG01003334.1_pt1 | contig 14529 bp, 13 predicted proteins | sample 811421 | NCBI WGS metagenome assembly MDTG01 (sample SAMN05326645, study PRJNA326480) | marine metagenome | isolation source: seawater | place: Pacific Ocean: South East | collected 2011
AGAGAACTTTGCTAGGTATAATCTGGGCCTTGTAAAAGATGATGAAACCTTTATTCAAGTAATTTATAAATGAATCATAATATTTCTGTTGTATTACTAGGTGCGGGTAAGAGTAATAGGTTTAAGAAAAATATTCTAAAACAAAATGTAAAAATTAGAAAAAAGAAACTAATTGATTACTCAAGAGAATTTTTTAATAAGAACTTTGCTGATTCTCAAATCTATGTAGTTATTAATAAAAAAGTTAATATATATAATATTAAAAAAAATGAAACCATACTACATGGATCATCAACTAGATTTAAGTCATTATTTATTGCCATTGAATATTTATACTCCAGGAATTTACAATCCAGATATACTCTTATACATGATATTGCAAGGCCAATATTAAGTATCAGCGACATACAAAAACTAATTAAATCAATTAAACCAGGTATTTATGGCTCAACTTTAGGATATCCAATTACAAATGCAGTAAAAGAAGTAAAAGGAGAAATTATAAAAAATAATATTATCAAAGATAACTTGTGGTCTACTTTTACACCACAGTTATTTAGAACTGATAAACTGTATGAATCACTTATAAATATTAAAAAATATAACTATGTAATTGATGATGATATCGAGGCATTATTATTAAATAATATGGCTTGCAAAATTATCAAATCAAGCCCAGGAAATATTAAAGTAACATACTCTGATGATATTGAGATTATCAAGAGGTTATTATGAAAAACATACGTATTGGATATGGATATGATATGCATAAGCTATGCTCTGGTGAATATATAATTCTTGGAGGCAAAAAAATTATTTCCGATTATTCTATAGTTGCTCATTCTGATGGCGATATAATATTACATGCACTATCTGATGCTATATATGGATCTCTTGCAAATGGAGATATCGGTACACATTTTCCATCGAATAAAAATAACTTGAACATAGAGAGCCTTGAAATTATCAAGCATGCAACCAATTTACTTAACCAATCAAATTATCAAATTAATAATATTGATGTAACAGTATTATTAGAAAAGCCATTCTTACAACCTCACATTCCTAGTATAAGAGAGACTTTATCAGATGTGCTTTCTTTAGATATCTCAAAAATCAGTATTAAATCCTCTACTTCACAAAAAATAGGTATCGTAGGTGAAAGCAGGGCTATCATTTGTTATGCAGCTATTCTGATATCTAATGAATAATCTGGGTCCATTAATAATTAATTTAGATTCCACTGATATTAGTTCAAATGAATCAGATTTACTCACAAATGACTTTATTGGAGGAGTCTTACTATTTGAACATAATTATCTAAATAAGATCCAGATTAAAACTCTCATTGCTGATATAAAAAAAATCAATAAGAATTTACTAATTTTTGTTGATCATGAAGGAGGAAGAGTACAAAGATTTAAAGAAGAATTTACACAGCTACCATCATTCACATCAATTGGTGATATATATCAAGAGAATAAAGACTTTGCAAAAGAGGTTGCGTATAGTTGTGGTTATGTAGGTGGCTACGAATTAAGATCAGTAGGAGTAGATATTAATTTTTCACCTGTTATAGATTTATCATCAAAAAGTGGCGTCTTAAGTGAGAGAACACTCTCAGACTCACCTCAGATAGTTTCTATTTTAGCTTCTGAGTATATTAGAGGTATTATCGATAATGGGATAGTTCCAGTTTTGAAACATTATCCTGGTCATGGATCAGTTAACAATGATACTCATATTGAAGTATCTGAATCCGAATTATCTCTTGATTCCTTAAAAGATCATTTGTCGGTTTTTAAAATAATTAAAAGTAACTTTGATGTTCCTATTATGACTAGTCATATTAAGTTCAAAAATATTGATTCAGAACCTGTCACAACATCAGTAAAATGGCTTAAAGATATTTCAAAGAATAATTTCTCCAATAATGTCTTCTATATAAGCGACGATTTGGAAATGTCAGGTATAAGTAAATATTATAATAATCTTTCAAAGATTGAAATAATGACACATGCTCTCAAAAATGGATGCTCTATGATTATTGTGACAACTATGCAGAATCAGTCGCTTATTAACACTAGGTCTAGTCATAAATTTTATAGAGAAGAATATCTAAATAGTCTTAAAAATCTTGATGTTTTCAGGGAAAATATGATTAATTTACCATGTTTTGGAAATATAACTTATAATAAAGGTAACAATGAGTCATATCAACTTGCTTTGAAGAACTTAAGTAAACATAGAGATATCTTATGAATATTTTTTTAGAAAGTGCATATTCAAACCTAATAACAGTTACATTAATAGCATTATTTTTATTAATTATTAAGACCAAATTAATAAATATTATATTAGCTCTATCGGAAAAAACAGATACAGTATACGATGAGCTTCTTCTTTATTCCATCAAGACACCAACGACATATTTGATAATTTTTGGATACCTATTCTTTTTAGCTGACTATCTAACTAAAAAAAGCTTTATTCAAATAGAATTCTCTGTTTCCTCATTGATATACATGCTAATCATTATTTCAATCGGATGGTCAATTTTTCGAGCCCTTAACTTTTATATGAAGTCTAAACCATTTCTAAAAAATATTTCAAAAGATGATGATGCAACCTTAATTAGTGAAACTTATGAGATTATAGTAAGAATACTAAAAGTAATCGTTCTCATAATCACAATACTCATAGTTATGCAAGAGTTAGGCCTGAGCATATCTGGACTATTAGCATTTGGTGGAGTAGGAGGCCTCATAGTAGGTCTTGCTGCTAAAGATTTACTCTCAAACTTTTTCGGGGGCATGATGATATTTTTTGATAGGCCTTTTAGAGTAGGAGAGTTTATTAAATCTCCTGATAGAAATATTGAAGGAATTGTTGAAAAGATTGGATGGCGGTTAACAATAGTAAGAACATTTTCTAAAAATGTTTTGTACATACCAAACACAGCATTCTCTAGTATCATTGTTGAAAATGCAACACGGATGTCTAATAGAAGAATAAATGAAACGATAGGAATAAGATATGATGATTTAAATAAAATATCTTTAATTATTGATGATGTTAATAAATCATTACTAGAAAATTCAAAAATTGATCAAACACAAAAAGCAAAAGTTTATTTCAAGAGTTTTTCTGCTTCATCATGTGATTTTTTTATTTATGCCTTTACATTAACAAAAGATTGGGAAGAATTTCTTAAAATTAAACAAGATGTTTTGTTGTCTGTTGCTAAAATAATAAGCAAACATAATGCAGAAATTGCATATCCCACTTCTACTATCTATATTAATAAGGAGTCAGCTAAATAGAAATTGATTTGACTATTTGAATAGTATCATTGCATATTTCATTGAAACTCTTGTCTTCACTATTTTTGATTTTTAGATTATCCTTATTCTCAATTTTTATTTTTTCTTTCATTACATAATCTTTTATAAGCTTATCATTATCAATAATACTATCATCATTGAGGGTGATGACTGTGTTTTCTTTATTTATTTTAATTTTCTCTGCATTAATATGGCTGGCATATATTCTTACCTTCGTTAAATTTAATAAATTATCTAGATACTCAGGAATAGGCCCATAAATATCTATCAATTTAGATATTATTTGATTTAATTCATACTCATTAACTGCATTAGATATATCATTATAAAATTCTAATCTTATGAAAATATCTTCAATATAATCTTGTGGGATAAGAGTTGAAATATATGCATCAATATCAATATGATTGACATTCTTTGTAGCATTTTTATTTTTTATTTGATTAATAGCTCTTGATAGTAAGCTTGTATACATAGCATAGCCAATCTCAAAAATCTGACCACTTTGTTCTTCACCTAGTATTTCACCAGCACCTCTTATTTCTAGATCATGTCCTGCAATATCTAATCCACCTGCTAGGCTATCTGTCTTAATAAATGCTTCTAATCTTTTTTCTGCATCTGTGGTAATTTTATTAGGATCACATATTATTAGACCAGCATAAGCTTGTCTATTACTCCTTCCAACTCTCCCTCTTATCTGATGTAATTGCGATAGACCAAAATTTTGAGCATTATTAATTATTATAGTATTTACATTTGTTAAATCTAACCCGCTCTCAATGATACTTGTACATATTAAAATTTCTATTTCTTCATTGATAAATGCTGACATTACTGTCTCAATTTCCTTATTAGGTAATTGACCATGTACTTTTTGGATCTTATATTTAGGATTGATATCTTTTAAAAAATTTATTTCATCTTGCATTGACTTTATATCATTATGTATAAATAATATTTGACCACCTCTATTTATCTCCCTAGTAATGTATTTCTCAACATCATTTTTATTTCTATGAATTATCCTCGTTTCAATATCTTTTCTACCAACAGGCGGAGTATTTATAATACTTAAGTCTTTTATTTCCGCTAAAGCAGAATTCAATGTTCTTGGTATTGGTGTAGCAGTCAAAGATAGTACTTCAATATTCTCTTTTAGACTTTTTATCATTTCCTTATGTTTAACACCAAACTTATGTTCTTCATCTATAATGAGTAAGCCAAGATCTTTGTATTTAATACTTTTGTTTAATAATGAATGCGTGCCTATGATGATATCAATCTTTCCATTTTTTATATAATCTACCTTTTCATTCTTATCTTTCTGAGATAGAACTCTACTTATAAAATCTATATTATAATTATAATTATTGAATCTTTTTGAAAATGTCTCAAAATGCTGTTTAGCAAGTACTGTGGTGGGAACTATCACAATAACTTGTTTGTTATTGCTGACTGCTAAAAAAGCTGCTCGGAGTATAACTTCAGTCTTGCCAAAGCCAACATCTCCACAAATAAGTCTATCCATAGGTTTTGTAGAGCACATATCATCAATCACATCATTAATACTGTTCATTTGATCATTGGTTTCAACATAAGGGAACAAATTACAAAACTTTTCATATTTATAAGTATCGAGTTTATATTTATAACCTTTTCTCAATTCCCTTTGGGCTTGAACTCGTAATATTTCTGCAGCAATATCCTCAATTTTTTTCTTCGCTCTTTGTTTAATTTTTAGCCATCTATCTGATCCGAGGCTTGCTAGTTTAGTATTTATACCAGTGTGACCAATAAACTTTTGAATCAATGATATTGAAGTAATTGGAATATACAAATTATTGTTATCCGCATACTCAATTTTAATAAGTTCTATTTTCTTTTGTTCAACACTCATGGTAATTAGACCTTTATATCGTCCAATACCATGTTCAGCATGGACAATATATTCACCAATTTTTAAATCTGTCAATTTATTAATAAATACAGATTTAATTGACTCATTTTTTGCTATTCTAGTCTTAATTAAACCGAATAAGTCGTTTGCGCATACATAAACTCTCTTATTTTCATTGTCAATAAATCCTTGATTGATATCACATCTTAAAACTTCAACTTTATTTACTTTATTGCTTATGATATCCGATGATGAAAAACTAATATTATTTTTGTTAAAGAAATCAATCAACGTACGAAACTTGTCGTCTCTATCAATAAAAAATATAAACTTATATGTAGAGTCTTTAAATAGTTGTATAAGGTTAGTAAATGGCTCTTTGTAATTATAATTTATAGATACAGATGGTAAAGAGCTATAGTTTGCACTAATTGCCCCATTATCAGCTTCATAATCTGTAGATATGTAAAAATAATTATTTTTAACTATACTTGAAAGATCTTTTTTTGAAATAATTAAATTGTCAGGCTCAACTATATATCTATTTTTTGATTCGTATTCGTATAAACTGGCAATCATCTCATACTGATCTGAATACTCATCGAGAATATCTTTTTTAGAAAAGCAAACAAATTCCTCATTTAATGATGACAATATTGAGTAAGTTTTTTTATATAAACAAGGTATGAGATTATGTATGCATGAGTAGTCCATATCATTTACTATCCTTTCATACTCTAGATCATCCTTATATTCTTCATCAAATATTCTTGTTATATATTTCTTATAGTTATAGATGTTATCTTTAGTTAAATGATATAAATATTTTGAAGCAATAATAGTCTTCTCTATAGATGAATTTGATAATTGTGTATTAATATTGAATTCTTTGATTGTTTCAATTCCATCATTGAAAAAGTTTATACGAATAGGATTATTTGAAACTATCGAAAAAAAATCTATAATAGATCCTGTTATCCTATATTGTCCAGGACTCTCTACTTTTGTTACTTTTGTATATTTATATTCTCTTAAGATATTAATAATATCTTTATATCTTGATTGTAAAGATATTTCTTTCCATGAAGACTGAATATCATTGATTTGAGGAATTTTATAAAATACTGATTTAAAAGTAGTAATAATAATTTGATTTTTTTCAAAGTCTTTCTGTAATGCCATTAATGTTCTGAATCTGTCTTTGATAACAGTATTTTCTAAATGACAATTTTCATAATCACTTATCCCATAGTTTGGAAACTTGATAATATTCTTATTAGAAAAAATAGATTTTAGCTCATTATATAGATTTTCTACTTGATGATTATTATCAACAATAGTTATAACTTTTTTGTAATTATTTGAAAGCTTATCTATCTCTATAAGGTAAGATGAGCCTGCAAGATTCTTTATAACATTCTTTCCTTTGGTAAGACTAATCATCAGCTCTATTAAAAAAAAACAGCACATATGATATGTGCTGTTTAATATTGATTATTTAATTAATTATTTGACAGTATTAAAGCCAAGGTTTTCCCAGTTTTGCATGCCACCACGATACCATTTTATTTTATCTGCAGGATATCCATATTTTAGTAAGCTCTTTATATTATTTGGTGATTGACCACACCACATACCATTGCAAAACATTACTAGTGTTTTTGCATTGTCAAAATAAAATAAACCATTTTGCTCTTGAGCACCAAACTTTGTTGTCATAAGCTCAGCAATAGAAAGTGGATCTGCTCCTTTTCTCTCGCTAAGTAATGTCCATGGCAAGTTTACTGCGCCTGGAATGGTTCCTTTTGCTACCCAATCTGGTGTACGAGAATCAATTATCATTATTTCTGATCCATCAGGCATTCTCTCACCTTTACTCATCATTACTGCATAATGAATTATTTCTTGCTCACCAAGTGTCTCTATCCCTGGTCTAAGCTGCATTGGCTGAATGCAGAATGGCGGACATGGTCTAGATGTCTTAGCAAACGCTGGGTTTACAGTTGCTCCATTATCCTGATTTCTCATTATCTTATGTTCACCAACTGAAACTGAAAGTCCAATTTCTAAAGAATTTGGGCCATCAGCTTTTGAAATAGCTACGGGTTTACCTGCTATCGTATATGATGAAATTAAGATTAAAGAAAGAAATGAAGCGGATAAAAAGTTATAATTTTTTAACATATCTCCTCCCAATTAATTATTCACAATCTGGTTCTTCTTCAGCAGGTTTAGTCTCTTCACTATCCTCAGCAAAGATTATTTTCGCTTCTGAGATCTTGGATTTGTGATGTGCTTGTACTGTAAAGGTAAACAATACCAACATTAACAATACCAAATTCATCTTCATAATTAACCTCCTAAATTTAAAGAACCTATCGATCTGTATACATTATAATCTCTAACATCATTATTTGACATAATTATTTAACAATTATCCATTTAATTTCTTGATATCTATGAAATTCCACATCTTTTTTGCTGAAATTTGATCCTTGAGACTGTACCTATGACTTAATATTTCAGGTTTGGCTGTACATTTAGATCTGATAGTTCCATGCGCATCAGTTAGAAAACTCGTGCCCCAAAAATCTATAGATGAGTTTTTGAATGATTCTTTGCCAATTCTATTTGAAACAACGACAGGTATATTATTCATTAAACTATTTGATTTTATAACTTCTAACCATTTTTTCTTTTCACCTTTAAGCTCAACTTTTAGATTTTTATATTTACATGAACCAATCGCTGTTGGACATACAATTAAATTAACATCTTTCTTATTTAATTTTAGGTACGAATCTGCATGCCACTGATCCCAGCATATTAATATTCCAATTTTAAATCCTTTGATTTTAAAATATTTATAACTATTTTTTGGTTGATCAAAGTAATACTTCTCTTGGTAGCAAATTTCAGATGGTATATTTATTTTATGATATTTCTTAATTATCCGTCCTTTTGGACTAAAAATGATAGCGGTATTAAAAAATCTATCTTTAAGATTTTCAAAAATCGTTATACACAAGTAAATATTATATTTGATAGAGATATTTTTAATCTTTTTAATTATTTCTGATTCTAATGTTATTGCTTTTTTAAACAATTTTTTGTCTTTTTCTAGACAGATGTAACTTTGTAGTGATAATTCTGGACATATAACTAAAGTTTCACTAATAACTTCTTTCTTTCTCAGTAGCTGTTCAATATTATTAATATTAATGTCGATGTCATCTATTGGTTTGTATTGCAAGACTAATATATCTAAATATTTGTTGTTAGACAATGTAACCCTCCATTTTCTTGCAGCGATGCTTCTGAATTAATAGTGTAAACATTTTCATTTGTTAGTACTTTAGATATTTCGTTATATAATTTATCCTCGTTATTATTAATTGATGGAAATATAATACAATTCTTTGTTGTAACAAAATTGAGTTTTGAATAAGGTAAGATCTTATCATCTTTTATAAATAAATCATTTACATCATGATATATTGGGATAATATTATTTATTATTCTACTCTTTTTAGCTATACCTTTTATCTGGGACTCTAGTTCACGAGCTAAGCAGTAATTGTTATAAGTTTTGTCTTTCGATGCAAAATAAACAATCGTTTCATCATTAATAAATCTTACGAAATTGTCAATATGTCCATTTGTATCATCGCCAATTATTGGATCAAGCTCTATATAGAATATTTCAGAAATACTAATTTCTTCTTTAAGACTATTGATTCTGTCCAAAATTTCGCATGAAGACAGTTCAGTGTTATTTTTTTTCATACAGCTTTTATTTGACAACAAAACGCCATTAGAAGAAAATTCAAGATTACCACCCTCAAGTATTATTCCATTCATATCAATACCAGCTTTGTGTTTTTTTACTTTATGTTTAAATCCATCGTCATTCTTGTATGGATATTTCCTCCCATAGCCATTAAATGAATATTTAATAATTTTTTTTTCTAAAGAATTATCCTCATAATACAATTTAGGATAATAATCACGTATCCAAATATCATCACAATTATGTTTTATTATATTAGAATCTTCTTTAATAATTTCTTTATAGCAACTAACATCATACCTATCCTCTGGAAGTACTAGCGTTATATTAATATTATTCTCAATAAGAATTTTTGATAAACTTTTATAAATTAAGATTAAATTATTAAAATAAGTTTTCTTTTCATGCATCCAGGGATAAGTCATCATAATATGATCCGACAAATAATCTGCGTATAATTTATTTTTTAAGTTAGTCATTTTTGATCTAATATTTGATATAGTATATTTATGAATCTCGTTGTTGCATACAGACTATTATTTTCTCAGTATAATTTATCATTTATCTCAATAATATCAAAAGTATCAATAATTGGACTAATGCTAGGTGTTGGTGTTCTAATTACAGTTCTGTCTGTAATGAATGGATTCGAGAAAGAGCTAAGAGAAAAAATACTTGCGTTCACATCTCATATAAATATTTATCCACATAGTCGTCTGTCATCAACTGATCTAGCCGTTATAATTGAGAATACTCAAGATATAAAATCGTATTCATTTATCAGCAGAAGCGAAGATTTGTTATCATCTGAGCTTAAAAAAAATATACCTGTCATCATGCATAGTGTCGATCCTAAAAAAGAAGTTCATGCTAGTAATATTAAAAATATGATTATAGAGGGAAGTTTTGAATTAAAAGACGCAAATGATATTGTGATAGGAAATATTTTGGCAAGAGATTTGGGAATTTCAATTGGAGATCAAATAGAAATATCAAATATAAATTTATTACATAACAATAATATACTTGAAGTTTCTGGTATTTTTGATTCAGGATTATATGAATATAATCAAAGATTCGTCTACGGAAATAATCTCAATCTAATTGATAAGACTAACTATAGCTATATTAAAATAACACTATTCGACCCATTGGAAGCAGCTAGAGTATCAAGAAAATTATTTAGTCAATCTGGTATTATTACTAGTAATTGGACAGAGACTCATAACGCACTCTTCCAAGCAATCAGCAATGAAAAAAGAGTCATGTTCGTAATATTAGCACTAATAATTGCAATAGCATCTTTCAATATAATTTCATCACTTACACTGCTCGTTCTTAATAAACAAAAGGACATAGCAATACTCATGTCATTGGGGGTATCCAGGAGATCTATTCAAATAATTTTCCTTATACAAGGATTTATCATAGGAACACTGGGTATATTCCTTGGTATTTTGCTTGGTCTTGTGCTTTCAATCAATATCAATGATATTGTATTATCTTTAGAATCAATCTTTCAAGTTTCATTTATTTCTCCGGAAATTTATCATATAAACAAAGTTCCCTCTATAATATTAATAGGTGATATATATAGTATTGTATGGATATCGCTTGTCATGGTTCTATTGGCTTCATTATATCCTGCTGCTAAAGCATCTAAAATTATACCTGCTCAATCACTAAATATATGAAAATTAGACTTCAAAATATTTCAAAATCTTATTCGAATATGAAAAATTCTACTTCAAATCTAATAATTAATGACACTTCATTATCTCTACCATCAGGCGATTCACTTGCTATCACAGGCCCATCAGGAGTAGGGAAGTCGACTTTACTAAATATTATATCTGGTCTTGATAATCCAGATAGAGGTGATATTTTCTTTGATGATATTTATTTTTCAAAACTTTCTTTTGAACAAAAAGCTAAATTTAGACTTGAGCATATGTCGATTGTATTCCAATCTCACAACTTACTAAAAGATTTCAATGTAATTGAAAATATTATATTGCCATTAAGATATAAAGGATTATCGAAAAAAGAATCTATGAAAAGAGCTATAGATAGTCTTGGTCATGTTGACTTGATAGAACAAGGTACTTCTTCTATTGCTACTTTATCTGGAGGTGAATCTCAGAGAGTAGGAATTGCAAGAGCCATAGCAATGAAATCTAAAATCATTTTGGCAGATGAACCTACAGGTAATCTTGATAACAAATCATCAAAGTCAATAATGTCTTATTTAGTTAATGTTTGTAAGAAAAATGGAATCACTCTCATAATTGTATCTCACGACAGTGATATATTATCATTTTTAGATAATACAAAAAAAATGAGTGAAGGGAAAATTACTTAATACTATTTTTATATTTTTTTAACTTTCGCAATGCAATAATTTTCCAAACTAGATGAATCGCAAAATAACCAACTATTGCAGAAGTAATACCAATAATCATTGTTCCAACAAGCAAAGGTTCCCAGATAAGAGCAAATACACTTCCAATCCATTCAAGACTTGCTTCAAATTTCTCGAATAACGGATCTATACCCAGGACTACATTTCCAAATTCATAGCCAAGATACATCATAGGTGGCATTGTTATTGGGTTACTTACCCATACTCCAGCAACCGAGAGCGGGATATTTGCTCTAAAATAAACTGCACAAAATGCTGCTGGAATCATTTGAAAGAACATAGGCATCCATCCCCAAAACAAACCAATTGCTACAGCACGCGAGAGAGAGTGTTTATTTATCGACCAGAGTTCTTTTTGAAAAATCGAATCACCTAGTAGTCCCAAAGCTTTATATTTCTTTAGATCTTCTGGTTTTGGCAAGTTATTTTTAAAAAAATTCTTCATAAGTATGGAACTATATATGAAAATAGTTGTATCTATATTTCAATGCTTAAATAATATCATGTATGATAGTCAAATATCCTTATATTCCAATTAATTAATTATGAATCAATATAAAAATAATGGATTACAACTTTATAAAAGACTGCTAAAAAATACTAGTCAATATAAAGGTGTCTTCGTTATTGCAATATTTGGTATGATAATACACGCAATAACTGATACATCATTTGCTGCAATTATAAAACCTCTTTTAGACGGGAGTTTCATTGATAAAGACCCTGAATTTATATCATTGATGCCTATTCTGATAATATTGATTTTTTTATTTCGTGGAATAGGCTCTTTTTTATCAAGTTATGGGATGGCATACGTTGGTAGAAGTATAATTAGAGATATCAGACGAGATATGTTTGATAAGATATTGCAAAAATCCTCTTCATCTTATGACGGATCTATTACCGGAAAGCTAGTTTCCAAAATTACTTTTGATGCCGAACAAGTCGCAGAAGCGGCTACAAAAGCAATAACCTCACTTATTAAAGACGGACTCACGATAATTGGTTTACTAACATTGATGTTTTATTATAGCTTTACTCTATCGATTGGTCTTTTGCTTATCGCGCCTCTAGTTGGTTTATTCCTCAAGATTATGAGTGTAAAGTTTAGATCAATAAGTCGTGATATACAAAAATCAATGGGAGAAATTACCAATGTCGTAGAGGAATCAATTATTGGACATAGAATAATAAAAATCTTTGGTGGGAAAAAACATGAAACAGATAATTTTGATTTTGCTAATACGACTAATAGGGAAAGAAACCTAAGACTATCATTAATACAGACTATCAGTATACCAGTTATGCAGTTTATTGTTGCCATATTTCTAGCTATGATAATATTTTTTGTGACTTCTAATAATTATCTCGAAGAGATATCAATTGGAACTTTTATGTCTTACCTCACTGCTATGATTATGTTATTTGCTCCCATTAAAAGATTATCAGAGGTGAATGTCACACTTCAAAGAGGTATTGCAGCAAGTGAATCAGTTTTTGAATTAATTGATTCAGAAAGTGAAGATGTTTCAGATACATCCAATGACTTGAAAGAAAATGATATATCGATTGCATTTAAGAATGTTAACTTTAGATACCCATCATCTGATAGACCAGTTCTAACCAATATTAGCTTTTCAGTTAATCCTGGCGAGACAGTTGCGTTAGTAGGTAAATCTGGAAGTGGAAAGACAACAATTATTGATTTGATCCCGAGACTCTACGATCCAGATAAAGGATATATAACTTTCAATAATAAAAAGATAATTGATCTTAATCTCAACTCTGTGAGAAAAAATGTATCTTATGTGGGTCAAGATTTTACAATGTTTAATGATACAGTTTTTAATAATATTGCATATGGAGAGCTTAAGGCATTTAGTAAAAAAGATGTAATCTATGCAGCTGAGCAAGCAAATGCCTCACAATTTATAGAAGCTTTACCAGATGGTTTTGATACGTGTATTGGACAGAATGGCGTATTGTTATCAGGTGGACAAAGACAACGCATAGCCTTAGCCAGAGCTATACTTAAAAATGCACCCATACTGCTTCTTGATGAGGCAACGAGTGCTCTTGATACTGAATCTGAAAATAAAATTCAAAAAGCTATACAAAAATTATCTAAAGACAAAACAACTTTAGTTATTGCTCATAGATTATCCACAGTAGTTAGATCAAATAGAATTATAGTTATTGATAGCGGAAAGATAATAGAAGAAGGGAATCATGAGTTACTATTAAAAAATAAAAAAGATTACTTTCATCTATATAATTCTCAATTCAAAGCTAATGCATAAAACTATTTTTTATATTTGGTATAAGCTACCAAAATATTTTTTATTTCCTTTTTTACCTCTATCGATCCTATATTTGATAGTAATTAGTATAAGAAAATATATTTTAATTAATATTGTCACTAGATTTAAATCAAATTCAAAAGTAATTATAGTGGGTAATATAAACGTCGGAGGTTCGGGAAAAACACCATTTACCATTTGGCTAGCAAATTATCTTCAATTCAAAGGAAAAAAAATTGCAATTGTTTCATCAGGATTTGGTTCTAGCGTAAGTTTGCCAGAAGTTGTGCATGATAAATCAAAACCAGAACTAGTGGGAGATGAGGCAGTTTTGTTATATGAAAAAACTTTGACAACTGTAGTTTCGAGTAATAACAGAGTTAGATCAACGAGAATACTCGATAATGATGGATATGACTTTATTATTCATGATGATGGATTACAACATTACAGATTGTACAGAAATCATGAATTCATGCTAACCAAAATGGATAATGATTACTCTAATGATTATTTATTACCTTGCGGACCACTTAGAGAGCCGAAATCATTTCATCAGAATTCAGAAAATATATTGAGTAATTATAAGGGTAATGATCTTCCAGGATTTTTCACTAATCTCACTGAGGTTAGATCGGGTATTAGTAATAATGTATATAAACTTACCGATAAGAAATTTTCTAACGCAATACTTATAACAGCCATTGCTAATAATACGCCTCTGATAAATCAATTAAAATCTTATAATATAAAATTAAAAGTCATGACTTATC
>MDTG01048632.1_pt1 | contig 14527 bp, 5 predicted proteins | sample 811421 | NCBI WGS metagenome assembly MDTG01 (sample SAMN05326645, study PRJNA326480) | marine metagenome | isolation source: seawater | place: Pacific Ocean: South East | collected 2011
TCAGATCCTTCTTTATCAAATGCAGATACAGAAGATGCAACACCAGGTTATAATGTAACTATTAGAGTAAATGGTACTAAACAGAATGCAGCAAATTACCAATTTGATTATAAAACAGGTGTAATACAATTTAATGATGCAGATGTAGCACCTACTACAGGTGATACAGTAAAATGTTCAGTTTATCAATATGTAGCTAGAACTTTAAATGATGGATTAGGAGGTGGTGCAGGTTTTCCGTTTTCAGGATCAGCTCAAATAACAGGATCTGATAGTGGAGGTTTTGCAGTAACAGGTAGTAGTACATTTGATATAAGTGGAACTGGAAATGAATTCCAAATAAAATCAGCACCAGTTCAAGATTTTCCTTTTGTATTAACATATGCAACAGGATCAGGTAAAATAGGATTTGTTGAAGTATCAAGTGGTACTAGTGGTATAGCAGGCTCTAGTGGTACAGCTGGCCAATCAGGTACAGCAGGGTCTTCAGGTTCAGGAGGTTCATCTGGTTCAAGTGGAGCAAACGGTACTTCAGGATCATCTGGTGTAGCAGGTGTTTCAGGTTTAAGTGGAACTAATGGTTCTTCAGGATCATCAGGAGATGACGGTACAACAGGTTCAAGTGGAGAAAGTAAACAATCAGGTACAAGTGGTTCTTCAGGTGTAAGTGGTACTTCTGGTTCAGCAGGTTCATCTGGTTCAAGTGGTGCAAATGATACTTCAGGTTCATCCGGTGTAGCTGGTGTTTCAGGATTAAGTGGTACTAATGGTTCATCGGGTTCTTCAGGTGATGATGGTACAACAGGTTCTTCAGGTGAAAGTAAAACATCAGGATCATCAGGATCTTCAGGAGTGAGTGGTGCAACAGGAACAGTAGGTTCAAGTGGTGCAAGTGCAACTTCAGGTTCACAAGGTTCAAGTGGTGTATCAGGTGCTTCAGGTCTAGCAGGAACTTCAGGTTCATCAGGATCAAGTGGAGCAGATGGTACTACAGGTTCATCAGGTGAAGCAGGTAATTCAGGTACATCAGGTTCAGCTGGTACATCAGGTTCATCAGGATCAAGTGGTGGAAATGGTACTTCGGGATCATCTGGTGTAGCAGGTGTTTCAGGTTTAAGTGGAACTAATGGTTCTTCAGGATCTTCAGGTGACGATGGTACAACAGGATCTTCAGGTGAGTCAGCTACTTCAGGTTCAACAGGTTCAAGTGGTGTAAGTGGTGCAACAGGAACAGTAGGTTCAAGTGGTGCTTCTGCAACTTCAGGATCTAGTGGTTCAGCAGGTGTATCAGGTGCTTCAGGTTTAGCAGGAACTTCAGGATCAGCAGGATCTTCAGGTGCAGATGGAACAACAGGTTCAAGTGGAGAAAGTGGAACTTCAGGATCTTCAGGATCAAATGGTTCAAGTGGAGGAGCAGGAGCAGCAGGAGCAAGCGCTGCATCAGCTACAAGTGGTAGTTCAGGTTCAAATGGTTCTAGTGGTAACGCTGGTGAATCTGGCGCTAGTGCAACATCTGGTTCTTCTGGAGAAAGTGGAACTTCAGGTTCATCAGGTTCAAATGGTGCAAGTGGAGGAACAGGAACAAATGGTTCTTCAGGTGCAAGTGGTACCTCTGGTTCAACAGGTTCAGCAGGTATATCGGGTGCAAGTGGTTTAAGTGGTACTTCTGGTTCAGCAGGATCTTCAGGTGCTGACGGTACAACAGGTTCTTCTGGAGAAAGTGGAACTTCAGGTTCATCAGGTTCGAATGGTTCTAGTGGTGCAGCAGGTAATGCAGGAGCAAGTGCAGCTTCAGCTACAAGCGGCTCATCAGGTTCAAACGGTTCAAGTGGTAACGCTGGTGAATCAGGTGCAAGTGCTACATCAGGATCTTCAGGTGAAAGTGGTACATCAGGATCTTCAGGTTCAAATGGTGCAAGTGGAGGAACAGGAACAAACGGTTCTTCAGGCGCTTCAGGGACTAGTGGTTCAACAGGATCTGCAGGTATATCAGGTGCAAGTGGATTAAGTGGTACATCAGGTTCAGCTGGTTCAAGTGGAGCAGATGGAACAACAGGTTCATCAGGTGATAGTGCAACATCAGGATCTTCAGGATCTAATGGTTCAAGTGGTGCAGCAGGTAACGCTGGTGCAAGTGCAGCAAGTGCAACTTCCGGTTCATCAGGATCAAATGGTTCAAACGGTAACGCCGGTGAATCTGGAGGTAGTGGAACTTCAGGTTCTTCTGGAGAAAGTGGAACATCAGGTTCAACAGGTTCCAGTGGAGCAAGTGCTGCAACAGGAACAAACGGTTCTTCAGGAGCAAGTGGTACTTCAGGTTCAACGGGTTCAGCAGGTGTATCAGGTGCTTCAGGTTTAAGTGGTACTTCTGGTTCAGCAGGATCCTCAGGTGCAGATGGAACAACAGGTTCAAGTGGAGAAAGTGGAACTTCAGGTTCATCAGGTTCAAATGGTTCTAGTGGTGCGGCAGGTGATGCAGGTGCAAGTGCAGCAAGTGCAACTTCTGGTTCATCAGGATCTAACGGTTCAAGCGGTAATGCAGGTGAATCAGGTGCAAGTGCTACTTCAGGTTCTTCAGGATTAAGTGGAACATCAGGTTCAACAGGATCTTCAGGTGCAAGTGGAGGAACAGGAACAAACGGTTCTTCAGGAGCAAGTGGTACTTCAGGTTCAACAGGATCTGCTGGTGTATCAGGTGCAAGTGGTTTAAGTGGTACCTCAGGATCAGCAGGATCTTCAGGTGCAGATGGAACAACAGGTTCAAGTGGAGAAAGCAAACAATCAGGTACAAGTGGTTCATCTGGTTCAAGTGGTTCAAGTGGTGCAGCAGGTAATGCAGGAGCAAGTGCTGTATCATCAACATCAGGATCTTCAGGGTCTAATGGGTCGAGTGGTAATGCCGGTGAATCAGGTGCAAGTGCAACATCTGGCTCTTCTGGAGAAAGTGGAACTTCAGGTTCATCTGGTTCAAATGGTGCTAGTGCTGCAACAGGAACAAATGGTTCTTCAGGAGCAAGTGGTACTTCAGGATCTGCGGGTTCAGCAGGTGTATCAGGTGCAAGTGGTTTAAGTGGTACCTCAGGATCAGCTGGTTCAAGTGGAGCAGATGGTACAACAGGATCAAGTGGGGAAAGTAAACAATCAGGTACAAGTGGATCTTCAGGATCTTCAGGTTCAAGTGGTGCTGCAGGTAATGCTGGCGCAAGTGCAGCTTCATCTACAAGTGGTAGTTCGGGCTCAAATGGTTCAAGCGGTAATGCAGGTGAATCAGGTGCAAGTGCTACTTCAGGTTCTTCAGGATTAAGTGGAACTTCAGGTTCAACAGGTTCAAGTGGAGCAAGTGCTGCAACAGGAACAAATGGTTCTTCAGGTGCTTCAGGAACTAGTGGTTCAGCAGGTTCAGCAGGTGTATCAGGTGCGAGTGGTTTAAGTGGTACTTCTGGTTCAGCAGGATCCTCAGGTGCAGATGGAACTACAGGTTCATCAGGTGATAGTGCAACTTCAGGTTCAACAGGATCATCAGGATTAAGTGGTGGAAGTGGTACAGCAGGTTCAAGTGGAGCAAGTGCTTTAAGTGGTACATCAGGTTCTTCAGGTTCTTCAGGTTCAACTGGTAATGCAGGTGCAGCAGGTGCAAGTGCATCTTCAAACACTTCAGGATCTTCAGGATCAAGTGGTTCAAGTGGTGATGCAGGTGCTGCGGGAGCAAGTAAAGCTTCAGCTACAAGTGGTTCATCAGGATCAAATGGCTCTTCAGGTAATGCAGGAGTATCAGGATTAAGTAATACTTCAGGTTCATCGGGATCTTCGGGTGCAGACGGTACAACAGGATCAGCAGGAGAAGCAGGTGCTAGTGCAGCTTCAGCTACAAGTGGTTCATCTGGTTCAAGTGGTTCAAATGGTAATGCAGGTGATGGAGGTGTAAGTGCATCTTCAAACACTTCAGGATCTTCAGGATCAAGTGGTTCTAATGGTAATGCAGGAGAAGCAGGTGCAAGTGCAGCTAGTAATACTTCTGGTTCTAGTGGATCAAGTGGTTCTAGTGGTGCAGCAGGTGAAGCAGGAGCAAGCGCATCATCATCTACAAGTGGTTCATCAGGTTCAAATGGTTCGAGTGGTAATGCAGGAGAGTCAGGAGCAAGCGCAACTTCAGGATCTTCAGGTTTAAGTGGTACATCAGGATCTTCAGGTTCAAATGGTGCTAGTGCAGCAACAGGAACAAATGGTTCCTCAGGAGCAAGTGGTACTTCTGGTTCAACAGGATCTTCAGGTGTATCAGGTGCTTCAGGTTTAAGTGGTACATCAGGTTCAGCTGGTTCAAGTGGAGCAGATGGTACTACAGGTTCATCAGGTGAAGCAGGAGCAAGTGCAGCAAGTGCAACTTCTGGTTCTAGTGGATCAAGTGGTTCAACTGGTGCAGCAGGTGGAAATGGAGCAAGTAAAGGATCAGGAACTAGTGGTTCATCAGGATCAACAGGTTCAAGTGGTAACGCAGGTGCTTCTGGTGCAAGTGCAGTTTCAGGTACTTCAGGTTCATCCGGTTCAAATGGTCAAGCAGGTGAAGCAGGAGCAAGCGCAGTAAGTGCAACTTCTGGTTCTAGTGGATCAAGTGGTTCAAGTGGAGGAGCTGGAGAAGCAGGTGCAAGTGCATCATCAGCAACTTCAGGATCAAGTGGATCATCTGGTTCTTCAGGTAACGCTGGAGGAAGTGGACAAAGTAAAGGATCAGGTACAAGCGGATCTTCAGGTTCAACTGGTTCTTCTGGTGCTACAGGTGGAAGTGGAGCAAGTAGAGCATCAGGTACTTCAGGTTCATCGGGATCAAATGGTTCTTCAGGTAATGCAGGAGCGTCAGGATTAAGTAATACTTCAGGATCAGCAGGGTCTTCAGGTGCAGATGGTACAACAGGATCAGCAGGTGAATCAGGTGCAAGTAGAGCATCAGGTACAAGTGGTTCATCAGGATCAAGTGGTTCAACTGGTGCTACAGGAGGAAATGGAGCAAGTAAAGGATCAGGTACTTCAGGATCTTCGGGATCAACAGGTTCAAGCGGTAATGCAGGTGGTTCAGGTGCTAGTGCAGTTTCAGGAACAAGTGGTTCATCAGGTTCAAATGGTCAAGCAGGTGAAGCAGGAGCAAGTGCTGCATCCGCTACAAGTGGTTCATCTGGATCAAGTGGTTCAAGTGGAGGAGCTGGAGAAGCAGGTGCAAGTGCATCAAGTAATACTTCGGGATCAAGTGGATCATCTGGTTCTTCAGGTAATACTGGAGGAAGTGGACAAAGTAAAGGATCAGGAACTTCAGGTTCATCTGGTTCAACAGGTTCAAGTGGTGCAGCAGGTGGAAGTGGAGCAAGCAAAGCATCAGGTACAAGCGGCTCATCAGGATCTAGTGGTTCATCAGGTATTACAGGTGGTAATGGTCAAAGTGCAGGTTCAGGTACGTCAGGATCTTCAGGATCAACAGGTTCAAGTGGTAACGCAGGTGCTTCTGGTGCAAGTGCAGTTTCAGGTACTTCAGGTTCATCTGGATCTAATGGTCAAGCAGGAGAAGCAGGTGCAAGTGCATCAAGTAATACCTCAGGATCTTCAGGATCAAGTGGTTCAACTGGTGCCGCAGGAGGAAGTGGAGCAAGTAAAGGATCAGGAACTTCAGGTTCAAGTGGTTCATCAGGTTCAAGTGGTGGAGATGGCGAACCAGGTGAAAGTGGTGCTAGTGCAGTTTCAGGTACTTCAGGATCAAATGGTTCTAATGGTATAGCTGGTGAACCAGGTGCTTCTGGCGCAAGTGCAGCTTCAGGTACTTCAGGTTCATCAGGATCAAATGGTGCAGCAGGTAGTCCAGGATCAAGTAAATCTTCAGCTACAAGTGGTTCCTCAGGATCAAGTGGTTCTAGTGGTCAAGCAGGAGAAAGAGGTGCAAGTGCATCAAGTAATACCTCAGGATCTTCAGGATCAACAGGTTCAAGTGGTAATGCAGGTGGTTCAGGTGCTAGTGCAGTTTCAGGTACTTCAGGTTCATCAGGATCAAATGGTGCAACAGGTAGTCCAGGAGCAAGTAAATCATCATCTACAAGTGGTTCATCAGGATCAAGTGGATCTTCAGGTGAATTAGGAGAAAGAGGAGCAAGTGCTTCATCACAAACCTCAGGATCTTCAGGATCATCAGGTTCAAGTGGTAACGCAGGTGGTGCAGGTGCTAGTGCACTTTCAGGTACTTCAGGTACAACAGGATCTTCAGGTTCGAATGGTAACTCAGGTGTATCAGGTGCAAGTAAAGTTTCAGGAACAAGTGGTTCATCAGGATCAAATGGTGCAGATGGTGCAGAAGGTGGATCAGGAAATAGTGCAACATCAGGTTCATCAGGATCAAGTGGATCTTCAGGTGTAGTAGGAGGATCAGGTTCATCAATTACTATTACAGCAACTGCTCCTATAAGAATTAATGGTGGAGCAAGTGCTACATTAGATCAAAATAGAACTTTATCATTAGATATAAATGGAACTAATGATGGTGGTTTATTAAGATGGGATAATTCAAATTCAGAAATAGATGTTGATAGCCAAATTGAGATAGCTACTGGAAATAATTACCAATATTTAACACTTTCTGATGCTGCTGTACTAGCACTTACAGGTGAATTATCTGATGAAGAAACAAGTGCTTCTGGTGTTGTAGTTAAATTAGGAAATGATTCAGTAACTATAGGTAAAGTATATTATTGGACATCAGGAGGAGCATGGTCTACAGCTTCAAAAGCTTCAGAAACAGCCGGAGGTGGTTGGTTAGCATATGCATTAGGAAGTAATTCATCAACAGATGGTATGATGTTACAAGGATTTGTTTGTAAAAATAGCCATGGATTTACAGTAGGTTCAAAATTATTCTTAAATGATACAAGTGGTGGTATTGGTACTACAGCACCATCAAGTACTGGTAATATAGTAAGAATTGTAGGTTATGTAGTAGATTCAGAAACTCTTTACTTTGATCCAGATAAAACATATGTAAAAAGATCTTAATAGTTAAATTATGGCTTATTTATCTCAAAGTTTAACGTTTGATTCAGATAAAATTCATTATACTGAATATGGAGAAACCTATGAGGTTATGATGGATTGGGAAGATTCTTTAATGTCTGCTTCAGCAGCTTATATATGTGAAGGAGGTGGTGATATTCTTGAAATTGGATTTGGAATGGGTATAGCAGCTGGTTATATTCAACAACATACAATTAATTCACATACAATTATAGAAAATCATCCTGACATAATTCCTAAAGCTCAAGCATGGGCTGCAGATAAATCTAATGTAACTATAGTTGAAGGTGACTGGTATAATGTAAAAGATACTTTAAGTACTTACGATGGTTTATTTTTAGATACTTGGGGAGATCAACATATAAAACAATTTTCATCCTCACTTTCACCATTAATGAAAGTAGGAGGAAAAGCAACTTGGTGGAATTCAATGACTGGATCAAACAATTTTTATAATATACCAGATGTAACTTATGATGTACATGATGTTACACCTCCAACAAATTGTTATTTTAATTACTCACAATATTATTTACCTAAAAAACAGTTTTAATTATGCCTACAGTTGATGCTACACAAACAGCCCTCGCTGGAAGATCAAATCAAGGAAGTTATGATGATGCTAGAGAAGGTAACTCTGCATTTAATACAAATAACTCAACTAGTAGTAATGTTACAACTGTTAGATATATTTTATCAACAGGAAGAGGTGGTTCATCATATAGTGTTACAAGATTTTATGCTGGTTTTAATATGTCTGCTTATCAATCTGGAACAATTACAAACTTAGTTTTGAAATATAAGCCAACTACATCATCAAATGCAAATAACACAGCTAGAGTAGTTAAATTTTCAGGAATGGGTGGTAATGGCACAACTTTTTCGGCGTATTCCTCAGATGAATATTTTGATAATATAGATACAGGAACATCTTACTCAACAAATATAACCTTAGCTGATAGTAATACTCAACAATCAATTCCTTTAAATTCAACAGCAGTTAGTAACATTGGTACTAATGGTGCTTTGAGAATTTGCATTATGCAACAAAATGATTTTACTGGAATAGATGCAGGTGATCCAACAAATCACTTTAATAATTTTAATCTTCAAGGATCAGATGCAAATAAAGTGTTTTTAGAATTTGATTTCACAGCAGCAGGTTATGGAAATCAAGTTAATGTAGTAGCAGCAACAAACATTGACGAGGTAAATGGTGTTGATTCAGGTGATATTGCTAATGTAATAAGTGTTACATAAAGTTATATATAATTTGGATAATGTAAATTTAATTGTTATATTAATTTAGTAGTTTTAATAAATTTATAGTTATATGCAAAAACTCTTATTTATTGCACCACATCTTTCTACTGGAGGATTACCCCAATATTTAACTAAAAAAATTGAACTTATTAAAAATGAGTTTGAAGTATACGTTGTTGAATGGGTAGACTGTACTGGGGGAAGGTTAGTAGTAACTAAAAATAAATTATTAGAATTAGTAGATAAAGATAAATTTTTTACTCTTGATGAAAATAAAGATGTATTATTTACTATAATTGAAAAAATCCAACCTGATATTATTCATTTAGAAGAAATACCTGAGTATTTTATGGATGATGATATAGCTAGAAAACTTTATTCTGTAGATAGAAATTATTTTTTAGTAGAAACATCTCATGATTCTTCAATGGATACTAATAATAAACTATATTTTCCTGATAAATTTATGTTTGTATCTAACTGGCAAATAGAACAATATAAGAACATAGATATACCTAAAATATTAGTTGAATATCCAATTGAATATATTCCTAGACCTGATAGAGAAATTGCTTTAAAACGTTTAAATTTAGATCCTTCTAAAAAGCATATTTTACATATTGGTTTATTCACACCAAGAAAAAATCAAAAAGAATTTTTTGAGTATGCTAAAGCATTACCTGAGTATGAATTTCATTGTGTAGGTAATCAGGCAGATAATTTTAAATGGTATTGGGAACCTTTAATGAAAGAAAAACCAAATAATATTACTTGGTGGAATGAAAGAACAGATGTAAATAATTTTTATCAATCAATGGATTTATTTTTATTTACATCTAGAGGAAGTAAAAATGATAAAGAAACAATGCCTTTAGTAATACGTGAAGCCTTATCATACCAAATTCCTCAATTATTATATAATTTAGAAGTATATCAAAACTATTTTGATAATTATAATTCTATTAATTATTTAGATTTTGATAATTTTGATGATAATGTAATAAAAATAAAACAACATCTTGGAGAAAATATTATAAATAAACATGAAGAAGCTTATGTAATATGCACTTATCCAAAAACACAAGCATCAGTCGATACTACATTAGAATGTATAAAATCACTTAAAAAAGATAATAGAAGAATTATAATATCAGCTCATTGTGCTGTTCCAAAAATATTACAAGATGAAGTAGATTATGTGTTTTATGAAAAAAATAATCTTTTAACTAAACATACTTTTTATTCTGGGTATTGGTTATATCACAACGAATATGATACTTATGTAAATTTAAAAGGTGAAGATAATGATAGATATCATGGACCTGCCTGCTATACATCTTTTTATAACCCAGCTACATTTGCTAAAGGGTTAGGTATAAAAAAATTACATTATATAAATTTTGATTATATATTAAAAGATAGTAGTTATATAGATTATATTTCTGAAAAATTAAATAATCATGATACTTTCTTTGGTGAATTTGAAGCACAAGAAGGTAAATGTTATTATACTTACTTTTTTAGTGCTAAACCAGAAGCAATATTAAATAATTGTAAATTTATAGAAACCGAAGACCAATATAATAATTTAATGGATGAGCATGGTTCTGAATCTAATGGTATTGAAAATTTATATTACCATATATTTAAAAATAATAAAGGCAATTACATAGAACCAAGGGATAAATTTGAGGCAGATGCCGAAAAATATTTTGAATTTGAGGACTATTCAATGGTTGAGTATTATACTATATTACCTACAGACGTAGATAACCATTTTTGCCCCTGGGTAACAATATCTAATGCTAAAGAAAGTAAATTAATAAATTACACTGTAATAAAAAATAACCAATTAATAATTGATAGAAAATTAGAGGTTAGAGGTAAATATTCATTTTGGGATTTAATCAAATATAATTTAACAGATAAATTTAAAGTAAAATTTGAAGTTAATGATTTAAATACGGGTAATCATATTGTTACTCATGAGTTTAATTTAGATAAAGATTATTTTTTAAATGTAATGCCTAATAATGGTATATTTAAATGGAAAGGTAATAGAAGTAATTATGAAACTAAAAAAATTAAATTAATGCATTTAGTTACTGAACCTGAAAATAATCCTAAAGAAATACGTTCAGTAAAAAATGTTAAAGATTTTTGTAAAGTAAAAAATATTGAGTATGAAATGCGTGTTAATGCTATTTGGAAAGATATACCTCCTAAAGATACTTGTAATAGACCAGATGATGTACAAGATAAACCAGGTTATTATAAATTAGCTCCTGGACATTATGGGTGTTACAAAGCTCATACAGATGCTTTATTAGCAAAAGATAATGTAAATTATGATTATATTTTAATATTTGAAGGTGATGTTATAATAGATTCTGATTATGATGAATTATATGATTCATTAATACGTTTTAGTAAAATTGCTAAAGATCAAGATCAAGATTTAATTGGTTTTGGTAATCCTTACCAAAATAGAAACTTAAATGGTCCAAAAGTAGAAGATATTTATACTCATGTAACACCATTTATCCCAGCTCAGTCTTATTTAATTAATAATGATAAAATAGAATATATTCAAAATAAAGTTAAAAATACTAAATGGGATGCTTTTGATATGTGGGTATGTAATGTAGCTCAATTAAAAGTAGGTACAGCAGAAAAAATTTATACTAAACACTTGCCTGGATTTAGTATTATAGAACAAGAAGATAAATCAATGGATGAAAATAGTCCATTAATATACGCTAAGGAATGAAAATATGTCATGTAGATCCAGCTTGTGGTTTAGATATACCTCCTAAAGATTGGGGAGCTATAGAAAAAATCATTTGGGAGTTTGAAGTAAATCAAACTGTATTAGGTCATGATTCAACTCATAAAATGGCATCTGATATTAAATTAGGTGATTTTAATATTGTACATTGTCATGTAGCTAATTTAGCTATTGGTTTACAAGAAAGAGGTATACCGTATATTTACCAATTACATGATCACCATGTTTTACATTACGGAAAAGAATCTAATGTATATAAAGAAAATTTAAAAGCAATTGAAGGATCCCTAATATCCTTAATGCCAGCTAATTGGTTAGTTAAATATTTTGATAACCACCCAAAATGTATTTATTTTTCCCATGGTGTAAATGTTGATGATTTTTATCCTTTATCACCTAATATTCCAAAACCAAAAAATCCAAAATTATTAATGTTAGCTAATAATGGATTAGGAGGAAATCGTGCGTTTGATAGAAAAGGATTTCAGTTTGGAATAGGGCTAGCTATGTTAAACAATTTAGAAATAACTATAGCTGGACCTTCTAATAATAAAAATTTTTTCAATGAAAATCTTTGGACATTAAATTATCCAAAATTAAATCTAGTATTTGATACTCCAAATAGTGAACTATTAAACTTATATCATAAACATGATATTTTTATTCATCCTACAATGTTAGAAGCAGGTCATCCTAATTTAACAATGCTTGAAGCTATGGCAGCAGGTTTACCTGTTATTGCTGATTGGGAAATAGAAGTTGATTTACACGGGTGTTGGAGAGCACCTCGTAATGTATTCGAAATGGATAAAGGATTAAAAGATATATTAAAATATTGGGATCAATACCAACAAAAATGTATTGAAACATCTCAAAATTTATCATGGTTAAATCGTACAAAAGAATTATTAAAAATTTATAAAGCATATGCCTCATAGTAGTACTGATTTTAAATTGGAAATACAAAATCATCTAGATAAAAATTTTCCTAGAGATTTAAAAATATTAGACGTTGGTCCGGGGGCTGGAATGTATGGACATCTATTATCAAAATATTCAGATATTCTTGATTATTCTTTAGGATTTAAGTTAGACTGTTTAGAAATATATTCTCCATATATTGAAAAATATAATTTAAAAGATGTTTATGAAAATGTATTTGAAGGGGATATTTGTAATTTTAATTTTTCAAATTATGATTATATTATTTTAGGTGATATTTTAGAACATTTAACTACTAAAGATGCTCAAAATGTAATTAAAAGAATTAATGATAATAAAATAAAATGTTTAGTAGCAGTTCCTTATTTAAGTAAACAAGGAGAACATGAAGGAAATATTTATGAAACTCATTTACAGGAAGATTTAACACCTGAAGTAATAAAACAGAGATATCCATCTTTAAAATTATTATATGGTAATGAAGAATATGGTTATTACATAAACTATGATCTAAATGGTATGAAGGAAATATTAATACAAGAGTATAATAATTTAGTTAAAAAACCAATTAAATATAAATTTCCAAAAAATAATTTTTATGTAAATTATATTATGGGATGTAAGTTTGAAGTTTTAGGTAAAAATCAAAAAAACTATAATGTAAAATTTATAGATCAAAAAGATAATAAAATTATATATGAAACAGATATAACCAATAATATGTGGTGTAAAACTGGAAAAGAATATTTTATTAACTATAAAATTCAAGTAACAGATACAAGTACTAATGAATTAGTTTTTGAGGATGTTTATAATGCAGAAAATAAAAAAGTTTATATTCATTTTGCTTCTAAAGCAATTGGTGATACTTTAGCATGGTTCCCATATGCTGAAGAATTTAGAAAAAAACATAAATGTAAATTAGTAGTATCTACATTCCACAATGAATGGTTTAAAGATGAATACCCAGAAATAGAATTTGTAAAACCAGCTACAGAACAATTTGATTTATATGCAATGTATGAAGTTGGTTGGCATTATAATGAAGATGGAGGGATTAATCATGATAGAAATCCTTTAGATTTTAGAAAAATATCATTACAGGGGGCTTCATCTGATATATTAGGATTAGATAATAAAGAAATTAAACCTAAATTAACATTTAAAAATACAGGACCAACTATTGAAGGAGATTATGTTGTAATAGCACCACATGGCTCGGCTCATGCTAAATATTGGAATCGTAAAGGTGGTTGGCAAGCAGTAATAAATCATTTAAATGATAAAGGTTATAAAGTAGTAATGATTACTCAAGAACCTTTAGGTGATGAATGGCATGATTCTAAATTAGGTGGTACTTTAAAAGGAGTAATTGATAAAACAGGAGATGCTCCACTAAGTGAAAGAGCTAATGATATAATGAATGCTAAAGCTTTTATAGGTATAGGAAGTGGGTTAAGTTGGTTAGCATGGGGATTAGGAACACCTGTTACAATGATATCAGGATTTAGTGAAGCTTATAGTGAATTTAAAGATTGTGAAAGAATAGAATCTCCAAAAGGTAAATGTGGAGGGTGTTTTAATAAAGTAAGATTAAATGCAGGTGATTGGGAATGGTGCCCTGAACATAAGGATACAGATAGACATTATGAATGTACTACATCAATTCAACCTCAAATAGTAATTGATGCAATAAGTCGTCAATTAGAAAAATCTTCTTGATATTTATAATAAAATAAAAGAATAATATGTCTAAATTAGCTTTTACAAATACTGGAGTAACAACAGGACAACCTGTTTTAGCTTCCCAAGTATCTCAATCTTTTGATGCTTTTACAGGAACTGGTGATTACGCTATAACAATATCAGGCTCATTAACAACTGCAGCTAATTCTAAACTATCAGTAGGAGGTGATTTAGTATTAGCAGATAATGTATCAGCAATTTCACAATCTAATTTTACAGCGTCAGCTGGAAGTGGTGGAAATGTACTATTAAAATTTAATGAAAATACTAAATTAGCAACTGATTCTAATGGGATTACATTAACAGGAGCAGTAACAGCTTCAGGTGGGTTAGTAGCAAATGATCAGATTGTTGTTTTAGGAGGAGGTATGGCTATTACAGGTGATTCTTCTTTTGCAGGTAACATTAATACAAATTCTAATTTAACAGTAAGTGGTAGTACATTTTTAGGTAATGCTGTGACTGATAGAATTTCAATTACAGGTAGTTTAGCAATGGAAGATCCGGCATCAGGAACAGCTAATGTTTCTATGTCAGTTGAGAATGATGAATTTAAATTAATAGCAAATCAAGATGCTACTTCAGTTATTGGAACTTCTCAATTAACTATAAAAGGTAGTGATGAAGCAGAAACAGTTGCTATTTTTAACCAAGATAGTGATTGCCAGTTATTCTTTAATAATGTTAGAAGAGTTAGAACTGTAAGTACAGGAATAGAAGTAACAGCTTCCTCAGCAAACACAGGAA
>MDTG01054372.1_pt1 | contig 14526 bp, 9 predicted proteins | sample 811421 | NCBI WGS metagenome assembly MDTG01 (sample SAMN05326645, study PRJNA326480) | marine metagenome | isolation source: seawater | place: Pacific Ocean: South East | collected 2011
ACCGAGTCGTGGCGGTAGCGCGCGGCGCGCTCGCCCTCGAGCTCCGCCGCGAGCTGGCCGAGCAGGTCGTACTCGTAGCGCGTCTCGACGCCGTCGCGCGTCCGACGAGCCAGGCGGTGCTCTCGGCTCCACTCGAGCTCGAGGCTCAGCGCGCTCGACTCGAGCCGCTGCAGGCGCCCCAGGCTGTCGACCCGGGTGCGGGTCACGACCCCGTTGGGGTAGCGCAGCTCGCGGCTGTAGCCCCCGTCCCGGAAGCGGAAGGACCCGGCGGGCGTCTCGAGGCCCTCGAGTCCGCGTCGGCTGTGGCGGTGCTCCACGTCGCCCCAGGGCGTCACGAGCGCGAAGTTCGCCCGCAGGCCCTCCTCGGGCGCGTCGCGGTGATAGCGCACGCCGCCCAGGGCCTGAACGCGGCCGTGCGCGTCGCGCTCGACCCGCAAGGTCTCGAGCTCACTCCCGCCGGCCTCGGCCAGCCGGCCCTCACCGTCCACGCGCTGGAACACGGTGTCCCCGCTGGCGGAGCTGACGTCGAGCCGTCGCGGGCCGTAGCGGACCAGGCTGGCCCGCCCGCTCGCGTCGCGCGCCTCGACCAGGCGCCCCTGCTGGTCGTAGCGATAGCGACGCTCTCCGCGCGGCCCCTGCTCGCGGGTCAGGCGCCCCTGCTCCCACGCGAAGCTCCAGGTGCCCAGCTCGGCGTGGATGACGTCCTCGCCGACGAACACCGACTCCGCCTTGGTGAGGTTCCGCTGGGCGTCGTAGTGGTAGCGGACCCGACGCAGGGTCTTGGAGAGGTAGTCGTTCTCCTTGCGGGGCAGGGTGCACAGCTTCTCCTCGGTGATCTCCGAGTCGATGCTCGCGGTCCAGAGGTCCAGCCCGTCCGCCCGCAGGTAGCGCTGGGTGTCGCCGAAGTCCTCGAGCCGGCGCTCCTCCGCCTCCGCGTTGCCGAAGAAGACCCGCGTCGTCCGCCCCGAGCGATCGCGCACCCGCGCCACCAGGGTCCCGCGCAGCTCGAACAGGTCCGAGAACATCCCGTGCTCCTCGTAGAAGGCCTGCCGATCCGCCGGGAGGTCGTCCTTCTCGCCCTGCAGCGGCGCGCCGTAGCGAGCCAGCAGCCCACCCCGCGGGTGGGGCAGGAAGGGCGGCCGCGCCGCGCGCTTGGCCTCCGCCCCCGTCTCCGCCCCCGTCTCCGGCCCCGTCTCCGGCCCCGGCTCCGGCCCCGGCTCCGGCCCCGTCTCCGGCCCCGGCTCCGTCTCCGTCTCCGGCCCCGTCTCCGGCCCCGGCTCCGGCCCCGTCTCCGGCCCCGGCTCCGTCTCCGGCCCCGGCCCCGTCTCCGGCCCCGGCTCCGTCTCCGGCCCCGGCCCCGTCTCCGGCCCCGCCACGACCTCGGGGGCCTCGGCTCCCACGGGCGTCCGCCCCGGCTCCTCGCACCCCACGGCGCCCAGCGCCGCAACGACCACCCAACCCATCCAACAACGCAGCTTCATGTGAGCTCCCTTCGTTCCGGGAGCCCTCTGGGCAAGCGAGGCGCCAAGCGGCGCCCTCCCCAACCACCTGCTAGCAAAGCGCTTACGGCTGAGCGCCCGTGGGCAATATCTGCCCACTGGGACGCAATGGGCAGATGTTGCCCACGCGACCTATCCGACGACACGCATTCCCGCGCGCGTCCTCCTGGCCCCAGGGGCGCCTTGACGCCACCGGTGAGCGCTCGGACCATGCGCCCTCTCACGAGGAGGAACCACATGGTCGAGACGCTCCCTGGCAAGGTCCTGGTCGCCCAAGGCGGCGGCCCCACCGCGGTGATCAACCAGAGCTTGGTGGGGGTCGTGCTCGAGGCGCGCAAGTTCCCCCACATCAGCCGCATCTACGGCGCGCTGCATGGCGTGCGCGGGATCGTGGACGAGGACTTCATCGACCTCAGCCGCGAGACGAGCCACAACCTCGAGCTGGTCGCCCAGACGCCCAGCTCGGCGCTCCTCTCGACCCGCGACAAGCCCGACACCGACTACTGCCAGAAGATGTTCGAGGTGATGAAGCGCCACGACGTGCGCTACTTCTTCTATATCGGCGGCAACGACTCCTCGGACACGGTGCGGATCGTCAACGAGGCGGCCGAGGCGGCCAACTACCAGCTGCGCTGCATCCACATCCCCAAGACCATCGACAACGACCTGGTCGAGAACGACCACACCCCGGGCTTCGGCTCGGCGGCCCGCTTCGTGGCCTCGGCCTTCCAGGGCGTGAACCTTGACAACCGCGCGCTGCAGGGCGTCTACATCGGGATCGTGATGGGCCGCCACGCGGGCTTCCTGACCGCGAGCAGCTGCCTGGCCCGCAAGTACGTCGACGAAGGCCCCCACCTCATCTACGTGCCCGAGCGCCACTTCGACACCGAGCGCTTCCTGGCCGACGTCGACGACTGCTACAGCCGCTTCGGGCGCTGCATCGTGGCCGTCTCGGAGGGGATCTCCGACAAGGACGGGAACCCGATCATCACCAAGCTCAAGGACATGGGCGCCGACGCGCACGGCAACGTCCAGCTCTCGGGCACGGGCGCCTTGGGCGACCTGCTCATGGACCACGTCAAGAGCAACCTCAAGATCCCGCGCGTGCGCGCGGACACCTTCGGCTACCTGCAGCGCTGCTTCGTCGGCTGCGTCTCGGACCGCGACCAGCGCGAGGCGCGCGAGGTCGGCGAGAAGGCCGTCCAGTACGCGATGTGGGACGACGTGGACGGCTCGGTCGTGATCCGACGCCCGGTGCTCAACTACGGCGTGGACTACGAGCTGGTCCCGCTCGAGAACGTGGCCGGCAAGACCAAGCACATGGCCGACGAGTACATCAACGAGGAGGGCAACGGCGTGACCGAGGCCTTCCACGCCTACGTCCGCCCGCTGGTCGGCTCGGGCTTCCCGACCCACTACCGCCTGCGCGCCCCCAAGGTCGACGCGGTCCGCTTCTGAGCGAAGGCGCGCTCAGGGGGGGCGGGCGGTCGAGGGGCCCATGAGCGCGCCTTCGCTCAGCTGAGCCGGTGCGGGGGCGAGCCGCATGAGCTCGGCGCCATGGCGCCCCGTGGTGTCGATTGGTGACCCAGGCGGCCTTAGGAATGCCTGGCGGGGGCTCCCCGGACGTGCACCCAGGCGACTGGTGACCCAGGCGATCTTGGGAGTGCCAGGCGGGGGCTCCCCGGACGTGCGTCCAGGCGACTGGCGACCCAGGCGATCTTGGGAGTGCCTGGCGGGGCCTCCCCGGACGTGCGTCCGGCCTAGTCCTTCTTCTTCGCCGGCGGGTTGCGCGGCAGGCTGACCTTCAGGTCCGCGACCCCGTAGAGCAGCGAGGCCATGGCGGCCGTGCCCAGCTCGAGCTCGCGCCAGTGGATCTTGTCGAAGGTGTCCTCGCGGGTGTGGTGCAGGTCGAAGTAGCGCTGCGAGTCGGGCAGGTAGCCGAGCTGCACCACGCCGCTGGCCGCCATGGGCCCGATGTCGGCGCCGCCGTAGCCCGAGATCAGCTTGCCGGCGCCCGAAGGCTCGAGCAGGCCGACGATGGCGTCCAGGATGGCGCGCGCCCCCGGGTTGGCGTTGGTCGTGAAGCCCCGCGGGGTGAACCCGCCGCGGTCCGACTCGAGCGCGAGGAGGTGCTTGCCCAGCTCGTCGGCGTTGTCCTTGGCGTAGGCCCGCCCGCCGCCCAGGCCGTTCTCCTCGTTCATGAAGAGCACGCAGCGCAGGGTCCGCCGCGGACGGAGCTTGAGCCGCTTGAGCAGCGCGAGGGCCGTCATGGACTGGGTGCAGCCCGCCCCGCAGTCGTGCGCGCCCTGGCCGACGTCCCAGGCGTCGAGGTGGCCGCCGACCACCAGCACCTCGTCGGGGAGCTCGCGCCCGCGCAGCTCGCCGACCACGTTGAAGGAGCGCTCGTCGGGGAGGGTCTGGCAGTCCAGGCGGAGGTGCAGCCGGACCCGCTTGCCCTGCTTCAGCAGGCGCGAGATCCGCTCGGCGCCCTTGGTGCTGACGGCGGCGGTCGGGATCTTGGGGACGCCCTCGGCGTAGCCCATGTTCCCGGTGTGGGGCACGTCGTCGACGTTGGGGGTCATGGAGCGCACGATCGCGGCCAGGGCCCCCACCCGCGCCGCCTCGCTCGCCCCGTCGTAGCGGTAGCGCACCGCCTTGGAGTAGCCGGCGAAGGTGTTCAGCAGGCGCGCGTCGAAGCGGTGGTCGAAGAGCACGATCTTGCCCTTGGCCGCGGCGGCTCGCTCCTTCAGCTCCTCGAAGCTCTCGACCGAGATCACCTCGGCCGTGATCCCCTCCCTGGGCGTCGCGACGCTGCTCCCCAGGGCCAGGATCGGCAGGCGCCCGGCCGCCTCGAGGGGCTCGAGCAGCTCGAGGCGCTCGACCTCGCCCCGGACCCAGTGGGGCACCACGACCGGCTCGAGGCGGACCCGCTCCAGGCCCAGGCGGACCATGGTCTGACGGGCCCACTCGACCGCGGCGGCGGCGCCGGGGGAGCCCGAGAGCCTGTGGGGCGCGGTCCGGCACAGGTCGCGCAGCAGACCGTAGGTCTGACGCTGGGTGAGGGCCTCGGAGTGGATCTGGGCCACCACGCCCCGCAGGCGCTCGAGCTCCCCCGGCTCGAGCGCGGGCTTGGGCTGGGCCACGGCCGCCGCCGCGGGCAGCAGGGCGAGGGTTGAAGCGGCAATCAAGGTCGACGAGCGCACGGGATCCTCCTCGAGGGGTCGCAGGATAGCGGCCCCGAACGACCCCGTCCGGGATGGGCGCACCCAGGACCAAGGTCCCGCGAGGACAGCTCCATCCAGGTGAGCCTCCGGCGCCCCACTCGCCAAGCCGAATGAGACGAATCCGCGACCAAGCGCCCCGCCCATCGCGCCCAACAAGAACGAGACAAGAGCCGCCGCGAGCCCGCTCCACAAGCGACTTCCGCCGCGATGGTCGTCCCTTGGCGCGTCGCGGCATCTCCCGCGGAGGTGCCCGTCGATGCGAACCCGCAAGATAGAGGCTTTCGATGCCTGTCGGTCGAGCGAACTAACGTCATGGGCATGGAGCTCGAAGCGAGCATTGACGTCGCGGCCCGACCGAACCCAGGGGAGACTCCCCCGCTCGGGGAGGTCCCCGCTGGTCCCCAAAGCGCTGGTCCCCAGAGCGCTGGTCCCCAGAGCGCTCGTCCCCAGTGCGTCCTGGGGGAGCGCTTCCTGGCGCCGCCGAGCGAGGCGAGCGCTGATGCGGCCGACGGGCCAGGCCCCCGCTCGGGCCCCTTGGCCGAGGTCGACCTCCAGGAGGCCAAGGCCCTCGGGCGCCTGCTCAAGCCCTGGGAGCAGTGGCGCCTCTACGACGAGCTGCGCGACCGCGCCCGCTTCCTCGACATCGAGACCCTCGGGCTGGCCCTCGACGACCCGATCACCCTGGTCGGCGTCTCGGACGGCCTCTACACCTCGGTGCTCGTCTCGGGCCGCGACCTGAGCGCCCGCCGCCTCGCCGCCGAGCTCTCGGGAGCCAGGCTCCTCGTCACCTTCTGCGGGACGAGCTTCGACCTCCCGCGCCTGCGCCGCGCCTTCCCGGGTCTCCCCTGGGACCTGCCCCACCTCGACCTGGCCGTCGCCGGTCGCCACGTCGGTCTGCGCGGCGGGCTGAAGTCGATCGAGCGCCGCCTCGGCTGGCAGCGCCCCGGCGAGCTGGCCGGCCTCGACGGCAAGGAGGCGATCCGCCTCTGGCGCGCACACCAGGCCGGCGACCGCCGCGCGCTCCCCAAGCTGGTCCGCTACTGCCGCGCCGACGTCGGGACCCTGGTCGGCCTGGCCGAGGTCGTCTCGCGCCGCCTCGCCGGCCGCGCGCCCAACGACCAGTCCTGGCTCGTCCCGCGTCCGCAGACCGCCTAGGCCGTCCTCGGCCAGGCTGGCCCCGAGCGAGCGCCCAGCCGGCGCAGGTTCGGTCTCTCACGCGGCCTCCTCGCTTCGCTCAACGCGGCGAGTCGGCCCAGCGTTACCGACCTACGAAGACTCCGCTTCGTCCTCGACGATCCGCACCGAGCCGGCTTCGCCGTCGATCTCGACCTCCACGCCGTCGCTCAACAGCTGGGTCGCGCCGGCGACGCCGACCACGGTCGGGATCCCCAGCTCGCGCCCAATGATCGCGGTGTGGCTGAGCAGCGAGCCGCGCTCGACGATCATTCCCGCGGCCGAGACCATCAGGAACACCCAGCCGGGGTCGGTCATGCGCGCCACGAGGATCTCGCCTGCCACGCTGCTGACCGCGCTCGGGTCGAGCACCACCCGCGCCTGGGCGCGCACGCGGCCCGGGCTGGCGCCGATCCCGCTCAAGCCGCCTTCGTGGACCTCGACCTCGGCGCGCGGGAAGGGCCGCGCCGCCACGATCCCGTGGCTGAGGATCCGCCCCGGCGGCTCGCGCTGCTCGCGGTAGCCCTGGAACTCGGCCTGGCGCAGGCGGACCAGGGCCTGGAGGTCGCGGGTCAAGCCGCAGCCCCGCACGGCCCCGATCACCTCGTCCACGCCCAGGTAGAACACGTCCTCGGGCGCGGCCAGCACGCGCTGCTCGGCCAGGAGCACCCCCAGGCGGCGGAAGATCCGCTTCACGAAGCCGAAGGCGCGCGTGCGGGCCAGGCGGAGGTTCTCGCGATACTTGACCGTCTTGCGCGTGTGCTTGAGCAGGAAGCGGACCTTGGCGGCGCGCCAGGGGCTGCCGCGCAGGCCCTCGCGCAGGCGCTTCTCGGCCGCGCGCCGGATCGCGCGCTCGCGCTCCTCCATGGACTCGACCGTCTGGGTCCCGGCCAGGTGCCCGCGCAGCATCCCGACCAGGTCCTCGGGGCGCTCGCGCAGGGTCCTGGTCTCGAGCATCAGCTCGCCCGTGGTCCGGTCGCCGTAGCGCTCGATGTGCTCCCACAGCCGACGGTGATAGTCCGCGTGCTCGCTCGACTCGCTCAGCTCCTGCCACAAGGCCAGGTCGTCGGGCTGCGCCGCGAAGCGCGCGCGGAGCGCCTGCGACTCGCGCGCCTCGTGGGCCAGGTTCACCAGCGAGCGGACCGGCTCCACGCTCTCCATGCCGGTCTCGCCGCAGAGCAGGTCGTTGCGCAGCGAGCCCCCGTCGAGCCCCGCCGCCTCGAGCTGCTTGCCGAGCGCCTCGTAGAGCTGGAAGGTGTAGAAGTCGTTGACCGTGGTCACCTCCCAGCGCTCGAGGAGGTCGCGGATCAGGCGCTCGTAGAGCTCGACGAGGTCCTCGCCCTCGAGCGTCTCGATCTGGACGCTGCGGAAGTGGCTCTGGACGCGCGCGAAGCGGCGCTCGAAGGCGCGCACCTCGCGGTCGAGGCCGAAGAAGTTCTTGAGCACGAAGCGCACCCCGCGCAGGCGCGCCGGCAGCGTCGCGAGGCGCTCGCGGAAGGTCGGCGGCGGGGGCAGCTCCCGGCTGGTCAGGCCGAGGGCGGCCTCCCAGGCCACGACCCGCTGCTCCATGCCGGGCACCAGCCCGTAGAGGCGATACCAGTTGAGCAGGTCGTAGTAGACCCGCCCGTCGACCAGGGCCACCATGTGGCCGAAGAGCCCCCGCTCGCGCTTGAGCACCGAGTCCTTGATCCCGAAGGCCCGCGCGCTCTCGCGGAAGATCACCTCGTAGGCCCGCTGCACGAAGCTGAAGGTCAGCGGCGTGGTCACCTTGGGGTAGCCCTCGACCACGTTGCTGTTGTCGAAGATCCGCTCGCGCCGGCCCGGGTCGGGCAGCCAGGTGGTGATCGGGCGCGTCTGGAGCAGGAAGAGCTCGCCCGCGCCGTCGACGGCCCACTCGACGTCCTGCGGCCGCTCGTAGGCCTCGTCGATCCGCCGCGCCAGCCCGATCAACGCCTCGAGCTGGTCCTCGGGCAAGGCCGGCTGCTCGGCCTCCTCGGCCGGCACCTGCTCGACCTTGGTCCCGCCGCCGCCGGCGCGGTCGAAGGCGACCCGCTCGGTCTTGGACCGGATCACGGCCTCGGCGACCTCACCGCTGGCCAGGTCCACGAACACGCTGTCGGTCTCGACGAGGTCGGCCACCACGCCCTCGCCCAGGCCCAGCCCCGCCGACACGACCAGGCGCCCGCGCTCGTTCCTGGTCGGGTCCGCCGTGAAGAGCACCCCCGCCGCGCGGGCCTCGACCATCAGCTGGATCACGACGCCCGCCGCGACCGGCGCCTGCTCCAGCCCGCGCGTGCGCCGGTAGAGCAGCGCCCGCGGCGAGTAGGCCGAGGCGAAGCACTCGACCACCTTGGCGGGGACCTCGCTCAGGGGCACGTAGAGGAAGGTGTCGAGCTGGCCCGCGAAGGAGTCGGTCTCGGAGTCCTCGCCGAGGGCCGAGCTGCGGACCGCGACCCAGGCGTCCGCCGGGAAGCGCTCGCCGAGGGCCGCCTCGACCGCGGCGCGGTCCTGCTCGCTCAGCCCGGCGGCCAGGAAGGCCGACCGGATCGCGGCGCTGGCCTCCTCGGCGGCGGCCAGGCTCTCATCGCCCGAGCGCCAGCTCGCGAGCGCCGCGTCGACCTCGGCCCGGGTCCGCTCCTCGACCTCCCGGTAGACCTCGGTCGTGAGCGCCAGAAAGGGAGGCACCGGGAAGCCCCCCTCGACCAGGCGCCCCAGGTTCTGGGCCTTGCCGCCCACCCCCTCGGCCGCGGCGGCCTCGCCGCCGACGACGATCCGCGGCTTCACTCGCTGCTTCTGACCACCTCGAAGCCCTCCTCCTCGAGGGCTTCCAGGTCGCCGCGGCCGAACTTGGACTCGATCCGTCGCTGGACGAAGAGCGTGTGCTGGCCGCTGCTGACGTGCAGCTCGAAGAACCACCAGCGCACGGGGCCCACGCTGCGGTTGACCAGGCGCGGCTTCATCGTGGCGGTCGCGAAGCCCTTGTCCTTGGCGAGGCGCGCCGCCTTGGCCGGGAAGGCGGCCAGGTCGGCCGCGGTCGCGAAGCGGCCCAGCTTCTTGTCGCCCATCTCGTCGCGGAGCTCGAGCTCGAGGCGCAGCCAGTTGATGTAGGGCAGCCCGAACACGCCGCCGATGGCCAGCAACACGAGCCCGATCACGAGGACGTGCTTCTTCTCGGCTTCCATCAGGTCGCCCGCAGCGCCACCAGGGTGATGTCGTCGTGCGGGAGCGCCTCGCCGCGGAACCTGACGATCTGCTGGTGGATCCCTTCGCAGAGGGTCTTGGGGTCCATGTGCCCGCCGCGTCGAACGAGCTCGATGGTGGTGTCGAGCCCGAACTGCTGGTTCTCGACGTTCATCGCCTCGGTCACGCCGTCGGTGTAGAGCAGGAGGTGATCGCCGGGCGCCATCTCGAGCTCGCGCTCCTGGAAGGCCTGGCTGGCCTCCTTGACCACGCCGCAGGCCATGCCGCCCGCGCGGATCGACTCGACCTCGCGCGTCTGGGCGCGATACACGAGCAGATGCTCGTGGCCCGCCGGGGTGTACTTGAGCTTGCGCGTGTTGGCGTCCCACACCAGCACGTTGAGCGTCATGAACATCTGGGGGGGAATGTCCCGCACCATGATCAGGTTCAGCGAGCGCATGATCGAGAGCGGCGTGGTCGGCGCGCCCTCGTATTGGACCAGCGAGCGGAGCGCGCTGCGGCACATGGCCATCACGAGGCCCGCGCCGACGCCCTTCCCGCTCACGTCGCCGATCGCGATGCTCAGCGAGTCCTCGGTCCCCTCGTGAGGGATGAAGTCGTAGTAGTCGCCGCCGACCTCGGTCGCGGGCTGGAGCAGCCCGTGCAGCTGCAGGCCGCGCACGTTGGGGATCGTCTTGGGGAGGAGGTCCGACTGGATCTTGGAGGCCAGCTCCAGCTCGTGGGCCAGGCGCTCGCGCTCCTTGGCCTCCTCGTAGAGCTTGGCGTTGATGATCGCGATCGACGCCTGGCCGCAGAGGCTCTCCACGATCTCGCGGTCCGACTCGTCGAACTCCTTGTTGCTCTGCTGGCTGTCGACGTAGATGAGGCCGATGACCTCGTCCTTCTCCTTGAGCGGCACGGTCAGGATCGACTGGAGCTCCATCTGGACCATCGAGACCGAGAGGTCGGCCTCGGGCAGCTCCTTGTGGATCTGGCTCTCCTTGCCCTCGAGGCACTTGCGCACCACGGTCGTCGAGTAGCGGAACTCGTCGCGGGGGATGTCCTTCTTGCGCGCGTTGCGCCCGAGGAACTTCTCGTGCTCGCCCACGAGCATGATGAACCCGCGCTGGGCGCGCGAGATGTTCACGACGTGGTCGCAGATCAGCACCAGCAGCTCGTCGAGGATCAGCGTCGAGGAGATCGACTGCCCGACGTCGTAGAGCTTGGTGATGTTGTCCTTGAGGCGCAGGATCTGGTCCTTGTCGCCCGAGCTGCTGAGCGCGAAGAGGTGCGCGTTCTCGAGCGCGGCCGAGCCGGCGTCGGCGATGTGGGTCGAGAGCGTCAGCATCTGCTGGGGCTCGCTGGCCGAGGCCGGCGGGATCTCGAGGAACACCGCCCCCGCCGTGCGCTTGGTCCCATGGGTCCGCTCACCGAAGCGGAGCGGCACACAGAGGACGTGCATTCCGCCTGCCTGCTCAGGCGGCAGCTTGAGCGGCTGGCCCGTCTGGAGCACCTGCTTGATCAGCCCGCGTCCGTAGGAGAAGGCCGGACTGGCGAGGGTCGACTGGTCGATGTTCTGGCCCCACTTGAAGCGGAGCTTGTTGTTCTCCTCGAGCATCGTGAGGAAGCCGCGGTTCGCCTTGGTGACCTCCATCGCCACCGTGACGATCTCGGCGTGCAGCTGCCCCGCGTCGAGGATCCCCGCCAGCCGCACCAGGTGCGGCGAGATGTCGGGTCCCCCGCTGCCTCCCCCGCCGCCTCCCCCGCCGGGGACGACGCCGGCGAAGGGGTCCACCCCAGCAGCGCGCGGCTGACTGTTGAGGACCTCGATGAGGCGATCGAGCTTGCCATTCACATGGCGAAGCGCGTCCATTCCTTGGCCGCCGTGCACCCACCCCTCCAGAAGGCCCCAGTCTAGCGCGCCCCGCCGTCCTGCACCAAGGGCGCTCAACCAGCGGTATCTTGGCGCCCTGAATGGGTGAATCCATGAGCGACGAGCTGGCGGACCTGGTCGAGCGAGCCCGGGGGCAGGACCCCGAGGCGGAGGCGGCGCTCTACGCCCGCTACGAGCGCTTCGTGCGCCGCCGGCTGGCCGAGACCCGCTCCCGGCGCAACTGGTTCTGGCTGACCGACCTCGACTCGGCGGTCCAGGACGTGTTCACCCAGTTCTTCACGGCCCTGCGGGGCGACAAGTTCAGCTACGAGGGCGAGCGCCGCCTGGAGGGCTTCCTGCTGCGGACCGGCTTCTTCGTGGCCATGAACCTCAAGGACAAGGCCCGCGAGGAGCAGGCGATCTCGCTCTTCGACCACGAGGAGGGCGGGCTGCGCTTCGACGTGGAGAGCTTCGCCGAGGGGGTCTACGACCAGCTCGACCGGCAGCGCTGCCTCAAGCTGCTGGCCAAGGCGGTCGCGAGCCTGAACGAGAACCGGCGCGAGATCATGGAGCGGACCCTCCTCGGCCAGAAGGTCCGCGAGATCTGCGCGGCCACAGGGCGCTCTGCGTCCTCGGTTTCGGGGCTCAAGTTCAACGCCGGGGTAGAGCTGCGAAAGAAATTGAGCGAGGTCGGTTTCCTGGATCAATGCGCCGAGCTCTTCGGGCTGAGAGGAACCATGGATGACTGATCCCAGCGAGCCCCCCCCCCGCGACGAGGACCTCGAACGCTGGCTCGAAGCCGAGGGCCCGCCCCCTGAGGACCTGGCCGCCTTCCGCGCCAGCGAGGCGCTGCTCCAGCGCGCCTCGCCCCTCAACCGCGCGTCCTGCCCCTCCCCCGCGGAGCTGATCGCCGCCCCCGAGGAGCTGGGCGTGACCCTCAGCGCGGCCCGCCAGCGCCACCTGGCCGCCTGCCCGCTCTGCGCCGACGACCTGGCCGACTACGAGGTCTACCAGCAGATCGAAGCCAGCCCCCTGGCCCAGGTGGCGGCGGCGCTGCAGGGCAAGCTCGTCCTGGCCCTCGACGCCGCCCAGGCCGTCCTGCGCCTGCTCGAGAGCTCGCTCCCCAGCGCCGAGGGCCTGACCCTGGCCCCGGTCCGCGGCGGTGAGGGCGCGGCCCCGACCCTGGTCCAGCGCGGGACCTTCGGCCAAGGCAGCCTCGAGCTGGAGTGGGCCGCCGCGCGCGGGACCGTGGACCTGCGCATCCAGGTGGACGGTCAGGCCCCGCGCCCCTACCGCGTCGACCTCCACGCCGGCGGCGAGGAGCCCGGCGGGCTGCTGGAGAGCCGCAGCTGTGACGAGAGCGGCCAGGTCCACCTGGCGGGGCTCACCCCCGGCAGCTACTGGCTGCGGGTCCAGGGGCCCCACGACCGCAGCCCGGCCCTCGAGTTGGCCCTGGAGCTCGGCTCGGTAGGCGACTGACGGGCGAAGGACTTACGCCCGCGCCCGACCGCCGGGCGGTCCGCTTTGCTCCACAGGGTGACAACCCCAAACGGGCTGGCTATAGCTAGAGAGGACACGGGAGTCAGCCAAGAGTGGGTAAGCGCCGCTTCTCCGCCTCAGACTCGAGCATTCTGCTCAGCCACATCGCCAAGCTCTACGACGAGAGCTTGACGTCGAGCTCCGAGATCTGCCTCTACGACGACCCGCAGCTGGCCAAGCTCAAGCGCGAGAAGACGCCGCGCTTCCGGGTCTACCTGACCCGCCTCGAGCCGCGCTATCAGGTCTACGCCGACGCCTCCATGAAGCAGACCGTGGCCTGCTCGCGCGAGGTCGTCGAATACGAGATCGCGACCGGCGAGCCCTCGCCCGTCGCCGAGGCCTTCCTCTACGACGCGACCTCGGTGGGCCAGCTGATGTGCCTCGGCGTGGGGCGCTACCCCCACAACCAGCTCCGCCCCTACATCGGCGACGACGTGGAGGCCTACTACCGCGACCCGGACCGCCTCGACCCCGACTGCGTGTGCGGCCAGATCTCGCGCGACCACGGGCTGATCTTCCTCGCCCCCGACGGCACGATCCGCTTCCGCGACTTCGGCACCAAGAAGTCCGGCAACCGCGCCGGCAGCAAGAACGGCACCTGGGTCAACGGCAAGAAGCGCGTGCGCAACGCAGTGATCGACTGGCGCGCCGGCGACTTCCTCGGCCTCGGCGGCCGCGTGTGGGTCCGCCGCGACGACCGGCTCGTGAAGGAGCACGTCTTCAAGCTCCGCTTCGAGAAGCTCTAGCTCCTGGGAGGCGGGGCCCGGCGCGCAGCCCCCCCCAGACCAGTCCAAAGATGCTTGGGTGGGGGCGAACCCAGCCCCTGGGCCCGCTATAACGGGGGCATGTCGACGCCCACCCCCCACCACGACGCGCGCGTCATCCTGCTGCGCGGCGCCGAACGCCCTGCTCCGCCGGCCGCTGCCTTTCGGCGCGCTGGGTTGGAGCTCCTGGACCTCGTCGTGCCGGACTCGCTCAGCGACGAGCTCCTGCTCGAGCTGGCTCGCTCCCTCAAGACCGAGGGGGCGGCGCTGATCTGCGAGCTCGAGCCGCGCCGACGAGCGGTCCTCGACGAGGGGATCGACCTGCCCCTCGTCGACGCGGCGCTGGCGCCGCTGATCTTGAACTCGGCGCGCGCCCTGGTCGCGCTGCGCGCGCGCGGGGTCGAGCTCGAGGCCGCCCGCTTCGCGCTGGGTGGAGGCGCCGCCGCGCGGGTCGGCGACGTGCTGACCGCGCTGGGGCTGCCGGTCTCCCAGCGATCGACGGTCGACTCGCTGCGCGAGGGGCCGCCGGCCGGGGTCGACGTGTTCCTGCTCCCGGAGGCGAACCTCGCTGGCCTGGAGGAGGACCCCGTTGGACCTGCGCTGGTCGGTCTCGTCCAGCACGAGGACGAGGGGATCCTGCCCGCGCTGGCTCGCGCGGCCGCCGACAGCGGGCGGACCCTGACCGCCGAGAGCTGCGGCGGCGTCGCTCGGGCCCTCGTCGAGCGGGCGGGCCCCAGCCACGAGCTGCCGGCCCTCGACGACCCGAGCCTGTTGGACGTGGTGGCCCCCGCGGCCGTGGCGGCCTGCTGGACGGGCGAAGGCAGCGATCCCATCGAGGCGGGGGTCTACCGGGACGGGCTGACGCAGCTGCGGAGCCCCTTGCGTCAGGCCTTGAGCGAGGCGGTCGCGCGGGCGCGCAAGACGCCGCGCAAGCTGGTGTTCCTCGACGCGGAGGAGCCGGCGATGCTCCTCGCGGCTCGCCGGCTGCTCGAAGAGGGGCTGGCCGAGCCCGTCTTGCTGGGGGACCTGTTCCGGCTCGAGTCGAGCGCCAAGGGGCTCGGCGTCAGCCTGCGCGGCATGAAGCTGCACAACCCGCGGCGCGACAAGCTGCGCGCGCCCTACGCCGAGGCGCTGGCCAAGACGCTCGGGCCGCGGCTGGGGCTCGACCTGGACGAGGCGCGACGCTGGGTCGAGCAGCCGAGCGTGTTCGGCGCCCTGACCGTCCTCCGCGGCGACGCCCACGGCCTGGTCGGCCTGATCCGCCGCGACCGCCG
>MDTG01130303.1_pt1 | contig 14526 bp, 10 predicted proteins | sample 811421 | NCBI WGS metagenome assembly MDTG01 (sample SAMN05326645, study PRJNA326480) | marine metagenome | isolation source: seawater | place: Pacific Ocean: South East | collected 2011
CTCATCACGCCCCGAGCGGCTGTGGCTTCCAGCCGAATTTTCGCTGAACCTTGGCGTGCCAGACGACCTGCCTCGCGTTCAAGGAAGCGTACAATTTGCCTGGATTGGCGGAGACCCAGCCGTTGACTTCCCGACAGTCACTCTTCAACGCCTTAACGGAGAGACCTGGGAAGATGTCACCACCCGGTCGGGTCGCGCGGTCAACCAAGCCCTTCCGGATATTTTACTGAGCTACACGCCCGACCCTCTTTATCCGGCAGAAGCTGAACAAACCCATTATTGGTGGGCGACATGGCAAGCTGTGGGGCCACAACACCAGCGCGAGAGCCTCCCGTTAGGTACATACCGACTGCATGTCGATGGACAACGCTACACGGGCGGTGCAGCGACATGGCCGTGGCCCTCCGAGCCCTACACCCTCTCCAGTCCGTCGTTCGACATTACGCCGGGAGAGCTAACGCTGGAGTTGGGAACCGATGGCCTGTGGGTCTCACTACGTGGACCTGATGATGGCTACCGCCTCATACACCTCGATGGTCAGAGCCGTGGAGACAATCCCGTTAAGGGACCCGTCGAAATCAGTAGCTTCTCCAGCGAAGGCCTCATCGAGACGCTCCAACAAGATCCGGCGAGCCCCTCTGGCTATCGAAGTTGGGTTGATTATGAAATACCCAGCGAAACCGTGAGCATTACCATCACCGACGCCGCCGGAAACATAGGGACAATTACCCTGTAAACACCCATGCGGTATGCTGCGTCTTCCTCTAGAACGACGGAAGAACCATGGCCGAGCGATTCATCGCGATAGCGGGAAATATTGGAGCTGGGAAGTCAACTCTTGTAGAATATTTGACCACGAAGTATCCGTTAAAACCAATCTATGAACCGCTGGATAACAATCCGTATCTCGATGATTTTTACACCGATATGAAGAGTTGGTCATTCCACAGCCAAGTCTGGTTTTTATCGCAGAAATTTCATCTTCACCAACAGATCGGCTCGGATCCTGGCACCTTTGTGCAAGACCGAACGATTTACGAGGACGCTGAAATATTCGCTACCTATCACCACCGAAGTCGACGAATGAATAAACGCGACTTTGAAACGTATTTGGGCATGTACGAATCAATGGCGCAGGGACTACAGCCCCCTGACTTACTCATTTACTTACGTTGCTCCGTTCGAGCGATCCGCCGGCGCATCAAACAACGCGGTCGGCCCAGCGAACAAGACATCCCTAAAAGCTATCTCAAAAAGCTGAACGAACTTTACGAAGAATGGATCGGTCGTTGGGATCAATCGCCTGTATTGGTGTGGGAAACAGAACGGATGAACTACCTATCTGATTTAATTCATCGCATGGAATTTAACCGTGCAATCGAACCTTTTATTACCGAAACGACGCGAAAATAGGTCCCCTCATTCGGCGACGTACCCTCCAAGGGAATGTCAACGATAAATTAGCTTGACGCACCGAGGTCGGCCCCATAGTGTTCATCGGGTGATCACGTTGGTCAGCACTGGAGATTAGGCCATGAAGGTCGTTTGCGATAACTGTCGAGCCGTCTACAAAATACCAGACACCAAACTGGTAAAACCCATCAATAAAGCCACGTGCCGCAACTGCGGGTATCGGATGCTCATCCCCCGGCCCCCAACCAGTGCTGACAGTGACTTCAGTACCCTGGTGACCGCCGTACCTCCCACCCCGATGGGGGCACCCCCACGAGAAACGAGCGCCTCCACTGTCGATATCGAATCCTCTGAAAATGGGGCAGACAGCACCGAAGTCATCAAACAACCCTCCGAAAACACAAAACCGGGTGATCAAAAGATCGCCGAAGATGACATGCTGCTGATGCCAGACGCTCCCTCCAAATCCGCCGCAAGCGCACCCGGAGATGGCCCAGAATCAGTACCCGACGATAGCTTCCTTAGCGGCGAAGAAGACACGCGGGTCACCGAAATATCGAAACACGCATTCGCCTCGGGTGACACGGTGAAGGCCCCTTCACCGCTACGTTCCAAGCCAGAGCTCGCCAGCAACGCTCATGATCCCTCTGCCGATCTCACCATCGCCATCCTGGGTACCCTAGGCGCTATGGTGGGTACATTTCCAATGGCTGCCCTCGTCTTTTCGCCGAACCCATTCTTGCTCTGGTTCGGACAGGCGATCGCCTTTGGGGGAGCGACTACCGCGCTGCTGATTCTACTGACCGGTGGACGCGGCACGCGACCCGCGAGCCGAGTGGTCTCAATCGTTATCGGGGGAGTTCTCGCTGTGCTCGTTGCCTCGATCGTCACCGGAATGAAAGTTGGACATGAGTATATCGACTGGGCCCAATTACCAACCACGGCGGACAGTAAATCGGATCTTCCAACCGAGAAACCCGAGGATCTTCCAACGCCAGATGAAGCGCCTAGCGCTGATGATGACGTGGCGACTGACAATGCGGAAGTCCAGGACGACGAGATCGCCGCTCCAAGTGATCCGACACCCACGACTGCACCCAAACAGGCAGATACGCCGAGTTCCACGACAGCTACGCCCGCGACCACCAACCGTTCAAGCACGGCCGCGCGCACGCCACGTCCGAGCCCAAGGCCTCGTTCATCGGATGACGACTTTGACATCGACGATATTATCAACTCGCCAAGTCCATCCGACGTTCCCGAGGACGACGACGAACTCGATGACTTTGACGATGAACTCGATCTGGATGATGACCCCCTGGCGAACGTGACACGCTCCCCTGCTCAGACACCAAAACCACAACCCAAAGCATCCGATTCCGTTCCCATTGAGGTCATTGACGTGATGCTGCGAAACCATATGGAAGTGAAGAAATGCTTCTATTACTACGCACAGAGCCATGGCGGTAAACTGCCTCCTCGGGTCGACATCAAGTTCACGCTTCAACCAACCGGACGCGCATCGAGCCTGACCATCAAGCAGTCCGAACACAGTAAAACGGATCTCGAGCAGTGCCTCCGCACAGCAATTGGCGGAATCACATTCCCGCCAACCTCCAAACCGCAAAAATTGACCTATCCCTTTGTACTTCAGTAGGTCAACGACCTAGTACTGCACCGCCGATATGTTGTCGTGCGTGCGGATATCCCAAGGATATTTGTACGCATTTGTTGCGAACTGCTCAAAAAGCGGGCATTTGGCGCACGCACGGGGTGGTTACATGGAATTTCGAAATATCGCTATCATCGCACACGTCGACCACGGGAAAACAACTCTGGTCGACGCCATGCTTAAGCAATGCCACGCCTTTGAGGCGCATGAGCTCGTGCAGGACCGCGTCATGGACTCCATGGACCTCGAGCGCGAACGCGGTATCACAATCGCTTCAAAAAATACGGCCGTGACTTATCAGGGGATTAAAGTAAATATTCTCGACACACCGGGGCATGCTGATTTTGGAGGCGAGGTGGAGCGGGTCCTGTCCATGGTCGAGGGTGCCATGCTTCTCGTCGATGCATCCGAAGGCCCGTTACCGCAAACCCGCTTCGTCTTGAGAAAAGCGATGGATGCAGGCCTCGACATTATCGTTTGCATTAATAAAATCGATCGCCCAGATGCCCGTGCAGATGAAGTGCTGCAAGAAGTCTACGATTTATTTATCGATCTTGATGCCGATGATGACCAACTCGACTTTCCCGTGTTGTACGCGTGTGCACGTGACGGCCAGGCCAGCTCCGAACTCGCCGTGCAAGGGACGGACCTTCGACCTCTTCTGGACGCAATCATTACCCATATCAGCCCGCCGCCCGCACCCACCGATGACAGCTATCCCAAGGTGCTCGTGACGTCTCTCGACCGCGACCCCTATGTGGGCCGACTGGCGTTAGGTCGTCTTTTCGGCGGTAAACTTACGAAAAACACAATGGCACACTGGTTTCATGAAGACGGAGAAAAGCAGGTGCGTGTCCAACTCCTGTACACCTGGGATGGCCTTCAGCGCCTGGAAGTCGACGAGGTCCAGCCTGGAGATATTGTTGCACTGGCAGGCATTGAAGGCATCACCGTTGGTGATACCGTGGCCGTAGGAACAAACGTCGAGGCCTTCCCACGGGTGCGTGTCGATGAGCCGACCATCGGCATGACTTTTGGTATCAACACAAGTCCTTTTTCCGGACAAGAGGGCAGATTTTTAACAGGCCGTCAAATTCGGGAGCGACTCGACCGCGAATTGCTCGCAAACGTGTCCATCCGCGTCGAAGAAAGCGATACGCGCGAGTCGTTCATGGTGTACGGGCGCGGAGAACTCCAGCTTGCTATCCTGATTGAGCAAATGCGCCGAGAGGGGTTTGAGTTGACCGTATCTCGCCCCGAGGTCGTCCGCCGCGAAATCGACGGCATTCAATGCGAGCCGTGGGAGCAAGTCACTTTGGATGTTCCCGATGATTTCGTCGGACCTATGACACAACAAATGGCCAACCGAAAAGGGTCCATGCTCGATATGATTTCGGATGAAAGTGGCCGAACACGGATGCAGTATCGTATCCCAAGTCGCGGATTAATTGGCTTTCGCGGTGAGATGCTAACGCAAACACGCGGGGAGGGTGTCATGAACACGTTGTTCGATGGTTGGCATCCGGATGCCGGCTATATCCCCCAACGACAAAATGGTGCTCTTGTCGCCGACCGAGCTGGTAAAACAACGGCCTATGCCTTGTTTCACCTGCAGCCTCGCGGAGAGCTTTTTGTCGGCGCCGGGCAACAGGTCTATGAAGGGATGATCATGGGCGCCCATAACCGGGACAACGATCTCAATGTAAATACCGTAAAAGGCAAGCAATTAACCAACGTCCGTTCAGCCGGAGCCGACGAGAAGCTCACCCTAAGCCCTCCTCGGCCCATCACGTTGGAGGCCGCCATTGAATGGATCGATGAAGACGAGCTCGTCGAAATCACACCGACGTCGATTCGACTTCGTAAACGCGTCCTCAAAGCGAATCAGCGCACCATTCGTCGAAACGAATCAAGACTCCGTAAAAACTCCTAAAAGCTATACCGACCGCGTGTCCAGACCACCGAGCCACCAGCAGCCGGGTCACCAAATTTGGTATGCGGCTCACCCAACTCGAGCAGTACGCCACCGGCCAACTCAAATCCACCACCAAAGTTGTAGCTTAGCTCCGGGAAGATAACAGATGAAAATCCTTTTTCACTGAACGCACCATGGAAGGTCGTCACGCGTTCACCACTGGCTTCATCCCACCGCTCCTCCTGGATGCCGCCCAAATCAAAAATCGTGAACACGCGTAACAAGCCATTCTGGTTTGCAAATCGAATATCCGCTCCGAGTACCGCATAATCGCCGATTCGAGGACGCCGATATTCCCAGGCACACGTGCTGCCGTCCTGGTTCAGTGAACAGGCGCTTGTCGTCACCGCATCGGTGTCGACACCACCAGCACGCGACACCCATCCACCTCGCAACAGACTTTCTGCGCCTACCTCATCGAACATGCCATGAACCCACTGAGCGTTCACGTAAACACTCCGACCTAACGTATAGTCAAGTCCAAGAGTCCATTTTAAAAACGGAGTATCCCCCATCGCCGTCGGTCGAGCACCATCGAGGCCGTAGTCATACTCCCCAGCAGGCTGCGACAGAAAGCCGAAATCAAGCTCATCTTGACTTAGCGCCATTTCCATTCGTTCGGGGACCACCAACGCCGCCTCAATCCGATAACCAATGGGTTGAACAGAACGATGCATCCAGCCCAACGGGTTCATTTCACCCGCCATATTGAAGCCAAAAACTTGAATCGGCACGTACTCGAGACCCACCGAATTGTAGAGGATTCCCTGCACACAGTCCTCATCGTCCGCGGGATTGCACTGCTCATCAACGAGTTGACTTGTGTGCGTCGAGGTCGCTACTGGAACATCCGAAAACCCTTTGTAGTAACTCACCGCAACGTCTTGCATACCGACCCATCCACCGAGCCGAAACATGTACTGCATGTTGCCGAAACTCGGGTCGGGCAACTCGGGATCAACCGTACCCACGACCGTCGGAGTATTAAACAACATAGCTGCCGTCTCGCGCTCTGCATGCACGCGCCATCTCAGCTCGTCTTCCCAAAACGGAAGACGGGCAACCTCCGTCAGGCCTAGCCGACCACTTGTGGGAAAAAGAGCGGGCTTAAACACCGGGACCAGGAGTCCTGTGAGCGTCCAGTTCACGAACATGGTGTAGTCCGCACGGAGCATAAAATTAGCAAGCTGATCACCGAATAATAAGCGATCCTCGACGTCATTCGCGTTCGCATTATTGGTTGGATTAAATTGATCCCCAACCCCCCATTGCGCGAGCTGCTGGCCGATTTTGATGTCCATGCCCGGCAATACGTCTCTGCCTTCAATGTACATCGCGTGAATTTCCAACCGATATGGGTCCACATATTCTCGGTACGATAAATCCTCAATCTGACCGATCGGTGCGGGATAGCCTGTCAACACAACATCGACATCCGCAACGCCAGCAAATTGACCTGCATGAGCGTTAAGCTTGAGCTTGAGTAGGTTCTGGTTCCGGGCGATATCCGGCAATGGGTCAATGGAATTATACCAAGTCCCCACCTCTGGTTTTAAAAAGCGAAAGCGCACATCCGTCTGAAATCGACCGCCAAAATCAACCTCAAGATCACCTGCAACAGCGCTCGACGTTGAGATGCATGCACTCGCTAACAGCGCCAGCCATCGACCCATTAACCACCTCGCTGCAAATATCGTGTCGAAAAGATATCCGCCTCAAAGCCTGGATTTATTGTATATTCCTGCCGTTTCATCTCGGTCCAAGCGCCGTTTCGTGTGTGATCTTCCATCCGTAACAGACCCGGTACACAAACCTCGCCCTCACACACAAAATCAGATCGAACCTCGGTTTTCACGTTCACATCTCTATCGTTATAATATTTCAATTCAATAGGCTGTTTCATCGCCTTATCAATTGTGAGAACCACCTTTGGGTACGGGGCCTCGACGTCCGCCTTTGGCCCCAGCTCCAACTGCCACGTTGCCTCGGTGTCACCAACGAGCGCCACAGCCTGATACACCTCTCCCATTGGAGAACTCGACATGTCATCATGGCTATACGTCGTCCCCATAAACCCCTGCTGCGTAACATGGCTAGCGATACGACGTACCTTGCGGTAGGCGGGAAGGTAAACGTACATCTGTGACCGTGATAACACCAGTACACGAGTCCCTTTTAGGTCGCCGGGCTCCTGGAACTCGGTCAGCGACTTCTCGCCCTTAACCTTTGTGGTAAAGGCCATCTTGCGAGGTTCCTTCTTTCCTGGTTCCTGATTGGTTACGTCATATCGAATAAATAAGTCCTCGGACGACGACATCGCGTTGTCCATTTTTTCCAACACGTCGCTCGCATCACCTGCCCAAGCAAGTGTCGACGACAACGTAGCTCCAAGGAGCGCCAAGGCGACCGTCATTCTTCCTCCATTGCGTGCACAATTCGATGCCGTGGTTTTACCAGAGCGGGTCTCGTCCGTCATCTACGGCTTTGCAACCCCTCGCCCATATTCGTTCTTCCTGGCCAGTAGTGGGATCACCAAAAAGGTCATGAATGCGGCTACCACCATCGCTACCGAAGTCAGCCCGCCTACATTCTGAAGCGGTCGCGCCTCTCCAAGGGTTAGCACGAAAAAACCAGCAGAGACCATCAACGCGTTCGTCCAAATAGCGGGCGCGGTCTCTTCGATGCTGTGGGCCAACGCATCTGCCGTCGTCGCACCGCGCCAAGCCGCCATAAAATGAACCGCATAGTCAACTCCAGCGCCAATAATGATGCTTCCGAGCATCGATGTACCGATATCCAGGTGCACACCGCGTAGGCCCATACCGCCGTACACAACAACAAGAGTTAGAGCCGTCGGTGCGGTCGCGAGAAGCCCGGTGAGCGCAGAGCGAAACAGCCCTGTCATGATCAACCAGACCAGGCCAAGGGCGAAGGCCAAACTCTTCGCTTGATTCGCCGTCACACTCTCAGACATCCCACGATAAAGTACTGGAAGACCGTTTATTTCAAATGATATTGTCTCCGCGTCAGCACTCGTGTCGGCAACCATCCCTGTTGGATTGTCGAGATTCATCAGCGCGACCCCGACGGCGGTGCGAAAGCGACCTTCTTCAGGCAGGCCTTCCCATACAATGGATTGTCGAGCCAGAACTCCATCCACACCGGCAATTCCCTGCGCTTGCCGCCAATAAAACGCCAGCACAGACTCGGCGGACAGCATCAAATCATCAACCATCAAGTCGATCTCTTCGTCCGCAATCGATGGATCCGCACCATCGATTCGCAGCGTATCCGTAAGCACATCACGCCAGGAGTCCGCGTCGGCGTCTCGACCCAACCCAACTGTCACTTTCGCAAGTGCGGCGGCTTGGGATGCGCTCACGTCAACAAAACATTCTTCTGACTGGAAAAAGGCTGCCAATTGCGCTTCCACGCGTTGCGAATCAGGGATGGCATCACGCGCTTTCGGCACCTGCTCCTGCAGCAACGCATCGTCCAAATGAAATCCGTAAAACGCGCCTAAGCCTGCGATCCGATCGATGGTTAACCGATGCAGCCGGTCATCCAACGCCGTCTTCTCTCGCCCGACCGTCGCTACTCGATATGCGGTGACCACCTCGTCACGAACCAGTGCGTCGACCTCGGCGACAACCCGATCAAGCGCACTCGACTTATTCGATGCGATCTTCACGTGGATAAGCCCCTCAGATTTATCGTCCGTAACCAACTGACGTGCACCAGCATTTCCCGATAAAAAGCCAAATAGTGCACCCACCTGGTCGGGCGTATCAGGAATACGGGCCGCCCCCTGCATGGCGTCATTAACCGCCCCGACGGGGTCCGAGATCACCAACACTTGACTGACCATTTCCATCGTCCGAATCCGGTCCGCAAATCGCTGCATCTCCCGCAAGACATGCGGATCACCCATGTTTCCTGTCACATGCACCTGTAAAAACTGTGACCCTCCAAAATACGTATCAAGGAAGCGCTGGGCGTTATCTGGTGGACTATCGGGTTGAAAAAATGCGGTTTGGTCCATCCGGGTGTCGACTTGCCCTACATAGAAAAAACCCAGAACAGCCAAACCAACGAGCACACCTCCACACGCTCCACGATTCTCGCGAGCCCAACCCGATACGAACAGAGTTGCTCGATGATAAGTACCAGCACTCATCTGTTTCCCACCGAGATTGACCACCGAGATAACCGCTGGCACAAAGGTCACCGACAACACCAATGTCGTTAAAATTCCAATCGCCGTATAGATCCCAAACGTTCGCATGGGAGCGATATCCATGGTGATAAACGACATCAGCCCCACCACGGTCGTCAGGCCAGCCGCAATCACCGTCGGGCCGGTTTCTACGATGGTTCGCTCAAGGGCTAGACGCCGTTCGTCCACCATCGCGTTCGCATAGTAGCGCGAAAGCATGTGAATGCTGTACGCGCTACCCACCGCGAATAAGATGACTGGCATTCCGGATAGAACAATATTAAAGCTAACATCCATAAATCCCATAGCACCACGGGACACGACGATACCCATGCCGGTCGTGAACAGCGCGAGTAACGACCCAAGCCAATCCCGGAACGACGCTAAAATAATGACGATGATCGCAATCACAGCCCACGGCGTCAGCCGCTTCATATCGGCCTGGGTCGAATCATAAATATACGTAGAGATGAACGGCGACCCGCCGTAATACTTGTTTTCATCCGGAAAAGCCTGCTCGACCTGTGCGCCCACGGTGTTTGCGAGCTCACGTGGGTTCGAACCATGCGCAGCAAATACATACATCAGTACGGCTTTACCGTCAGACGACACCAAATTCCCTACCACCTGGTCGCGCGACATCACCTTCGACCGTAAATCTGCTTGCTGCTCGGCATCTGCCGGAATGGCGTCAATCAACTCGGACGCAACAATACCCCCCATCGGGTCAACTCGAAAATCTTCGACGTTCGCCAACGATAGAACGTGGTCAACACCAGCTGTATCTCGGATATCGTGTGTTAACGTGGTTAGGGTCTCCAAGAACGCCGCGTCAAACACATCCCGGGTTTCAATCCCAACCAACGCCACATCCAATCCACCAAACCGCTCATTAATTTGGTAAAAGGCGTCGATATCGGGATTCCCCTCCGGTAAAAAAGCGAGTAAGTCGTCGTCCTGCTGTACTCCGACAGCGTACATGCCAGAGACGATCGCCAATACCAGCGTCAACCCAATAATCACCCATGCCGAGCCCTTCTGACTCGTCCATTTGGCCACGAGGTGCATGCTTATTTCTCCGAAGACGCTACCAGCTTGGCGCGCCGCTCCACGCAACATATCACCGTTGAAACTACACCGGGGAGCCCCAAACGGTGAGCTTTCGCTCACTTGTCCTCGACCGCAGCACTTCCAAGGCTTACTATGGGCCACTAACGGAGAACTAGACCCTATGGCTTTGGACGACATTTTTGGTGAACTCGATTTTGAAGACCGCGTGCGCCTGCTCGAGAGCGCCAATCCGAAGACCTTCACACCGAGCTCAATCATCATTCGACAGAACGAAGAACTTAAAACGATCTTCGTCATCCTCGACGGTGAGGTCGTGGTCGAGCAAACCAATCCAACCGAAACGGAAACCATGGAGCTTGCACGTCTGGGCGTTGGTAGTGTATTTGGTGAAATGAGCTTTTTAACTGGTGAACGAACAAGCGCTACCGTGCGAACAATGACAGAAGTCGACGTCCTCTGCCTCCCACATCGCGAGTTACGCGCATTTCTTAGGGAAGACCCTGCCTTCTCCGCCCAGTTCTATAAGTCGCTCGCTGTCACGCTGGCGGCACGACTAAAAGTTGCCAACCAACTCCACTATCATGTCACACAAGTGTAGCGTTATGCACGCACACTCGGCGGCGCACCAACTTGGCCCCGCCATCGCAGGTAGTGGTCCAACACAACTAAGCACGCCATGGCCTCCACCATGGGTACCGCTCGAGGCAGCACACACGGGTCGTGCCGACCCCGCGGTTTAATCGTGGTGGCTTGGCCGTCGCGGTCCACCGTGTCTTGCTCACGAAATACAGTAGCCACTGGCTTAAAACCCACCGCAAACTCGATCGGCATTCCATTCGAAATGCCACCCTGAACGCCGCCAGATCGATTACTGCGCGTCGTCACCCCGCCATCTGATGGCTCAAAAACATCATTATGGGCCAGGCCACGCAAACGAGTACCTTCGAATCCGCTGCCAATCGAAAAGCCCTTCGCTGCAGGCAATGAAATCATCGCCTTGGCCAGCTCTGCATCCAGTTTATCAAAGACAGGCTCACCCAGCCCTGCAGGAACTCCCCGAACCACACACCGAATGATTCCTCCAACGGTGTCACCGTCCGAGCGGGCTGCGCGGATACACGCCTCCATCCGCACAGACGCTTCGACATCGGGACATCGAACACTCGATGCATCGACCGCCTCACGGTCAACGATTAGCGAATCGACCGTCGAACCATACTCAGCGACGGTATCGACCCATGCGACTACGTCAACCTCAAACAACGCTGCGAGAACCTGTCGGGCAACCGCGCCCGCCGCCACTCGAGCCACTGTCTCACGCGCCGACGCGCGCCCACCACCAACCCAAGCGCGGTGGCCAAATTTTGCGTCGTATGTAAAATCAGCATGGGACGGTCGGTATTTGTCTTTAAACGGTTCATACGCCGCCGAGTCAGCGTCGCGATTATACACAACAAACCCAATCGGAGTACCCAATGTCTTTCCCTCAAAAATTCCAGATAGAAACTCAATAGTGTCGGTCTCCTTGCGCTGGGTCGTCAGCGCGGATTGTCCCGGTCGTCGGCGCGCTAATTCAGCCTGTATCTCAGATAAGTTCAGCTCGATATTTGGCGGACAACCGTCAATAATTCCACCAAGCCCGCGACCATGGGACTCCCCAAAACTCGTCACGCTAAATAGTCGTCCAAAACTGTTGCCGCTCAAGAGACCTCCGCCCACTGATTCTACATAGCCCCTCGCCGACACGCGGGGGAAAAGATAAAAGACTTCCTTACGGAGTTCAGCCCTTGAAAGACGCTCTCATCGTGACCCTACTCTCGATCCTTCCCCGAAATAGCGGGGCGCGATTAATGGGTAAATTTGCCTCCACGCGACTCTCAACGTGGGTGACCCGTTTATTTGTTTGGGCGTATAACGTTGATTTATCGGAAGCAACACGTCCACTAGCAGAGTACGATTCGCTTGAAGATCTGTTCACTCGCGAGCTACGTGCTGGCGTGCGACCGATTGACACAACGCTTGAAACCCTGGTGTCTCCGGTCGACGGTACGGTCGCCTATCAAGGAACGACGACCGATCAACGACTCCACCTCGATGCCGGCCAAACCCTCCACCTGTCGGCATTGCTTGGGCTGCCACAAACCCCGACGGCGGATAACGACCAAGAATACGATGTCGTCGTACTCTATTTATCGCCCACAAACTACCATCGTGTTCATGTGCCCCGAGAAGGCGTCCCGGTTCGCTGGCGCTATGTTCCCGGGACGCTGTGGCCGGTATTCCCCGCCGCAGTACGAACCGTGCGTGGACTATTTCAAAAAAACGAACGGGCAATCGTGGAATTCGACACTGATATTGGACCGCTGCACGTCGTTTTCGTCGGCGCATTTGGCGTTGGGCGAATCAGCTTGACGGTGTGTGACCTCGTGACCAACACGGGGGGTGCCGCCTGCGAGGCGCCAGTTGTCAATCCGGCGCCCCTCCAACGAGGCGATCAGCTTGGTGTGTTTCATCTGGGCTCAACCGTTGTCCTAGCAAGCCCACCCGGAACCTGGGACTGGACGGCGGCCGTCGGTGCTTCAGTTCAGTTCGGGCAGCCGATTGCGCGAGTAATTGCCCGATAGAAATAGCTTATATCAATAATAATATAAGCCATTATACCTCTACTGTTATGAATTCTCCCTGCACATTGCAGCCGTCTAAACTCTGGGAGACGGTCACTTGTTCGACCACCGTTCCACTCCCCGTCGTCACCGAAATTTGGAAGGCGCCATCTTCTTCCCAACCACATACGTATTCGGAGTTGTCTCCACCAAGGCTTTCGCAATCGGCGTTATCGCTTCCATCGACCGCATACTGCACTGATTCTGGGACTACCGGGTTCCCGGCCTCATCAACCACACTCACCGTCACCGATGCAACGGCAACCGTGTTGCACATTGACCCCAGATCGCATGCGACCAAACAGCCCACACCCACCGCACTGACCATCCATTTCGTTAACACGTTTCCGCCTTATTCAAGATGCTGTAGCATCTGTTGAAGTCGATGCTCGACACAATGTTCTGCTCGTATCCGAACCCGAGCTGCCTCGACTAGTTTGACACGATCGTCGGGGTGGTTCAAATACCATGCGACCATTTCTACCAGCTCGTCGGTCGATTCATAGGTCACCAGTTCACGACCCGGCTCAAAGAGTTCACTGGCGTCAGCCTGCGCGTCACCAATGACAAATCCACCAGCTAGCGGTCCATCAAACAGGCGTTGATTAACCGCCGTGGGCATCTGGCAGTTGGTAATGTTGAGGTTAATCGCCGAGCGCTGATAGATGGATACAAGCTGGGTTTGATAATCGACATGCGGTAGAACAATGGTTGTTTCACCAAGTACCGACCGCCACCCCTCGGGGTCGCCCACCAACACGAGACCGTGCGCCGACAAGGCCCGGCACACCTCACGCCGACGTATCCCGCTCGCCGTATGAATCACCAAACTAGTAAACCATGTCCGATTCTTGGTATCCTGGTACGGTAGCGGAATATTGGCTAATTCAAAAATCGTACGGTGACCTGACAACAGCGCATGCGCTTGAGAATGGACAAGTGGCTGCAGCTGCGGATCCCACAAAAATTTACGCCGAATGTCCTCAAGAAATCGGTCGGACATGGCCGAGCCAACAAAACTCAACGCAAGCTCCGATGACCCCGTGAACGGTCGGTCGAAGATGCTCGAACATGCGGCCAACGGCAGGTACGCCACGCCGCCAAAACCAAGTGTCGACAGCCAATCCAAGTAGGCTCGCTCCCAACAAAACGCAAACATGTTGGCATGAATCATCGCCTGAAACGCCAAACAATTCGGACGAGGGTCATCCACAAACCAGACCAAGACTGGTATCCCGTACCGCTCGGCAATTTGCACCACCTCACCTTCGGGATCACAGCCTTTGAAGCCGACCGTTATTAGAGCGCGCGGTCGTGCCGTTGCGCAGCACTCCTCGACGTTCGCTGCGAGATGAGTGGTCGATATCCCCTCATACTCCACTCGAATGCAGTCCAAATCGAGACGCTCGAGGGCCACGCATAACTCGTGTTGAAAGAAAAACCTGCCGCACAACACCATAACCTGGTTGCTTATCGTTGGCTTAATAAGCCTTCTTTGAACGTGTTGTATGTGTGC
>MDTG01254217.1_pt1 | contig 14526 bp, 11 predicted proteins | sample 811421 | NCBI WGS metagenome assembly MDTG01 (sample SAMN05326645, study PRJNA326480) | marine metagenome | isolation source: seawater | place: Pacific Ocean: South East | collected 2011
GATCTTCATCTCCTTGTTGGTCAGACCCGCATTCTTCGCTGCTTTGGGTAAGTTCCACTTCGCTGCGAATAACATTTCCATAGATAGTCGGGTTTCTGGTCTCATACTCAAAACACTTTAAAATTTCTTTGTAAAACCCCTCAGGGTAAATTTTTGGCGGAATTTTTTTTCCGACTTTTTTGGAATTAAAAGTCATTTTTGGTTAGAGGGGTGACGCATAAGACAGCACTTCTTCTGGTGCTGTATCACGCACGAACTCTAGCACGGACATGAATTCATCGACAGTTTGACAGTCAACAACTTTTTCATCACCCTCATTTGAGAACAGGAAAAACTTGCGCGTCGAAGGATCAACAACAATACTGGTCAGGAACTCGTCTTGCATGGTTTTGTTTGTTACCTGCTTATTATAAGGTATCTAGTCGTCTTTGTCAAGACTTGACTTCGACTTTCTTCTTAGTCACTTTAACCTCTGTAGGAAGTTCAGGGACAGGTTTGTATTTACGATATCTTGCAGTCTCGAATGTTTCAAAAGTTTCTTCGGGATTGCCGTAACAAGTTTTTTTTCTAACTTCTACAATCTCATCATAAGGATCAATTTTAATATCAGGCCACTGAAGATGAGCATTTTCAGTTATCGTGCGACTGATCACTTCATAATTAACACCATTACCTGATACAGGTGACACGGTTTCAACGTGCTCTTTCTTTTTGGCAGCCATGAAAAGGGGAGTTTAACACCCACATATCATATCACTAGTCGGTAATACCTGCAAGCATTATACGACTATCCTTACCTTTAGTCTTTATCAAGAAGTTCTCCCATAATAAGGTAGTAACAGTCCACAGGAAGTCCATTCGTATCCAGGTGAATCTCTCTACCTTGATGCCTTTTAACACGAAGGTCCTGACTCGCCCCGACTTGAGTAAGATGAACGGTCACTGTAGACATGTCAATATCCTTTTCCCAGGACTCTGGAAGTGTGATAAGTCTTTTATTAGTTCTGCCGTGAAGCATTTCAAAGTTTGGTTCAATCATTTTACGATATTTGATACTGTGTTATTGTTGATAATAATTTGTAGTGATTCAAGTTCATCCATTTCCTCATTCAACTGTCCTAAAATTTTTCTTGTGCCATGTATTCCAAGTTGGATGCGGTTTCTTTCACGCCTTAACGCTTGAACACCTTCGGCTAATAAAAAGTTTTCACTACCTTGAGATATTAATGCAGTCTCTTTAGTGCTTGAAATACCAAGTGAATTAGTTATAGCATCATCAATTTGAGTTGAGCAAGGAGTAAGTGCTGTATAAATTGTATTATCTGAAAGAGGTGCTTGAACAGTTATTATATCTCCTTCAGAAGCCCTTGTTCCACCATCGACGGGGGCATGTCCGAAACCCACTCTATAAAATGCTTGTCCCGCCCCTACCTCTGGTTCAACTTGTCCACCATGTTCAAGTGGTAAAAATTTTAACGCTGAATCCCATGATGCAAATTTAACATTCACACCAGAATTTTCAATATAAACAGATATACCTGTGCCAAGTGTGCTAGTGTTAGCAATACTAATAGTTTGTGGTGTAAAAGGATCTTGATTGAAGGGTATGTCATATCTTTTTCTGCCACCAAATCTAAATGCAACAGGATCGTCTATTGCTCTAAACTCTACAAATGAACCATCAGACTCTGGAGCAGAAGCATTATCACCACAAACCTGATCCATAGATAAAATATTAACCGTGACAGCAGTGCTACCGATACCTGTTGATGGAATCGAACGAATGTCTTTTGTTATTGTCCCTACTCCTACAATTTTTGCATTATTTGGGAAGATAGTAGGTTTTCCTGCACTAATGATAATTTGCCCGACACCAAAAGTTAACCCAGCACCCACCGATTGCATTACAGTAACCTCTGTAGAACCAATACTACAAGTGCCGATAAATTCACCAATCAATGTATTCCCAATATCTTTATCGAAAGGTTCTGAATATATTTTCAGTCCATATCTGTTTCTTCTATCAAATCCAAAGTATGGATTATTAACAAAATCATCAATCTCCTCACTTTCATTTCCATATGTTTGACTAGCAGGATAATAAGTTACAATACCAGTGACGCCAACATACGCAACCGTGCTACCAATACCTGCATTTGAATTAATATTATTAGTTGTTAAACTGTATCCACCGGGGTTGAGTCTGGTGCATTCTAATGTAAACTCATCATCATCAGTTCCAACCGTAAAATCAATAACTCTCCAAAACAAATCGCTTTTACAATCACTGGCAATTGCTGCATCATATGCCTGACTTACCGCATCAAATGATTTGTTAACATCATCTAGACGATTTAAAAGTTCTGTTTCAATCTTAACAATACCTTCATCATACAAAGTTTTTTGATTGTCAAACTCAATGATTTGATCTTGAAGTTTCTCGATATTCATTGTTTTGAAATCGATATCTTCTTGTGCTCTTTTTACAAGTTCTGTAGATAACATTATTCTCTCACATCGTAAGTGTATCCAGCAATAGAATGATCAGATTGATTACCGGGGTAATCTGCTGGCGAGTCACCCTCATATTCAACTATTAAATCACCAAGTCTGTCTGCCCATACTTGATAAAAGCATTTAACATTAGTGAGATGATTACCCGCAACAATAATTCTATCCTCTTGTATGTCTTTTACATACAACTCATCTTTTCTACCAAAAGGGGTTAGATGTACAGATATTGTATCATAATTTATCAAACCTTTCCAGTATTCAGGCAGTTTAATAATATGTTCTCCGTCAAGTTTACCTCTAATATAAACAGCAGACTCTGGACCTTCAACACATGTATGTCTTAAACGCCACCCCTCTTTATTGGGATGCTGAATATCAAAATTTTTCTTTGCAGCAAGAATGTTACCCTTTTTATCAGTAACGGTAAACGCATTAGCTGGTCCTGATGTAACGGTAGGACCAACTAATGCTTTTGCAGATGCCCTGACTTCTGCACCAGACTGTGCTTCAACACCAGTTTTTACTTCTGCCCCCGTTTCAATCTTGACACCAATTTTCTTCATCAAAGAAATAATATTAATATCAAGCGGAGAAATTGTTTTCTTTGATATTGCATTAAGTTCAAGCACAATGGTTGTTGCCATCGTGACACCAACAGGGCCTAAAGGATCACCAATCACCACATCGATAGGTGTGGATGCCGGAGGAGGAAGTCCTCTGATGTGGACAATTGATGGTGCCTTGAAAGCGAGAGGATTACTAATTGGATCAGGACGTGTTACCTGAAGAGATGCTGTATGGATGGGAAAAAGGACGGGACTTCCGACCATCACACTTCCGTTAAAGAATCCTGTGCCAGGAATAGCAGCAGCACCTGTCAAATAAGCAGCACAGGGAATAGGAACTGATCCTTGTGGGGAAAAGTTTACCTGTAATTGTTTACCGACGTGAATATCAGATACTTCCATTTATAATAAACTCTGTAAAAGTTTTTTAAATGCCTCAGCATATTGAATTGGAGACATTGAACCCGATCCGGCGAATGAAGTAATTGGAGATACATCAGGTGTCTCAATAACTTTAAAGTTTCCTGATGATACTTTACAAACTTGCCCAGAGTTAATATTTACATTTCTTTCAGCAGCTATTCCTATGGCATCGCCTGCCTTCATTCTCACCTCACCAGAATCAATATCAATAGTAGAGTTAGAGTTAATATTTACAAAACCAGTATCTGCACCATTACCATTGGCAAGGAGATCAATATCCTGTGCCATTATTCTAACTCTACCTCTTGGTGCGTATAATATTATATCACCATTTTCCGCATATGTAATGGCAGCACAACCATCCACAGGTTTTTCACCACATCTAACATTATAAACTGATGGTGCTGAAACAACAACGGCACCATCAAGTTGCCCGTCCATCTGAAGTCCAATATATTGACTTCTTCTAAATTTAGAAGGAAATATGCGACGAATCATCACCGCCATCTTGTTATTTCTAGCATCAACAGTTTCAAAGAGAATTTCTCCCGTGGTGTTGCCTACTCTGTTATGATCTTGACAAATTGCTGCACTCATTACACCTTACCTACACAATCAATTACTTGCAGAGTTGGAGTTCCAAACGGAACAGCGAATCCAGAGTCATTTGCATTAATGAATCCTAATAGGGGTTTCAATTCAGCGTTGAATCCAGTTCTAGTATTTATTTTAAGTTTAGGAAGCACTGTATAACCAATACCTGGATTTGTGATATTGACACCAGTTATTCTACCATTGTCAATAACTAGATCACCATCAACACCAATTAAAGTGTCACCAGTTGTGTAACCAAAACCAGGGTTAGTAATTATGACATCATCCATGACAGATACAAAAGGAATACCACCACCAGGTAAATCACTAACACCAGGCAGAACCACACCAGGTCCATCGACACCTGGTAAAACAACGTCAGGTAGAGGTCCACCAGGTCCAACTACACCAGGTCCATCAGGAACAACTACAGCACTAGGAGGACATCCAGGAGCAGTGACTGTTACACTAAACTCAGATATATTTCCCCAATTAGGATCAAGTAGTTTTTCTCTCATCTCCTGATCAACTCTTAAGAAAAATTTATTCTCTAAGAAAAATCTAATATCTTGTTCTGTAAAACCTTGATCGAATGCTCGCTGTGCGTCTACTTCAAAATCAAATTGATGTCTAACTCCTGTTTCATACACCTTTCCATAAGTATAATCAAATGATGTCATATCTTTTATCATGGGATTTACACCAGTAATCACACACCCAGGAAGTAAGTCTTCAGTAAAAGTTTCGTCAATAATTACGGGGTCCTTACCAGGTAAGGTTATAGTGTCTCCATAAAATAAAGTAATAGTTTGACGATTACTATAAGGGATGTCCCAATCGAAGTTTGCTCTTAAAACAGTGGTTTGACATCTATCAGCCCATACCCTTCCACTTCCACCTTTATCACCTTTGGGGATGTTATCATATCCGTATCCTGGATCAGTAATAACAACTGCTACTACACCGATAGTGGGTGTAACAGCACCACCATCATTCTCGTTACCTATACTAATATTAAACCCTCTGACATAGGTTGCCTGTCTACCAGGACCCATGCTGTTTGTCATGTCAAAAGCAACTTTATATCTGGTAATACTATTTGATTGTGGATATGCTCTGGATAATTTAATTGATCTATCTGAAGCAACTAAACCACTTGCTCTAAGTCTGCTTGTAACACCATCAACTGTAAAATTAGGTTCCTCAATATTTTTAATATCAATATAATATCCGATGCTACCGACAAGGTGTCCTTCTGTTCCTGTGCCATCATAGACAACTTCATCTACAATATCTTCATTAGTAACAGTTATGCTGACGGGAGATGTTGGCGCATAAAAAGCATATCCATAAGCGTTATTGGTTCTATCTAAAAAATATTCAGGTGATCCTTCGTTTACATCACTTGTAAACAAAACATCATTGTTGTTGGTCTTCGCATACAGCAGTGTGGTTGGTATTTCTCCACCATCAATTTTAAACGGACGATTTCCAGAGGCAGGAAAAACATAAGCAGTATATTTATTTTGTGGTTTACCTGCATCGCTTCGATCCCCTTCCTCATCATCAATAAGGGGAACAGTTCCCGGTGGTTGAGGTCCAACAAACACATTAGCAAGAATACCTTCATTGGTATATCCTTCAGGAGGTGTGCTATCTAAACCGGTAAAATGATCTAAAGTTGTAGGATTATAATATCTGTAAAGAGGTACAGTGGTAAATGTTACTGAGTTAACATTTTGAGAAATTTGTGTACGTTCTTGAATTTCATTATATCTTGTTACAGTAATGAAGTCTTTTAAATCTTCAGCAACAGTAATAGTACCGCGATTATCTATAATATCATATGTCGTATCATCATCAAGGAACACATCACCATCATCACCAGTGCCTCCAGGTAATACAGTACCATCAGGTCCAACAGTTGTTGTAGGTCCTACCCCTGTCCCGTCATCAAATACATCAATACCATCGCCACCTGTGCCTATACTACCATTTACTCCATCTACTCCTTCATCATCACCACCAATCGCACCAACGATGGCAAACCCTTTAGCACCTTTTCCTTTTCCACAAGCATCTTTAAATTCTATCAATGGTGGATTATTATTACCTTCGTATCCACTACCAGGGGATACTATTTGAACTCCAAGCACTTCTCCTATTGCATTGACAACAACATTTCCTGAAGCACCTGTGCCACCACCACCCCAGAATTCTATTGTTGGTGGTCCACAATCGACAGCACCTGGATTGCATGATCCATCAATAACATTTTGCCATATTGTTCCGGCATTTATATTTCCTAAAGGATTAAAGTTTGAACCATCATCATTTGAAAAATTAACTAATCTATCAACTTCATTACCAACTTCGTCATATACTTTTTCAAACGTGGTTGTTACATTCCCTACACCTTGTGATACATCTCTGATAAGATTTTGTGCTTGTAAAAATATTTGATTGAAATCAAAAGTTTCTTTTTTAGGTGCAGACGAACCATCTAAGAAATCCCATTTTTCAGTTTGTGGACACTCATTCTTAACAGGGCATTTGAAAAAGTCTAAAATGTCTATAACAAACTGTAGTAAATCATTTGCAAAATCAATACCTGTTCCAAGAAGTTCAGTAAATGTTGATAAAATTGAGTTTATTGCTCCTAATATATTACCTAAAATATTACCAATTATTCCACCAAGAATATTCTGTACTAAACAATCTGCTGCATTTAAAATTTTGTTGATAATGGTTCTAAGAATATTAGCAACAATATCTTCAAGTCCTGAGAGAACTCTATAAAACAGACAAGAGATTGCAGAGAGAGCTTTGTCACTTGCTTCATTTGCAAGGTATCTTGCACTTAGTGGAACATTTCCTATCAGTTCATTTACAACTGTTGTTATTTTTCTTAAAACAAATTTTCTAACCTGCTGCATTAGAGCAGCAATAATTTTTGAAATATCTTCTGCTGCGTTACTTAAAGATATTTCATATTCTTCACCACCAATACCGATACCTGTAGCAAGGTTAGCGGTTGAAATGCCTGACTTTACATCGTTAAAAAAGTTTCGAGATGTTTGAAGAAAACTATCTGAACCAATGATGCCTGTCTTGATTGCCTCTACTTCTTTTATTAAATTTTCTATGGCATCATTAACACCTTCTACATTTATCTTCTCACAAGAAGTTGGTTTTGGAAATTTCGGTACTTTAGTATTGAAATCAATTTTTATATCATTTTGTCCTTGAGATTGTGCGCCAAATAACTCACCAAAATTTAAATTATTATTAAGATAATATGATTCGGGAACAATGGATTCCCCTGGAATAAATCCACTAAAAGTTTTTTCTCCAGAACTAGATGCATTTGTATCTACTAAGACATCAGTAATATAATTTGGAACTACTCTCTCAATAAGATACGTCCCACTATGAGGATCTATTGATACATATACAAATGTATTTGGTGTATACCTAATAGTGCCCATATCCTGTGCGCCCAATCCACTGGATAGTTGAAGTGGATAAGCAACAGGTAGTTTACCTTCAGGTTTGTTGGGTGGATCCTCCCCTAAAATTCTAATTCTATATCGTTGAGCAACAACTTCAGGTTTTTTACTTTCAAACTTAGTATCATCTTGTGTATCTAATTGTGTTGTAGTACCGACGATCACAGCAATTTTTCTCTGGGTCACAGCCCAAAGTTTTGATATTTCTTTAGAATCGTACTTACTTTTTAAACCCATTCTTATTCATCAAATACTTTGCATTCTGGTGCGCTTGGTTCTACTTCACAAAACAGTTCTAATGCAGTTGGGTCATGATGATCACCTGCTTCAATTTCTTTCTTATGATTTTCTACATAAACTTCAAGTTCATGAAGTTCTTCTTCGATATGGCGGCGTTGTTGTGGAGATATTGTAGGATTTTCAAGAATCTCCTTATCTGTCTGAATGTGTTTTTCTAAACTTTCCATAAGTTACTTAACTCCGTAAGAATCTCTGACTAGGTTTAAACCGGTGTATGCCTGAGTTGGCGTACTGTAATGACACAAATCCGCTATCATATATATACCACTATTTTTACGACTTCCTTCAGGAAAAGGAACAGCTGCTGTTTCTGCAAACTTACAGAAAACAAGGTCGCCAGCATTAAGTGATAGGTCTGCATCAATCACTATATTAAGTGAAGAACTAAATTTTTGCCTATAATTTTGCAATGATTGTAAGGAAGTCTTGACAATATCAAAACTAACATCATTTACATCTGCCAAACTTCCATCAGATAAAACCTTCTGACCATCATCCTTTGTTCGATGTAGATCGGCAGTCGGTTTTTCTCTATATTCCTCTCTTAAGACTGGATATACAGTACCAGCAATTATATTTTTTTTATCATTAGGTTCACCATTTCCAGGAGTAAGTCTTTCTTGTAACTGAAATTTATTATCTTTTCCAAGTAAATCAAATAAGTCTAACTCTGCATTATATGCACCCTCTTCAAACTGTTTAAGCATATCATTTATAAGAACAAAATTAGATTTTAAAATTTTAGCATCAAAACCAGGACTTATTTGATCACTTGCAAAACCTGTTTCCTCAAAACTTTTTATTACTTTGTCTTTAGTGTTAAACATATTATCAAGAGACTTAAAATTATATCCTTTAGATGTTTCCCAAAATAAGTAACCTGCGCTGTCTAGTTCTTCATGAACTGAAACTTTTTGAACATCTAGACACATCTCAAATGGATATCTATTATCACCGTTAAATTGAATTTCATTTTTTGTCGTATCAAAGAAACGGTTTTTTTCTGTTCCTAAATTTCTAAGAGCTTGAAAAATAATATCATCACCCTTTCCTATGTAATTATCAACCATTCTTCTTTCATTTAAACAATTATCAAAAGCTTCTTTAGATACCACTCGTACAAAACACGAGGATTCTCTAACACCTGTTTTTCCGATGACAGTTTTAGCAACTCTTAAATCATTATCATCAGATAAATCAATACGATTACCATTCATATCTTCAAGTTTCAACTTAAATTTTTCAGTTCCTTGAAGTTTAATTGACTCTAAAAGACCAATAGTACCCCTTGATTTTTCTGCTGGTAGAGCAGAACCTGTATCAATGACTGAAATATCAATGATTATGTAAGGACATAGGACACTTTCACGATATTCTATTAAGGGAACACCTGCTTGTATTTCAACGAATCTATCATCTTCGTTTGAAAATACTTGTAACTCTTTATGTTTTAACGGTTGTCCCTGCATCTCTAGGTTGTAAGTTTAATTGGCAGGACATAATTAATTACTTCCCTATTAGTGATTGTACCACCCGTAGAGTAAGATGTTGACTGATCTAGTCCTGCACTACTAATTAGGTTAGATGAAGATGTCTTTATCGAAGCTTGAGGAGATTGTTTTACATCTTGCGTTTTCTGCAAATTTTCTAAAAACTTAAGTGGATTTACAGTACCCTTAAATGCACCAGAATGTCCTGCTCTTCCCCTTCTTATTTCATAATGAAAGACACCAGTCATTTCAGAACCAGATTGAACTAAAGTTCCTGGTTTAACAATATCACCTTTCTTTACATGTATTCTATTTCCTTCTGCAATTCTTTCAGTGTGTCCTAATTCAGCATTATAAATGTCCACAACATTTCCATACCCACCACCTGCATTTGCAGCGTAAATAACCTCTCCACCAATCCTTGAGTAAAACTTACTATTCTTGTCATCAGCAGGATCAAAATCTACTCCTGCATGTTTTCTTGTTCCACCTGCCCTAGGAGCACCATATGCTTGTTCCCCTGTTCCTAGTGTGCCTGTGGGAGGAAGTGGTGGCATCACAGATGGAATACTAATCTTAGGAGTAGATGGTTGTGCTGAAGGTGGTGCTTCTGAAGGAGGTTGCTCAGGTGATCCAAGGAAAGTTCTCCTAATTCCTTCTTCAACGCCAATACCAATTCCAGCGGCACCAGCAATAATAGCGCCACCTTGAAGTATACCAACACCAGTTCCTCCTACATATTCATCGGCTAATGCCAATTTCATTCCTGCGGTATACGCAAGTCCTGATGCTATAGCTCCAAAACCTGCTGCTGATAATTTAACTATTACTGCTTTCATGTCACCTCTCTCATAATCTTCACCCACTTCTTTTGCCAATAATACTAATGATACAATACCTAAAGTGACACCCAGATAACGTAAGAATCTTAGCGCATTTCTCATCATCCTACCAGTGGCCGCCGCCTGTGCAGGTGATGGAATACTAGGTGCTTTGAATTGTTGTCCTTTTATATTAGATCTTAATGATCCTAATCTTTGCCCACCAGTTCTAGTAGATGTTGTTGATCTTCCTAAAAATCTTTGTAATCTGTCTCTCCTTAACTGTTCACCATACTCCTTCATCATCATTTTGACAAATTTTTCGCCCTCAACATCAATTTTAATTCCTTGAGATCTCAAGTCAGCCTTCAACCTGGTTTCTGCTGCCAATGCATTATCAAAATTTTCAACAATACCAACCAACTCATCTGCAGGTAGAGCGCCTGCTCTTACTGCTGCCGCATCTCCAGCAGCACCAACTAATTCATCACTTGCGCGGATATTACTATCTTGCATTTGCCTTAGATATGTTTCCAAAGCAGTAGGAGGATCTCCAGCTTTCCTGATTCTTTCAAGAGCATTAGCAAAATCATCAAAAGACTTTCTGCTTGCCTTATCAACAAGTTTACTTAAATCCTCAGGTGATTTTATTTTTGAAAAATCATTCGCAGTATTTTGCAAATTTTTAAAGTTCTCTGCAGTCTCAGATGTTGTTTCAGTTGATAACGTTTCCAACATATTTCTAAAGGCATCATCCATTAGTTCACCACTACGACCAGGAGGTGTTCTACTAGGCAAATCAACGGACGGTTTTCCTCTACCCGCTCCAGTTCCTGCACCTATTGGAACTCTAGGTTGAGCAGGAACTGCGGTTGGTTTTGGGGTAGCCACCGGAGTTGCCACCGGAGTTGGTGCAGGAGTTCTTACAGGTGTTGGAGTAGGAATTCTTGCAGGTGTTGGAATTCTTGCAGGTGTTGGTACTCTAGATGGAGTTCTTACGGGTGCTGGTGCCCGTTTTGCTGGTGGGGTGGGAGGTTTTTTTGAAGCGGGCCCTGTACCACCAGTACCCGAACCGGGTTTTTTTGATTTACCAAATCCAAGCAAATCTTTAATTAACTCTGCACTTGACAGAACTCCGGCGATTGCTAAAGCACCTCTTCCTAATTTATCAATCTCAGTATTAAAAAATTTAAACTCGGATATATCAATTCCTCTAAAGTCTTCAATATATTTGTTAAGTTCATCTATTTTTTCAGTCGCACCCTCGTAAAAATCACTTAGCCCACCTATAACGCCATCAACAAATACTGTTATACTTTCTACAATTTCTTTTATTTTTTTGAAAGTATCTTTTAAAGTAGAAATTATTGTATCAAGATTACTGATAATAAGTCCAGCAAGAGCAAAACCTAAAAATCTTTTTATACTGTCAAAAAAATTAGAACCAGGAACTTTTCCTTTAGCACCTTTTGTAAGAGGTTTTACAACTTTTTGTTGCTCAATTCTATCCTCTCTTTCTTTTCTTCTTTTAGCAAGAACTTGCCTTTTAGCAAGTTTATACTTTGCCTTTTTTAAAGAAAAGTTTTTCTTAAAAATTTTAACAGTGTTTGAAAAATCTGTAAGTTTCATTTTGCACCTACCAAGTCTTCAATACCAAGGGTTTTAGTAATAAGATTTCTCATTCTCGCGCTAGATGTTATTTTAAATTCAGGTATATCTCTATTATCATCTTGCTGTTGAGGACGTTCAGGTGCCTCTACAGGGGGCAGTATGATAGTCTTTGATGATGTTGGTACATTAGGAGTGCCTACAGGAAATACACGTCTAAGAGGAGACATAATAAAAGTATCAATTGGATTAGAAAGTTTTTCTCTAATAGATTTAAAATTATTTTCAATTTGATTTTGTCTCTCACTACCATGCTGTATGAATGAATCAAGCACAGCAGCATTTTTACCCCCAGTGGTATCTATCTGCATACGATCAAGATATAGATCAAATCCTCCATCGCGTAATTTAAATGCATTAAATTGTTTACCATCATGCTCAAAGGGTATTCTTTGTCCTGGTTTTACACCAAAGTTTTGTTTAATTGCTTGAGAACTAGATGGAGTTGGTAAAACATTTGAATCAGATTCTTTTGTTTTAATATCATTCTTAGTTACAAGGTTACTTTTTCTCTGATTAATTAAAGCTTCTTTTGTTTCAGCAACAGTATGTCGTGCTTTATTACCATCACCTGCATAAAAACTTTGTCCGGCTTTCACAGGTCCATACGCACCCATTGTATCAATAGGCACAGGAACTGATGCAAACTCTTTTGCTAGTTGTATCTGAGCATTAATAATATCATCACTTTTTCCTCTAAGATAAGCACCAAGTATTTCTCTTCCTGCTTTATTCATTATTAAATTCATTCCCATTATATCTTGATTAGCAGGAGAGAACATATCATCATCAGTTAAACCTGTTCCCTTCAAAGCAGCATCCATATTTTCAGGAACAATTTGATACTTACCTGCGGCAAAGATACCATAATCGCTCACTTGAGGATTATTAAAATTCATAATAAATTTTTGTCTTTCTTTTATCTCACCAATAGTCATATCAGTGAGTTTCTTTCCAATTTTGGTTTCAGAATTAAGTGCGCTTCCAACAATCTTATCAAATTTATCAGTTCCTTGATTCATAGAATCATAAGTTCCTTCACCAGAACCAATGAAATCAAGTAAACCTCCACCTGCTGCATAAGCAACTCTTCCAAATTTTGGTTTGTTAGTGCCACCTCCCATTGCGTTGATAGACTCCATGAAATCAACACCAAACTTATTAACAGCACCACGACTCATTATAAACTCACCAGGAGTTAACATAGCAGGAACTACATCAGTCCCCATGTTTAGTCCACCACCACTAAAACCAGGTGCTCTATTTACTATTTTAGGAGGAAAAAACCCTTCAGTTCTTGTTCTTTCAAAATCAATATTTTGTAGTTGATCTATTTCTTTTCTAAGTTCTTGAACCCTTTCATCAAATGGATTTGCGGTGAATCCAATTTTTTCTTTTTCTTTTTCTTTTTGCTCTCTTAATCTTATTCTTGCTTCTGTTTCACTTATACCCTCTTTCTCCATTAACTCCGCAACTTCTTTTCTGAGTTTAATTTTTCTTCTTTCTCCTTTCAAATAATCCATGACACCAGCAACACCAAATGCCACCGCAATTCCAAAGATAGGATTAGTAGCAAAAAGTGCTAATATTTTTGAAGAAGTAGACGCAAGTAAACCTATTGCTCCTAAAATAAGTCCCTTAAACGGCGTTAACACAAATGCTATTGCTCCTGCTAAAGCAGGCCACCAATCTAATAAAAAGTTTTTTACTTTGTCTATTTTTTTTTCATTTTCTGGATCGGTTAACCAATTATAAAGAGTATTTACTAAACCACTAAGTAAGGTAAACCCTAAAAATTTTTTTATAGCATCTAAAAATCCACCAACCGTTTTATTTTTATTAACTAGTTCATTTATAGAATTTTTAAAAAACTTTTTAGTCTCTATTCTTTTTTCTCTATCCTCTCTTCTTTTCCTTTGCTCTAATTTTTTCTCATCATCTTGAATGTCTTCTTCTAGTTCATTACTTTCTCTAACTACTGCAATTAATTCATCAAGTTTTTTCTCAAATTCTTCATTTAATTCCTCATCTTTAGTAGGAATTAACTTAGAGGGTTCAATCTTTGGTGCAACAAAAAATTGATCTTTGAAAGAAATAATTTCTTTATTTAATTTTTCACTCTCAGGAATTCTTGTAGAAGATTCTTGACTTAATTTTTCAAATTCTGGTTTTAAACTCTGTATATCATTTACAAATTTTTTAAAATTTAATTTATTATCTCTATAAATGGCAATTCCTTTTTGCCTCTCTTCCTCAGAAAGGTTTTGATCATCAACAGTGCCTTCCTCTACTAACTCTTTATAAAAATTATCATACTTATCATTATCAAAAAACTTTGCAGGATTAATAGCACCGGATGTTTCTTCAGATCTAATAGACGCTAGAAGATCATCTAAATCCTTCCCTCCTTTAGAGTCATCATCTTCTTCTCTGATTGACTTTAAAAGATCGTCTAGATTCATTACCCTTGCTGCTGTTGCATTTTAAGTTTCTCTTCTTCCAAATGAGATCTTAGAAGTTCAACGTAAACATCTCTCTCCCAAGGTATCATATTTTCAATCTCTGTTAATGAGTATTTATGGAACTGAATCAAAGAAAAATTTAATTTATAGTAACTCTCCAAATTCATATGGGAGAGTGC
>MDTG01404188.1_pt1 | contig 14526 bp, 11 predicted proteins | sample 811421 | NCBI WGS metagenome assembly MDTG01 (sample SAMN05326645, study PRJNA326480) | marine metagenome | isolation source: seawater | place: Pacific Ocean: South East | collected 2011
AATATAAAAGCATTTATTTATGGTAAAAATAAAAAATATTTTATAAAAAATCTTAAAAATAAAATTAATTATGAAATTTTTAATGACTTAAAAAGTGCAATTAAAAGAGTTTTAAAATTAACCAAAAAAGAAAAAAAAATACATCAAACCATTATATTCAGCCCTAGTGCTGCATCTTTTGATAGTTTTAAAAACTTTGAAGAAAGAGGGGCATATTTTAATTTGTTAATAAGAAGATACTTAAATGGTTAATAAAAAAACGTTTTATAATTTATATTATGAGTGGTGGAAAAATATAGATAAATTTATTTTTTCACTTATAGTTTTATTATTTTTAATAGGTCTATTTTTTTCGTTAGTTTCCACATCACTAATAGCTTCTGATAAATTAAATACAAACGATTACTCATTTTTTTTTAAACATCTTTTTTTTATTATTTTAGGATTAAGTGTAATTTTTTTTTTGTCATTCTTAAATCAAGATACACTTTTTAAATTTTCTATTATTATTTTTGTTATTTCAATTATCTTTCTATTTTTAGTCCCAATTATTGGTGTTGAAGTCAAGGGATCAAAAAGATGGATCGATCTTTATTTTTTACCTAGATTTCAACCAATAGAATTAGTTAAGCCATTTCTAATTGTACTATTGAGCATTATTTTGAGTAATAAAAAATATAATAATATTTTTTTAAAATATTTATTTTCTTTTATGATTACCTTATCAGTAGCATTATTGTTAATTTTACAACCTGATCTAGGTCAAACGATACTTGTTTTTTTTGGTTGGTCAGTTTTAATTTTTATTTCAGGAGTAAATATTATATTTTTATCTACTCTATTTATTTCATTTATATTATCTTTCTTATATTTAGTTTTTTTTGTTACTAAATTTGAGTACATTAAAAATAGATTAATATCCTTTTTTGATCAGGGGAGCACAACTCATAATTTTCAATCAGATAAAGCAATTGAATCGATCACAAGTGGAGGTTTTTTTGGAAAAGGGATTGGAGAAGGAACCTTAAAAAGCAGAGTTCCCGAGGCTCACACTGACTATATAATTTCAGTTATTTCTGAAGAGTTTGGAGTAATTGCCATAATTTTAATAATATTATTATTTTTAATATTCATTTATTCAATTTTTAAAAAAGTTTATTTAGAAAGTGAGGAAAAAGTTAAATTAGTTTTAGTTGGGTGTACTTGTTTAATATTGATGCAAGCAATAATTCATATTGGAGTAAATATAAGATTATTTCCTACTACGGGTATTACTCTACCATTTATCAGTTATGGTGGTTCTTCAATTATTAGTATTTCAATTATCTCAGGAATAATTTTAAACTTAACAAAAAGAAAAATTATCTAAATGAAAAAAAATTTTTTAATAACAACAGGTGGTTCAGGTGGACACGTTATACCTGCTACAATTTTCTACGAACATTTATCAGGAATCGCAAATCTAATTATTTCCACAGATAAAAGAGGAGTCAAATTTTTAGAAAAAAAAAAATTTAACATAAAAATTATTGATACTCCAAAATTAAATAATATTTTTACTTTACCATATAATTCTATAAAAGTTTTATATCTTATTTTAAAATGCCTTTATTTATTAAAAGATAAAAAGATTAATAAAGTTTTCTCTACAGGTGGTTACATGTCATTACCTATAATTTTAGCAGCTAAAATTTTAGGGATTAAAATATATCTAATTGAACCTAATCAAGTATTAGGTAGGGCAAATAAATTTTTTTTAAATTCGTGTACAAAAATTTTTTGTTACACAGGTGACTTAAAAAATTTTCCAGATAAGTTTAGATATAAGATCGTTGTCATAAGCCCTTTAGTGAGTAAAAAAATATATAATATAGATCTACCAATACAGAAACGTGATAAATTTTGTATTTTGATAGTAGGTGGAAGTCAAGGAGCAAAATTTTTCGATAATAGTTTAAAGGAGTCAATTTTGAAATTATCTAAAAAAAAACAAATCAAAGTAATTCACCAGACTAGTAAAGAAAATATTTCCTACTTAAATGATTTTTACAGTGTAAATAAAGTTGAAAATCAAATTTTTAGCTTTGAACCAAATTTTTCAAATTTTTTAAGTCAAGCAGATCTCTGTATAACAAGAGCAGGGGCTTCTACTCTAGCAGAATTATCAGTTTTAAAGATTCCTTTCCTTGCAATCCCTTTGCCAAAATCTAAAGACAATCATCAATTAGAAAATGCAAACTTTTACAAAAATAATGGATGCTGTTGGATAATTGATCAATCCAATTTTGATACAAAAATTGAGGAATTTTTAGTAAAGATAATAGAAAATAAAAATGAATATATTAAAAAAAAAAAAAATTTAGAAAAACTAAATTTCCAAAATACATGGGCCAATGTTAATCAAAAAATTTTAGGAATTTTAAATGAAAATTGAATTAGCAAAAACTGAAATTATTCACTTCGTTGGTATTGGGGGAATTGGCATGAGCGGTTTATCATTAATTATGCGAGGCAAAGGCTTTAAAGTTCAAGGGAGTGATCTAAATTATAATAAAAATATCGATAGATTAAAAAAAGAGAAAATAAAAATTTTTATTGGTCACAGAAAACAAAACTTAAAAAATGCAACAATTGTTGTTGTGTCATCAGCTATTAAAAAAAATAATCCTGAAATAATAGAGGCAAAACGAAAAAATTTACCAGTTATCACAAGAGGAAAAATGTTAGCACATATAGTCTCCTTAACTAAAAATATTGTAGTAGCAGGCTCTCATGGTAAAACCACAACAACATCTTTAGTTACATCAATTTTTCAAAAAACAAAATTAGATCCAAGTATAATCAATGGTGGTGTAATTAATTCATTAAATAATACAGCTAAATTAGGTAAAAGCGATTGGTCAATTTTAGAGGCAGATGAGTCTGATGGAAGTTTTATTCATATTCCCTCTACTTATTCAATCATTACTAATGTAGACAGAGAGCATATGGATTTTTATGACTCAATGAAAGATTTAAAAAAATATTTTATAAAATTTATAGAAAAAATTCCTTCTTTTGGAAAATCGTTTATTTGTATAGATGATAAAATTAATAGAGAAATAGTTAATAAAATTGAAACTAAAAACTTTTACACTTATGGGACAAATTTAAATTCGAATTTTTTTATTACAAATATCAAACAATATAAAGACTCATCTGAATTTGATTTAAAAGTAAATGTACCGAATAAAAAAAAAATAACTATTAAAAAAATCAAAATCCCATTGCTTGGCATTCATAATATAAGAAATTCAGTTGGAGCAGCAGCTGTTGCTCTTACAGTTGGAATTTCTATTTTAAATATAAAAAATGGATTATTAAATTTTAAAGGTGTTCAAAGAAGATTTAATAAAATTTTTACTTATAATGGTATTGATTTTTACGACGATTATGCACATCATCCAACGGAAATTGAATTTGTATTAGATGGTGTCAATAAAGTTTATAAAGATTATGAAAAAATTTGTGTCTTCCAACCTCATCGAATTTCAAGACTTAAAGACTTGAGAGATAAATTTTCATTTGCATTTAAAAAAGCTGACACAGTTATTTTATGCCCAATTTTTACTGCGGGAGAAAAAATTAAATTAGGCTTTAGATATATTGATTTTTGCAAAGAACTTATCAAAAATTCTAATGTAAAGCTTTTTTTGGTAAAAAATGATAAACAATTAGCAAAATTTCTTCAAAAAAATACGTATGGAAAAAAAATTGTTATTGGAATGGGTGCTGGTTCTATATCTAACTGGATGAGAAATTTACCTCAATTAATGATATGAAAATAAACGAATTAAAAAATCTTTTATTTGAGTTTGGAGAAAATATAAAGTTTGAACAAGATTTAAAAAAAAAAAATTGGTTTAACATCGGAGGGAAAACTAAGGCTTTTTTTAAGGCTGAAAATTTAAAAAGTTTAGTTAATTTTTTAAAGAAATTAGAAAATAAAGAAAAAATATTCATTTTAGGAGCTGGCTCAAATACACTGATATCAGATAATTTTTTTGATGGCGTAGTAATAAAGTTAAGCAAAAATTTCAATAATATTTCTCTACATGGAGAAGATACTATTATTGCAGGTAGCGCTGTTCTAGATAAAAAGTTATCTGATTTTGCAATTGAAAATTCTTTGAGTGGATTTGAATTTTTATCGTGTATACCTGGAACTATAGGTGGAGGTGTAAGAATGAATGCAGGATGTTTTGGAAAGGAATTTAAAGATATACTTATATCAATTCAGGCAGTCGATTATAATGGAAATATTATAACAATACCCTCTAAACAGATTAATTTTGAATATAGAAAAAGTGATTTGCCGGAAAATTTAATTTTTTTGAGTGCATCATTTAAAGGAGTTAAGAGTTCTTCTTCAAAGATCAATCGAAAAACAATAGAATTAATAAATCAAAAAGAAAAAAATCAACCGACTAAGGTTAAAACAAGTGGAAGCACATTTAAAAATCCAATTTCTCAAACGGATAAAAAAGTTTGGGAATTAATTAAAGAATCAGTTTCTTTAGATAAAAGTTTTGGTGATGCATGTATTTCAAAAAAACATTGTAATTTTTTTGTAAATAAGGGAAATGCATCTTTTAAAGATATGGTAAATTTAATTGATTTTGTTAGTAAAAATGTTTTAGAAAAGACTGGGATTAGTTTAGAAAAAGAAATCAAAATTTTAGAATAATTTGAAACAAAAAATATTAATAATTTCTGGCGGAATTTCGAAAGAACGAACAATAAGTCTAGAAACAGGAAAACAAGTTGCAAAAGAACTTAAAAAAAATAATTTCATTATTAAAATAACTGAACCAAATCATAATTTAGACTTAAATATAAGAAAATTTAAACCAGATATAATATTCAATGCTCTACATGGCCAATTTGGTGAAGATGGTTTTATTCAATCTATATTAGAGGGTTATAAAATTCCTTACACACATTCTGGTGTTATTGCCTCTGCTTTGGCGATGAATAAAGAGATTTCAAAAAAAATTTTTCTTAAACATAAAATATTAACACCTAAATATATAAAATATTCAATGATAAACAAAAAATTAAATATAATTGAATTAGTTAAAAAAAAATTAAATTTTCCGGTTGTGGTAAAACCTATTAGCGAAGGTTCAAGTGTAGATGTTTATATATGCAATAAAAAAAATCTGATTAGTAAAATTAAAAAATTAAAAAGTTATAGAGAAATTCTTATTGAAGAATTTATTGGGGGTAGAGAAATTCAGGTTGCTATAATGGGAAAAAAAAAACTTGGTGCCATTGAACTTAAACCAAAAAGAAAATTTTATGACTATCAGGCCAAATACAATCCCAAGGCAAAAACTAGACATATAATACCAGTTAATTTAAGTCCAAAAGATCTTAATAAAGTGCTTAACTTAGCGCTTAAAGCACATAGAGTTATCGGTTGTCGCGGAATAACAAGATCAGATTTCAAGTTTTATAAAGGAAAATTTTATTTATTAGAGATAAATACTCAACCAGGGATGACAAAACTTTCTTTAGTGCCTGAAATAGCTCTTTATGAAAAAATAAGTTTTTTAAATTTAATAAAGTGGATTATTAAAGATGCATCTTTTAAAAAGTAAAACTATCAAAATTTTTTATTTATCTATCTTTTTTATTTTTTTTGTGAGTATAAATAACAAAAATTTTTCCTTAAACTTTAATAATTTTTTTTTGATAGAAAAAATTAATTTCAAAAATATAAGTAAAAAAGAAAAAAAAGACTTTAATACTAAATTTACAAATATTTATAATAAAAATATTTTTGAATTAGACAAAGAAAAAATAAAAAAATTAATTAATAGTTTTCATATAGTCCATAAATTTGAAATTAAGAAAATTTATCCAAATCAACTCGATATCGACATTTCTAAAACTAAAATTGTAGCAAAAATAATAAAAGATAAGGAGTATTTTATAGGCAGAAATGGAAAGTTGATAGAAAACTATTCTACAAGTGATAAATTACCATATATTTTTGGAAATTATGAGAAAAAAAATTTTTTAGAATTTCTTTTCTTTCTCGAGAAGTCTCCATTTAAAATTGAAACAATTGACTCCTTATATATCTTTCCATCTGGCAGATTTGATTTATTACTCAACAATGGAATTTTGATAAAGTTACCAAAAGATAATCCCCTAGAGGCATTAAAACTTGTAAAAGAATTTTCCAAAAATGATAAATTTAAATTTACAAAAATTTTTGATTTAAGAAATAAAAATGTAATTTACATAAATGAGTAAAGAAAAATTTAAATTTTTTTTTGATCTTGGTTCTTCAAAAATAAGGACAGCTGCAATAGATTTTGAGGAGATATCAAATAATTTATATTTTGAAAGTTCTTTTATTCCTGATGAAAAGCATTATGAAAATGAGATTCATAATTCTATATTAAATATTGAGAAAAAAACTGGTGAATTTCTTAAAACTACTGATGTGATGTTAGATGATAAAAAAACCTTTTCTGTAAGCATTGGAATGAAAAAAAAACATGAGAATAAAATCATTTCAAATGATGAATTAAAATTCATGGTAAATGAATTGAAGAAAGAAGTTTCAAAAAATTATCTCGAGTATGATATCTTGCATATAATCATTAAAAATCTCATGATTGATGATAAAGAGTACTATAACCTTCCAGATTTTGAAATTAATCATTTAAAAATTGAATTATTATTTATTTTTATTCCAAAAAGTAAAAAAAAATTGATTAAAGAGATTTTTAAAAAAAAAAATGTTTTAATCCGTAATTTTTTTTGCTCAAGTTATTTAAAATCACTTCATTATATCAAAAATTTAAAAAATCTAAATTTTACAATATTTATTGACATGGGTTTTAATAAGACATCTATAATAGTTTATAAAAATTCTAGAATAAAATCTTTTGATATTATCGAGGCTGGAGGTAATAATATTTCAAAAGATTTAGCAAAAATATTAAAAATTAAAGTTTTAGATGCAGAAAAAATTAAGTGTTTATTTGATGATAATTTTAGATTTATAAAGTCTAATAATCTTGATTTAGAATTGATTAAAAATATTATTTTTTCAAGAGTTGAAGAATTACTAGAAATTAGTTTCGAAATTGTAGATAAAAAGTTTAGAATTTCAAAAATCAACAATGATTTAACAAAATTTATTTTACTAGGGGAAGGATCGAAGGTTCTAGATAATGTTTTTAAAGATAAAATTTTGTTCAACAAAGAAATTCATTTAATGGAGGAAACCTACATAGATATCTGCAATTCAATCGTAGATTACACTAGTAGCAATTCTGAAATACAAGAGGTTAAGATGATAAACCCAAAAAATGAAAAACTCGGCTTTTTTGAGCGTTTTTTTCATTTATTTTCTAGATAGTATTTTACTGTAACATTTCTTGAGTTCTAAAATTGACCTAAAAATCTAAGATATTTCCATGTCAGTATTAAATCAAAAAACAATTAAAAAAGAAATTAGCTTTAAGGGAGTTGGTCTACACTCAGGTGTAATATCTAATATAAAAATAAGACCATCACAACCAAATACAGGAATAATATTTATCAGAACAGATATTAAAAAAAATAATGTAATCACCCCAAATGTCTTTAATGTTTGTAATACATCTTTTTGTACAACTATATCTAACGAAGACGGTGCTAGCGTATCAACCATTGAACACTTAATGGGCGCATTATATGGTGAAGGTATTGATAATGCCATAATTGAAATTGATAATAAAGAAATTCCAATTATGGATGGTTCAGCTAAAAAATTTGTAGAAGAAATTAGAAAGGTAGGAGTAACTTATTCATCTAATCCAATAAAAATAATTAAGATTGAAAAAAAGATAAAATTTCAAGATGGAGAAAAGTTTATAAGTATCGAACCTTCTAGAATAAATTTAAGTATAGATTTTGAGATAAAATATGAAAACTCATTTATAAACACTCAAAACAATATCGTAAATATTTTTGAAGATAACTTAGATGATGTTTATAATTCAAGAACTTTTTGTTTATTTAATGATATTGAAAATTTAAAAAAAATGAATCTTGCTCAAGGTGGATCTCTTGAAAATGCAATAGTAGTCGATGGAAATAAAATATTGAACAAAGATGGATTAAGAAATGAAAAAGAGTTTGTAAATCACAAAATTTTAGATTGTATGGGTGATCTATATCTATCGGGATATAAAGTTTTGGGAAAAATTATATGTTCTCAAGGTGGTCATAGAATGACTAATCAAGTATTAAGGAAAGTTTTATCAAATAAGGAAAACTATTCAATTTTTGAATTAAAAGAAAAAAATATACCTCATACATACGTCGATAGATCTCATTTAAAATCTATTGCATAGATTTTCCATAAGATATAAATAATTTAATATAATCAAATGAATTATTTAAAAATTTTATTTTTACTTTTTTTTATTCTTATCACTAACTGCTCCGAACCAGAAAAAAAAGTTGATATAATTAAAAGTGATGACCTTAATGCTCAAATGATAGAAGCTTATAATGAAGGTGTAGCTAGTTTAGATAAAAGAGATGCAATTACAGCAGCTCAAAAATTCAATCAATCTGAAATTCTTTTCCCTCAATCAATATGGGCACCAAGATCAAATTTAATGGCAGCTTATTCTTATTATTCTCAATCTTACTACTTAGAAGCTATTGATGAAATAGACAGATATTTTAAAACTTATCCAAAAGATAAAAATCAATCATATGCTTTATATTTAATTGGCATGTGTTATTACGAAATGATAGCTGATGAAAAAAAAGACTTACAACCAATTATTAAAGCTAAGTCTTATTTTAAAAAATTAATTTCAAAATATCCTGAAACAGACTTTTCAATTGATGCAAAATTTAAGCTTGATTTAATTAACGATATTCTAGCCTCTAAAGAAATGCATATTGCCAGATATTATATTGAAAAAGAAAAATGGATAGCTGCAGTTAAAAGACTTCAATTTGTAGTTAAAAACTACGAAAATACAATTTACATTGAGGAAGCTCTTCATAGGTTGGTTGAAACTTATTATTTTATAGGATTAGAAAACGAAGCAAAAAAATATGCCTCTCTCTTGGGATATAATCATTCAGAGAGCGATTGGTATAAAAAATCATATAAAATTTTTAACAAACAATATGAAGACCCGTACAATAAGATTAAAAAAAATAAAAAAAAGAGCCCTTTAAAATTATTAAAATTTTAAGAGAAGATAATGAAAGATAAAAATATTATTATAAGAGATTATAATAAAAAAATTGAACAAATTAACAAATTAAATAAAAATTATTATGAAAAAAGTAAGCCTCTGGTTAATGACTCTGATTATGATAATTTAAAAAATGAAATTTTTGATTTAGAAAATAAATATTCTTTTTTAAACCATAAAAATTCTCCATCAAAAACAGTTGGCTTCAAACCATCTAAAAATTTTAAAAAATATAATCATAAAGTACCAATGTTATCGTTGTCTAACGCCTTTTCAGAAGAGGATTTAGCGAATTTTGAAAAAAAGATAATTAATTTTATTGATGAAAAAAAAGATTACAAAATTGAGTATAGTGCAGAACCTAAAATAGACGGCATTTCAGCTTCACTTTTTTACAAAAATAAAAAATTTGATCTTGGATTATCTCGAGGTGATGGACAGACAGGAGAAGATATTACTTTAAATTTGAAAACTATAAAAGATATACCTAAACAAATTTTGGCAAAAGATTTCCCTGAAGAAATCGATATAAGAGGAGAGGTATATATTCAAAATAGTGATTTTAAAAAATTGTCAAGTAAATTTGCAAATCCAAGAAATGCAGCTTCAGGCTCGCTCAGGCAAAAAAATCCAAATGATACAAAAAAAATACCTTTAAAATTCATTGCTTATACCTTTGGATATGAAAAAGGTTTAAAAATTTATAAACAAAAAGATTTTTTAAAAAAACTTAGTGATTGGGGCTTTAAAACAAATCCTTTTAATAAAAAAATTTCAGGAATAAATAATTTAATGAATAATTACTACCAAATTGAAAAGAAAAGAAATGATTTAGATTTTGATATCGATGGAATTGTTTATAAGATCGATGATTTTAAATTACAGAAAAGACTTGGATATGTTGCAAACGCACCAAGATGGGCGATAGCACATAAATTCTCTGCTAATAGTGGAACTTCAAAAATTCTTGAAATAGATATTCAAATAGGACGCACAGGTGCTTTAACGCCAGTTGCAAAGATAAATCCCATTAATATAGGGGGAGTTGTTGTATCTAATGCAACTTTACATAATGAGGATGAAATTAATAGAAAAGATATAAGAGTTGGTGATACTGTTCAAGTAGAGAGAGCCGGAGATGTAATACCACATATTATCTCAGTTGATTTAAAAAAGAGAGAAAAAAAATCATCAAAATTTGTATTTCCTACAAAATGTCCGTCGTGTGGTTCAAAAACTATTAAGGAATTTAATTTGACAACAAAGAAGCAGGATGCTGTCAGAAGATGTTCAAGTGATGGGTATGAGTGTAAAAAAGTTGCTGTAGAAAAGCTTAAACACTTTGTGTCTAAAGAAGCATTTAACATTGAAGGATTTGGAAAAAAAATTGTTGAAAACTTTTACAATAACAATTTTATTAAATTACCTAATGATATTTTTAATTTAGATTATTCAAAAATAGAGAAAATGGATGGATGGGGCAAACAATCAGTCTTAAATCTCAAGTATTCAATAAATTTAAGTAAAAATATCTCTTTTGAGAGGTTTATTTATGCCTTGGGCATAAGGCATATAGGCTTAGAAAATGCCAAATTAATTTCAAAAAATCTTAAATATGTCAAAAACTTTTTTGAATTATCAAAAAAAGATAAGATAAAGGATTTATTAAATCTAGATGGTATTGGAGAAACTCAGATCAACTCAATTAAAAATTTTTTTTCAAATCAAACTAATCTAAATGTATTGGATCAACTTTCAAAGTTAATTGATATTAAAGAAAGTGTTACAACTCAAAAAAATGGTCCACTACAAAATAAAACTTTTTTATTGACTGGAAAATTAGATGGCATGAGTAGAGCAGAAGCAAAGTCATTAATAGAAAAAAATTCTGGCTCAATAATAAGTAATGTTTCTAAAAAACTTAATTATTTAATTGTAGGCGCTAAACCTACAAAGAGAAAAGTAGATTTAGCAAATGAATTGAATGTAAAAATAATTAGCCAAAAAGAATGGCTTAAAATGTTAGATATAACTAGCTAACCATTTCCTCTCATTTAAACTTAAATACCTAGATAATTTTGTATAAACGTCTAAATGATAAATAAATAAGTAGTCTCTTTCTTTTTTAGACAGTTCTTGAAAATTTATAAGATCTTTTTCAATAGGAACTAGAGTTAAATTTTTAAACTTGAGCTTATTATTTTTTTTGATTACATAAATTAAATTTTCTATTCGTATTCCGAACTGCCCTTTTTTATAAAAACCAGGCTCATTACTTAATATCATTCCTTCTTTAATTCTTACCTCATTAAATTTTGATATTGCTTGTGGTCCCTCATGAACATTTAAGTAAAAACCTACACCATGTCCAGTACCATGTTCATAATTTAGGCCGATTTTTTTTAAACTTTTCCTGGCTAATACGTCAATTTTTTTTCCATTAAAATATTTATTTAGATTAGCGGTAGCAACCGCAATATGACCCTTTAAAACTTTTGTAAAAATACTTTTTATATTTTTTTTAGGTTTAGTAAAACAAATGGTTCTTGTCACATCTGTTGTTCCAAATCTGTATTGGCCACCTGAGTCGCATAAAAATATGTCTTCTTTTTTTATTAAAGATGAATTCTTTTTACCAGGTTTATAATGAATTATTGCACCATTTTTTCCAGTTCCAGCAATGGTGTTGAAACTAGGAAATTGATAATCTTTAATTTTTTTTCTAAAAAACTCTAATTTTTTTTGTGCTTGGTATTCTGTAATTTTTTTCTTATTAATTCTCTTTATCCAATATAAAAATTTTGTAACAGCTACACCATCTGCTACATGGCATTTAATCATATTTTTTATCTCAACTTTGTTTTTAACAGATTTAAGATTGTAAACTGGATCTTCTTTTTTTAAAATTTTAAATTTTTTTTTAATTAAATTTTCAAAATAAATAGAACATGTTTTATCATCAATTATAATTTTTCCTTTTTGTAATTTATTTATAAATAACAAAAAATTTTTAGGATTTATGACTTGTTTTAAGTTTATTTTTTTATCTTTTATTATTTTCTTTAATTTATCTTTTTGTGAAATTAAAAATATTTTTTCTTTATTATCTACTAGTAGCCTTGCATTAGTTATAGGACTATTAGGATTATCATAGCCGCGAATATTTAGTAACCATGATATATTTTCTGGTGCGCTAATAAAAAGATATTTTGATTTGTATTTTTTTAAAATATTAGAAACTTTCTTTATCTTTGAGTAATGATCAAGCCCAGTTACATTTTTTTCTAAAGAGAAAAAAGGTTTTATATTAAAATTATTTTGTTTTAAGAAAAAATCTACTAAATTTAATTCTATTTCTTTAATTTTATTATATTTGATAAACGTTTTTTTTATTTGATTGGAAGTAAAAATTTTTGGATCAATTCCTAGGGTAAGGTTTTTAAATAAGTTACAATTTAAAATTTTATCGTAGTTTATGATTTTAAATAATTTACCACATTGTTTCTCAGCTTGAATTGTATATCTACCATCAACGAAAAGATAATTTTTATTTTTTAAAACTACTGCCACTCCAGCTGAACCATCAAAGTTTGAAATGAATTTTAATCTGTCTTTAGACGAATATTCTGAAAAAAACTCATCATTTTTAGGTATTATATATCCGTCAATATTAAAAAATTTAAATTTTGATTTTAATTGATTTAATCTACTTTTAATCATTTGATTCTTTTTTGATATCTTATCCACCCAGGACTTCTTACATTGTCTTGTTCATCAAAATCTTGATTAAATTCAAAATCATCGTCTATTTTGTCACTTTCATCAAAAAATGAATTTTTTTCGAGATAATCATCTGGCAGCTCATCAATAAATCTTGAGGCTAAGCTATCCATCCAATCACCTTGATAAAATCTAGACATTGAAAAAGAAATGTTTGCGATCTTTTTTGCTCTTGTTATTCCAACATATGCCAATCTTCTTTCCTCTTCTAGCCCACTTTGACCTTTTTCTTCAATGGATTTTTGATGAGGAAACAATCCTTCTTCCCAACCAGGTAAAAAAATCACATCAAATTCTAAGCCTTTAGCAGCGTGCATGGTCATCATATTTATTTTTTGACCGTCCCATTCTTGGTCAACTGAAGTGGCTAAAGCAACATGTTCTAAAAAACTTTCTAAATTATCAAATTCTTTCATTGCATTCAGTAATTCTTTTATATTTTCAATTCTACTTTCATTCTCAACATCTTTTTTATTTTTTAATACAGATGAGTAGCCCGACTCATCTAAAATTACTTGAAGTAATTTGACATGGTTTATTTTTTTATTCAAATCACTTCTCCATTTTGATAAAATATCTAAAAAAAATGTTAAACCAATTTTTGCTTTTGGTTTTATTAAATTTTCTTGTATCATTCTTCTAGATGCAGATTCTAAACTGAGTGAATTTATTTTAGAATATTCATGAATAGTTTTTAAAGTGCTATCGCCAATTGCTCTTTTTGGATTATTAACTATTCTTTCAAAAGCAAGATCATCTTTACTTTGATAAACTAATCTTAAATATGCTACGCAATCCTTGATTTCTGCTCTTTCATAAAATTTTGTTCCACCTAAAATTCTATAAGGAATTCCTATTTTGAGAAATCTTTCTTCAAATTCTCTTGTTTGAAAAATCGCTCTAACTAAAATTGCAATATTATTTAAAGAAAATTTATCTTTAATTTTTTCTATTTCATCAGAAATTCCAATAGCTTCATCTTTGCCATTTTTAAAACAATTTAATTTGATCAATTCTCCGTCTTCTAAAGAGGTTTTTAAAGTTTTACCTACTCTATTTTGATTATTTGATATTAATTCAGAGGCCACTGTTAAAATATTTTGAGTTGATCTATAATTTTGTTCTAATCTTATAACTTTAGTATTTGAATAAACTTGGTCAAATTCTAAAAAATTTTTAATTTCTGCTCCACGCCAACTGTAGATTGATTGATCGTCATCACCAACACAGCATATATTCATATTTTTTTCAGATAATAATTTTAACCATTTACTTTGAATAAAATTAGTGTCTTGATATTCATCTACTAAAATATACTTAAAATTTTTTGAGTAGATCTCCCTTATATCCTCATTTTTTTCTAATATTTTTACTGTGTGCAAGATAAGATCACCAAAATCACACGAATTTAGATCAATCAATTTTTGTTGATATATCTCATATATTGGCCTTATAGTTTTTTCATAGATATCTTTTTTAT
>MDTG01313692.1_pt1 | contig 14525 bp, 14 predicted proteins | sample 811421 | NCBI WGS metagenome assembly MDTG01 (sample SAMN05326645, study PRJNA326480) | marine metagenome | isolation source: seawater | place: Pacific Ocean: South East | collected 2011
CAAATTATGGTCTTCTAGTGTGGGATATTATCGAACAACAAGAAACTATTGTCCTTTCAACAGACTTAGACGGAGATAGATTAACTGATCTACTGGCTGATATTTCAGATCCCCTAAGAGCATTCGGAGGTAAAGTTGCAAAACATTTAGGACAAGATGTTGATATGAGGAATATTTGGTCAGATATGGGTTACACCACAGGTAATGGTAGAGATATGACTTCAGTTATGCATAGAATGTCTGGGCCTCCTATTCATGAGCAAACACTAGGTTCTGCAGATGCAATGTTATTAAGATTATTAGATGGGGATGAATGGGTTGGAGGAACTAAACAACCATACGATCCAAGAATACATTTTGTACTAATTAGAGATGCATACATTGATGCTAATCCTGATAATAAGGAACTACATGCATGGTTAGATAGTGCATTAGAAATATTTGATGAAGTTTATAGTGGAGATCGACCGGGATTCATACAGGGATATGAATCGTTAAAAAAAGCGATTACTCCTTGGGGGAAATAAAAAAAATAATTGGAGGTAAATGATGAAATTTAAAGTATCAGTTATAGGAGCAGGAAACGTAGGAGCAACAACAGCACAAAGAATTTTTGAAAAAAAATATGCTGATGTAGTATTGGTTGATGTAGTTGAGGATATGCCACAAGGTAAAGCATTGGATATATTGGAATCAGGTCCAGTTTTAGGAACTGATAGTAAAATAACAGGTTCAAATGGATACGAAGAAACTGCTAACTCAGATGTAGTTGTTATTACTGCAGGAATTGCAAGAAAACCTGGAATGAGTAGAGATGACCTTCTTCTAACTAATATGAAAATCGTAGGTAGTGTTACAGAAGAAGTAGTAAAACACTCACCAAATTCTATAATTATAGTAGTTTCTAATCCTTTAGATGCTATGGTTCAGCACGCTTACAATATAAGCGGATTTGACTCTAAAAGAGTTATTGGAATGGCGGGGATTTTAGATACAGCTAGATTTAGTACTTTCATTGCAGAAGAACTTAATGTTTCTGTTGAAAGTGTAAACGCATATGTTCTTGGAGGACATGGAGATACTATGGTTCCTGTTATAGGAGCAACAAACGTAGGTGGTGTTCCTGTTGAGAATATGATTGAAAAAAACAAATTATCATCAATAGTTCAAAGAACTAGAGATGGAGGAGCTGAAATTGTTGCTCTACTGAAAACAGGATCTGCATTCTACGCACCATCAGCATCAATTGTTCAAATGGTTGAAGCAATCTTATTAGATAAACAACAGATACTACCATGTGCAGCGTTATTAAGTGGAGAATATGGATTTAATGATGTGTATGCAGGAGTACCTGTTAAGCTTGGGGCAAATGGTATAGAAGAAGTGATAGAAGTTGACTTAAATAAAGATGAACATTCAGCTCTTTCTAAATCTGTTGATTCAGTAATTGAACTGTTAGATATTATGAAAAAAAACAGCTAATACACTACCTCTAAAATAATTCATATAAAAAAGTACTAAATTGCATACAGTCAAATTTAGAAATAATGTTAAAAGTCCAATAGAAGGATGTAAGATTTTTTATATGGTTTAGTTTTATTTATAAAGAAATTTAGACTTTATTTAATACTTCTTTAGCTGAAACAATATGTCTATTTAATCCAATGTCTTTTTTCTCAATTCCCATGGCAAGAGCAATCATTTGAGGCATATGTATTATTGGTAAATCAGCCTTATCACCTCTATTATTACTTCTAGCTTTTCCTTGATAACCATCAAGGTTTAGGTGACATAATGGACATGGAGTAACCATAGCATCTGCACCTAGGTCTTTTGCTGAACCAGTATTATTGGAAACCATTTTTAGTGAGTTCTTTTGATTGATAAAGAGTATTGGAAATCCGCAACATGAAAATTTGCCTGGAAAATCAATAGCCTCAGCCCCACAAGATTCAATAACCTGTTCAAGATACATCTTTCTTTCTGGTCTTTCATTAAATCCAAGTGCTTCAGATGGTCTAACCATATAACATCCATAAAATGGAGCGAATTTTAGATCAGATAGTTTTGTTGTAAAATGAGATTCAAGTTTATCTAAACCATAATCTTCTACCAATATCCATAAAAGATGCTTTACCTCTGTTGTTCCTTTATATTCATAACCTTCATCTTTTATTAAGTCATTTATTTCGTCTAAATATTCCTTATCTTTTTTCACCTTAAGATTAGCTTGACTAAGAACACCCTGACAGGTTGAACATAAAGTCATGATATTTAATCCTAACTGCTCAGCCATAGCAAGAGTTCTAACATTAATTGAATCACCTAATAAAGGGTTCTTTTCTTGAAGAACTCCAGCACCTGTACAACCTGCTTTTGTTAGTTCTTCTAGTTCAATCCCAAGTTTATCTAACACAGCCATAGATGAAGAAAGTAGCTCAGGAGTCCCTCCTCTAGCTACACATCCTGGATAAAATGCAAATTTCATTACTCTTTCTCCTTAATGGCTTTGGCCAGTTGCTTAATCTTTTTATTATCTTTAGCTTTATGTGGGAATAATGGTGGCAATTTACCTTTTATTAATGCTCGCAATCCTACTGGAACTAAATCTAGCAATCTAAATATATTGAATATTCCAGCTGATTCTAAAGCTAATCTACTTTCATCTAATCTCCCATGAGCAGTAACTGACTTTTCAAAAGAATTGGTGTGATGATAACCATGGGTCTTTTTAGCTCCAATTTCAATTGCAGATTCCCTAAGATCCATAATTCTATCCATTGGACTTACCCCTTTAGGGCAAACTTCAACACATTGCATACATCTTGTACAATCCCATATACCTCCGCTTTCATCATTCAGATAATTAAGTCTTTCAGATTGTTTATCATCTCTTGGATCATAAACAAATCTTGAAGCTTTAGCCAAAGCTGCAGGACCAATAAAGGTATTGTCTACTTCCAAAACTGTACAGTCAGATACACACAACCCACACATTATACAGTTCATTTCAGTCAATAATTTTTCCATAGAATCATTAGATGCAATGAATTCACCTGATTCAGGAAGTTTATCTGGTTGAAGAAATGGGCTAACTTGTTCCATTTTTGCAAAAAATGAACTTATATCAACTATCAAATCTTTGATAACAGGTTGGTTACCCATAGGTTCTATTAAGAGAGGTTCTCCATTTGGGGATAATTCTTCAACTCTAGTTTTACATACAAGTTTAGCCTGTCCATTAACTCTCATTCCACATGATCCACAAATTGAAGCTCTACAAGCACATCTAAGCCCAAGAGTTCCATCAATTTCTTCTCTTACATGAATCAGAGCATCTAATACAGTAGATGATTGATGAATGTCCATTTGGTATTCCTGATGCCAATTGTTATCTTTTGATTTTTCAGGATCATATCTCTTAACATTTAGAGTAACATTCATAAGATCTCCTAATAGACTCTTTCTACAGGTTGCCATTGAGTTATAGATACATCTGGAGTTTTAACTGTAATTTCTCCTTCTAGATCTTTAATGACCAATGTATGTTTCAACCAATCTTTATCATTTCTTTCAGTTAAGTCAGTTCTAAAGTGGGCCCCTCTACTCTCTTTCCTAGTTAGTGCACCGTGAACAATTGATTCTGCACAATCTATCATGTTGCCTAATTCAAGAGCAAAAAGTAAATCTGTATTATAAACCTTTCCTTTATTATCAATCCTTATAGAATCTCTGTACTTAATTTTTGTTTTATCAACAACAGATTTAGCATATTCCATAGATTTTTGATCTCTAAATACACCAATTCCTTTTGTCATAGCTACAGCCATTTCATTTCTTACTTCAGAAACTCTGAATTTACCTTCTGTCTCCATTATGCTTTTAATTCTCTTAAGATCTTTATCAACAAATTCTTTTGTTGGAATATCTTCATTTGATACAGTTTTAACATAGTCGGATGCTTTTTCAGCAGATCTTCTTCCAAAAACTACTGTGTCTAATAAAGAGTTGGCACCTAATCTATTAGCTCCATGAACACTAACATTTGCACATTCTCCAGCTGCATAAAGACCTGGAACCCCGGTCTCACCATCTACATCTGTCTTTATTCCGCCCATAATATAGTGCATTCCAGGTCTTATAGGAACTGGTTTTTCTGACATATCTATCCCAAGAAATTCCACAGAAACTTCTTGAAGGTAGCCCAATCTAGTTTCGATAAATTCTTTACCTAGATGTCTAAGATCTAGTAAGACATTTCCGTCAATACCTCTACCTTCATTAATCTCAGTTTGTTCAGCTCTAGAAACTACATCTCTTGATGCAAGCTCCATATAATCAGGTGCATATTTTTCCATAAATCTATCACCATCAGAATTTAGAAGATAAGCTCCTTCTCCTCTAGCAGCTTCAGACAATAATATTCCTGTTCTTGCTAAAGTAGTAGGATGATACTGTATCATTTCCATATCCATTAAACCTGCACCGTTATTCCATGCTAATGATAATCCATCACCTGTACAAATTAATGCGTTTGTAGAAGGTTCGAATACTCTTCCTGCTCCACCTGCTGCTATTACAACAGATTTAGCTGTTATAGATTCTAGTTCACCAGTCTTTAAGTCAAGTGCTACCACACCTTTTACAGCACCTTCATGCTTAATCAAGGAAGTGACAAACCATTCTTCATATACAGTTAATCCCATCTTTAGTGATTGTTCGTATAAAACGTGAAGTAAAGCAGACCCAGTAATAGCTCCTACAAAAAAAGTTCTGGCAACTTTTTGCCCTCCAAACCTTCTTGTACCTAACTTACCGTCATCTCCTCTAGAAAATATAACTCCCATTCTTTCTAATTCAAGAACAGCTTCTCCAGCCTCTTGACTCATAATTTCAACAGCATCTTGATCTGCGAGATAGTCACTTCCCTTAATTGTGTCTAAAGCATGTCCCTTCCAATCATCTCCTCTATCAGTAAGAGGTGCATTGATTCCACCTTGAGCTGCATTTGAATGGCTTCTTACGGGATGAACTTTTGTAATTACTGCTACATCTAAACCAAGTCTTTGTGCTTCTACAGCACAACGCAAACCTGCCAAACCAGCACCAACAATTAATAAATCGTGATCATACATAAATAAAACTCTCCTTGTATAAAATTATATTATTGATTTATAGATATTTAGGGCAGTAATAGTGCCTTGATCTATAATTTTGTTATTTTTTATCAATTTAAATGCCTCATCTAATGAATATTCTTCTAATGAAATATCCTCATCTTCGTCTTGATCTAATGGAGATTCAAAAATATTACTAGCTAAGAAATATTCTGTAATTTCATTACTATACCCTGGGGCAACATAAAATCTTCCTATAGATTTATATTCTTCTGCAGAATATCCAGTCTCTTCTCTGAACTCTCTATCAGCTCCCTCTACAGAAATTTCTGATCTATGTAAAGTTCCGCAAGGTAACTCTAAAGTAGAAGATTTTATTGGTTGCCTCCATTGTCTAACAAATAAAATTTTTTTTCCTCTTAATCCTATTATCAACACTGATCCCGGATGATCAACAAAATCCTTATTTATGATTGATTTATTTGACATTTCATATGTATCTCTACGGATTTGTAAAGATTCAGCAATGTAGACTAACTTTGATTCCATATTATTTATCTTTTGAAAAATAATTTCCTTTTCGGATACCTAATTTCTCTGTGATTGTACCCCAATAATAACTAGATGGGTTTTTTCTTAGAAATTTAGCCTTAGTATCTGAAATTTTTATCAAGAAATCATCATTATTTTCTATTTTATGTTCGATAAATCCATCAATGCTAATTTGAGCATCTTTACGAGTAGAAACCGTTATTTTACAAATTGAATCAGAGTTTACAATTGCTCCACCAAATTGACTCATATGAGTTGCAATAGGTTTAATAAAGTAGTCACTTGATTTAGGATCAAGCACAGGACCTCCTAATGCTAATGCATATCCTGTAGAACCTGTAGCAGTTGATATAACTATTCCATCTCCCCTATAGGTTGCTAAATGAACATTATCAATTTCAGTAATTGTTTCTATCATAGATATCGAAGAACCTCTTGCAATTACGATATCATTGAGAGCTATATATGAGTTTTTATTTCCAGAGTTATTGAACTCAATTTCTAGCATTGATCTTTCTTCTATTCTTACTCCATTTAAGTATTCTTCTAATTCTGATAACGCTTTATCTCCCTCAATATCTGTCATGAATCCAACAGTCCCCATATTGATTCCCAAAACAGGTACATCATATTTTACTGCCAAAGAAACAGCTCTCAGTAGAGTCCCGTCTCCTCCTATGGCAATAACTAAATCAATGTTTTGAACCATATCAAACTTAAAATCATTAACTTTTTGCCAAGATACATTTGAAAATTTTGATTCAATTTGATCACACAAAGTTATTGCTTCCTGTGAATCAGGATTAATTACTGAACAGATATTTTTATATATCACTACTAACCTCTTCTAAATAGCAGACATAACATCATCAATTACAGATAGTAATACATCGGGGAAAATTCCCAGTACTAAAACTATCAATGATGATAATGATGCTACTAAAATATAATTATTATTGCTATTAGACTTTTGTTCAAATTTTTCACTAGACATAAAAATATTCCTAAGAATACCAAGATAGTAGTAAGCAGAAATAAATGAATTAATAACACCTACGATAGCCAACAAAGCTAATCCATTATCTACAGCTGAACTAAAAACTAAAACTTTACCCATAAATCCTACCGTAGCTGGTATTCCTAAAAGACTTAATATTGAAACTGTCAACATTATTGATACCAATGGGTAACTGTGGAATAAACCTTTGAGGCTATCAATAGAAGAGCTTTGAGTTAGATTAATAACATACTGTAAACAGAAAAATACAGTTAGATTAGTAATTGCATAACCTATTACATAAAATAATGTTGTTGATCCTGCTGATGAAGTAGAAATTAAAGCTATTACACCAACTAACATATAGCCCGCATGGGCAACTGTAGAATAAGCAAATAGTCTCTTTAGGTCTTTTTGAAAGATTGCTCCAAAATTACCTATTGTCATTGATAAAAATGATACTAAGGATAGAAAAATTATAAAATTATGAGAATCAAAATTAATTGTAAAAATTTCTAGGAAAATTCTCATTATCAAAACAAATCCAGCTACCTTAGAAACTGTTGATAGATATGTAACTATTGGCATTGGAGAACCTTGATAAGTATCTGGTGTCCACATATGCCAAGGAGCAATAGATAGCTTGAAAGCGATACCCATAAACAAAAATACAAGGCCTAAAATTAAAGCAGGATTTATATAAGAAATATTTATATTGACAATATCAATAGATCCCGTAATTCCATAAATATAAGCAACTCCCATCAAGAATATACCGGTCGATAAGGATGCCAATATTAAATATTTAAATGCTGCTTCAAGACTAAATTTCCCTCTACCAAATGCAACAAGTGAAATTATTGGCAAAGATGCTAGTTCAAGAGATAAATATAAAGTTATAAAATCGATAGACATTATCACAAGTAAAGAACCAACTAAAGATAAAAGTAGCAAGGAAATAAATTCTGATCTAAAAGTTATTTGATTAATTATGTAATCATAGAATGCTAACAAAATCACGAAGGTTAAAATTATTAGAAATAGAGCCATAAAGATATATAATTTATCAAATACTAAAGTATCAAAAAAAATATTTTTATTTGAATCAAAATTTATAAATTGAATCACTAATATTAAAGCTGAGATAAATATTCCAAATAGCGTGTAAATCATAAGAACAGATTTTCTATTTGTAAAAAAATCTATTATTAAAACAAATAATGCAGTAATAATTAATATTATCGGAGAAAGTAAATATGTTAATTCTTGAAATTGCATTACCGTAGAATCTCCTTTATTCCCATATCAAAAAAAGTAATAAAAATACTTGGAATTATACCTATTAAAATAATTGGTACTGTTATTAAGAAAGCAGGTAAAATATCATAAAAATTTGCATCAGATAATTCATCATATTTATAAGTTTTATCATCTTTTTCTAAATTATTAGAACCGAACATAGATCTTTGAACCATCCAAAGAATATAACCTGCAGCTAAGACTACTCCAAAAGCAGAAACTATTGTATAAGCTGGGAAAACTTTATAACTTCCTAAGAAGATCATAATTTCTGAAACAAATCCTGAAAAACCTGGTAGACCTAAGGAAGCTAATCCTGAAATTACAAAAAATAAAGAAACCATTGGCATTTTATTAGCAATCGCTCCTAATTTATTAATATCCCTGGTATGAGTTCTGTCATAAATAAGACCAACTGCAAGGAATGAAAGTCCAGTTATAGTTCCATGAGTAAACATTTGCATTGCTGCTCCATTTAAAGAATATAAAGAAAATTCACCCGACTTACTTATAGCTGAGAATCCTAGCAAGACATAGCCCATATGGCTTATTGATGAATATGCAATTAACCTTTTCAAATCAGTTTGTCTAAGAGTCACTATTGCACCGTAAACTATAGAAACAGTTCCTAAAAGTGCTAAGAGCTCGGTTACACTAAAAATAGTAAATCCTTGGGTTTCTTGAAAAAAACCAAGATTTATTCTAAATAATCCATAACCAGCCATTTTCAACAATACCCCAGCCAACATTATAGAAACTGCTGTTGGAGCATCTGTATGAGCGTCAGGCAACCAGTTATGTAGTGGCCAAAGTGGAAGTTTCACAGCAAACGCAATAAAGAAAAATGCAAAAATAAATGATGCAGGAATTATTAGATCTTTACCAGCAATTAAGTCTGGAATACCTTGAACACCAATTTCTGGAATTGAAACCATTGCAAGGGTACTTACAGAATCACTGGCGAATAAGGCAAGAATTCCAATAAGCATAAATGCTCCTCCTGCCAAAGTAAAAATAACAAACTTTGTTGCAGAGTACTCTTTTCGACCTGACCCCCAAATACCAATCAACATATACATCGGTATCAATTCAAATTCAAAAAATATAAAGAAAAGTAATAAATCTAATGATGTAAAGACTCCCAAAACACTAGTTTCCAATAACAACAGCCATATAAAATATTCTTTGTACCTATGACTTATTCTCCATGAAGACATACAAGCAACCATACCCAATAATCCTGTTAGTAAAACTAATGGTGCAGAAAGGCCATCTAAACCAAGTAAATAAGATGATTTAATATTTACTGAATCAATCCAATTTAGATGATCTATAAATTGGATTCCACCTTTATCTTTATCGTAAAGAATAAATAAGGCAACAGTTAAGACAAACGTCACTATTGAAGAAAGTATGGATAATTGAACAACCTGTTTTCTATCCTTTAGAAATAACAATAACAAAGCTGCAAAAGCAGGAAGAAAGACTGTTATTGTAAGAATAAAATTAAACATTTATATCAACCTAAAATTACTAAAATAAATACTGAAATAACACCAGTAACAACCATAGCTAAGCTATAAGTATGAATTTGTCCATCTTGTAATTTCAACGAACTTAAACTCAATCGACCAACAAGTTTAGATAGACCAACATTTATTCCATCAAAAATATTTTTATCAATCCATTCAGATCCTGCGCATATGATTTCATAAAAAACATTTCTCACAAATATTTTTTCATATAAAACATCCATGTAGTATTTTTTATCCAAGAAATTATTTATGGCTGATATGAAAGAACTTTTTTCTATTTCAATCTTCTGTCTATAAATGTTTATTCCAAATAATATTCCAGTAATTGATATAAATGTAGAAACAAGTGCTATTGAGAAGTTGAACTCATGAGCTCCATGATAATGAAAAACTTCTAAACTTTTTTCTAGAAAAACACCAAATAAATGTTTATCTATAAACAATAGATTTGAAAAAACAGGATTAACTAGATAACCAATAAATATTGCAAAAAAAGATAATAAAACAATTGGATATATCATGTATCTGGGAGATTCTTCCAAATGCACATGTTCTACAGTTTCTGGAACAGGAAGGTTCTTAGACTTCAAGTCTTCAGATTCTTTATCACCACCACCTCTAAACTCACCCAAAAATGTTAGTGAAATAGCTCTAAACATATAAAAAGAAGTTAAAAATGCCACTAAAAGACCGATTATCATGCATATATAACCAATATAGCCACCGTGCAAATAACCTGATAAAACAATCTCATCTTTTGACCAAAAACCTGACAAAGGGAACAATCCTGATAAAGATAATGCACAGATTGTCATGGAATAATATGTGTATTTCATTTTAGACTTTAATCCACCCATATATTTCATATTGAAGGTACCCGCCGCATGGTGAACTGATCCAGCACTAAGGAATAGTCCTGCCTTAAAAAATGCATGGGTAAACAAATGGAATACAGCTGCAGTGTAAGCTCCTAATCCTAGGGCCATAAACATATATCCTAATTGAGAGATTGTTGAATAAGCTAATACTCTTTTGATATCAGTTGTAGTAAGTGCCATTGTAGCGGCAATAAAGGAAGTTGAAGCTCCTATGATTGCTACTAGCATCATAATATCTGAGTTTTGAAATAAAGGAAAAAGCCTTGCTATCAAAAATACTCCTGCAGTAACCATTGTTGCTGAATGAATTAAAGCAGAGACTGACGTAGGTCCTTCCATGGCATCCGGAAGCCAGTTATGAAGTGGGAATTGGGCAGATTTACCTATAGCTCCTACTAAGAACCCAAGAGATAAAATAGTTGCTACATTTGTTGATATTTCATTATTCAATATTGCATTGTACAAAACAGGAATTTCTAAGAAATCAGAATTCACATTAAACAAATAAATTATAGAGAATAAAAATCCAAAATCTCCTAATCTTGTCATAATAAAGGCTTTCTTTGCAGCTGCAGCTGCAGATTTTCTTTCATGCCAAAAGCCAATAAGTAAATAAGAAGAAACACCCACTAATTCCCAAAAAATAAATAATTGTAAAATGTTTCTAGACATTACTAAACCAAGCATTGACCCTGTAAATAAAGCCATATACGAGAAGTATCTACAAAAACTTTTATCTCCATGCATGTATCCAATGGAGTAAATCTGAACCAAAAATGATACTCCAGAAACTACAACTAACATAATTGCAGTCAAAGGATCTACTAAGAAAGAAAAAGTTATATCAACATTATTTAAGCTGATCCATGTAAATGAAATTGAAGATGAAAAGTCTCCCACATTAAAAAGTACTATCAAAGCAAAAATAAAACTTATTCCAATAGAAATTGAATTTACAATACCAGGTATTTCACTCTTATCACTAATTAAGTTTCTTAATACAATTGAATTAAAAATAAATATGCTAAAAGGAATTAATAATATAAGCAATGTTAGTATTTCAATCAAAAATAATTTCTCCCTAAATTTTTCTTATAATTTCATCGGCAACATGTTCTCTACCTTTTGGAACAAGTATTCTAAAGTTTGATTTTTCTGACCAATCTAACAAACCATTTTCGGGAATAATTTTTGTCGGAAGACCTTCAGCTTCAAGAAGGTTTTTCCAAGTTTCAGCAGTAGTCAAATTATTCACTTTTTTATAATCAATCCACATAATTAATTTTTCATCTCCGATAAATCAGAGAGCTCAACTGTTGATTTAAATTTACCAAGTGCAAGCACTAAGGCTAATGCTAGTGCAGTTTCTCCTGCTGCAACAGAAATTATAAAAATACCTAAAATATTCCCTGATAAAATATGAAAAATATTTTCATTAGTAAGGGAATTTAATATAAAATCTTCATGTATGCTGTATCTAGTAAACGCAATTACAGCTAATACTACAGAGTTAAATATAAGCTCTAGAGACATCAATGTAATTACTATATTTTTCCTAGTCAGCAAACCAAATATTCCTATGGATAATAAGGCTGAAGAAAAAATTAATACAATATCTAAAGTCATACCGTTTCTCTATCTCCTTCATTATCATTTTCTATAGTATTTTTTGTAACTGCTATAGAACCAATTACACATGCGACTATAATAAGACCGATTAATTGAAGCGATATAAAATACCTTGTAGAAAGAAGGCTTCCTATGGGAATAATGGAGTTATTAAATAATCCTTCTTTTATTTGATTTTCATCAGAAGAACTGTTAACTGAAGATATTAAGTTATCATCTGGATTTTCAACATATCTTTCAAATAAAACTTCTTTTACTAATGGAGATTTTATATCATCAACTGTAGTCCAATTTGTTGAAAGTATTACATACGTAAAAACGGCAAATATCAAGGATGAAATAAATAAAGAAGTATAGAAGCTAATTCCTTTAGTTGAAGATGAAGCTGTTTGCAAATCTTTAACTAACAAAACCGAAAAGGCCATCAGAACTGAAACCGCTCCAACATATACTAGAATTTGCACTGCTCCTAAAAATTCTGCATTAATTGCAAAATACACAACTGCTACAGTAATAAAACTTAACGCTAAGCATATTGCTGCTCGAAAGACGTTTGTTTGAACAACTACTATTAATGCGCTAATAACACCTACTATAGAGACTATTATCAAAAAAATATTTAGTAATGAATTATCCATCTAATTTCCTTTTAGTAACCCATTTATTTTTTATATTTTGATAACTAGGTTTTTCGTGCCTACCAGCTTCCTTAGGATTATTTAAGTCTTTTTCCCAAGGATTATATTCATTTTCTTCAAATTGAGGTCTGAACCAACTACTTGGATTTTTATTTTGAGAAATTAATGTTTCTTTATCAAGAACCAAATTAACTCTTTCATAGTTTCCTCTTTCAAAATCTGTACCCATATGTAGTGCATCATAAGGACATGCTTCAACGCATAATCCACAAAACATACACCTTCCAGTATCTATATCAAATTTATCAATTGCATAATTTTCTCCAGCTTGCATATTTTCTCCACCAGGGTGAGTTACTATTTCAATAATTCCAAGTGGACAGTATTTTGCACAAGAGGCACACGCAGTACATCTATCATCGTACCAAACAAATTCATTTCCTCTAAATCTTGGGAATTGATCTATTTTGACTGGTATTTTTACCATTCTTACTAATGCTAAAAGGAAGGTTTTAGGTGTCTCAGTAAGAATTTTTGATATCGGTTTATCTAGATGTTTAGAAAGAGCTAAAAGACCTACTCTTCTATCGGGATATTGAATTGTAAATACAGGAGAAAAAAGATTTTTCAGTGTAACAGATAACCCTTTTATAAGTCCAAATCCTAACATCAGTTACCTGCTTTCTCAAATTTTGGTTTATCTGATCCTACTGGATACGTCACTTTTTTTATATCATTATCATCATAATTTTTAGTTTTTAGTAATCTAAATACTATGAAAAGAAATGGGAATACAAATATCCAATTTGCGAGAGCAATATATAGCATTCGATTAGATTCCCCATCTGGCCAAATAATTACTGCTATAGAAGTTACAACTATATTTACTAAAGTTAATTCAAAAAGACCTTTCCATGCTAAATTAAGGACTTGATCAATTCTAAATCTAGGCCATGTAGCCCTAATCCAAATTATTACGAATAAAACTGCGACTACTTTAATTGTTAACCAAAAAATTCCAGGCAAAATAGGTCCATTAGGTCCACCAAGAAAAAGAGTAGAAAAAACTGATGCAGCAGCTATAGCAGCTGCAAATTCTCCCAAATAAAATAATCCCCATTTCATTCCAGAGTAATCATTCTGATATCCAGCAGCAAGTTCAGATTCAGCTTCTGTGAGATCAAAAGGGGTTCTGTTTATTTCTGCTAAAGAACCTAGAAAGAAAACGACTGCCGCAACAGGTTGAATTAGTATAAAAGGTATATTATGGAAATTGACTATATCCATTACTGACATTGACTCAGTAATAAGTAAAATACCAACTAGTGATAGACCAACTGGAATTTCATAGGAGATTAGCATTGCAACTGATCTTAGGGCAGAGAAAATAGCTATTCTATTTGCAGAAGCCCAAGCGGCACAGATAATAGATAATCCACTGATAGAAGTTACTGCAAGGATAAATAACACGCTGACATTAATATTAACCGCATACAGGCCTATCCCAAAAGGAATCACAGAGAATATTATAAAAACAGGAACAACTAATAATAGCGGAGCTAGATTGAATATATATTTATCAGCTTCTTCAGGAATTATATCTTCTTTAAACATTACCTTGACTGCATCTGCAGTAGAAACTAAAATACCTTGAGGCCCCCATCGATTAGGACCGGTTCTTTGCTGAAATCTTCCTAATAGCCTTCTCTCTCCCCAAATTAGAGCAAGTACTCCCCCCAAAACTGCATTAATAACTGCAAAAGCAATTATTACTCCAGAGAGTAAAGTTAATAAAAAGTTCTCATATTTAAAGTCAGTGATTAATATATGAAGAAAAAACTGAAGTATGTCATAAATAAATTCAAACATTACCTATCTAC
>MDTG01402190.1_pt1 | contig 14525 bp, 12 predicted proteins | sample 811421 | NCBI WGS metagenome assembly MDTG01 (sample SAMN05326645, study PRJNA326480) | marine metagenome | isolation source: seawater | place: Pacific Ocean: South East | collected 2011
CCTGATCCTGTATTGTATACACATGAACAACGAAACACCTAGCAACAACCCATACGTCAACAACCTCGTTGAGATGGGATACGATCGGGCAGACTGTGAGATGGTCGCTGCTGCTGGTCGTGATGTCACGTATCCTCGCACCATCTACGGTCGGACCTTTGACACAAAGGCAGAGTACGATGAGGCACTCGCTGACTACATCAACGGACTGTGAACATGTACGCAATTCAACCAAAGGCATGGGATCGGGTTGATCCTCACGGGTGTGACTACGCAACCAACATGACTGACGCATATGACTATGCAAGGCAGTGGAATGAAGATTGTACCATATGGAAGGAAGGGACCAAGGCGTGGATGAAATGGATGTATGTGACAGATGAACAAGTGTCATCAGCAGGGTAGTCAGGGACGCCCTGGGCTGTATAATTAAAACAACAAAGCAAACAAACCACATGACCGCTTCCACCACATACAACGGTTGGGCAAACTACGAAACCTGGAACGCTTCCCTCTGGATGCAGAACGATGAGTTCCTGTACAACACTGCTAGGGCATGTGTACAGTATGCAGAGGGAGAGAACCCATGGACTAAGTTCATCCGTTGCATGACCGAAGGACAGATCGGACGCATGCTCGGTGAGACAGCAGACGGCGTTAAGTGGAACGACCCCGCCATTGATGAGGATGAGATGGTTGAGATGATGCTGGAACTCGTCGCAGATTGAGGGGTCGCCCCTCTCTATGGTACAATACACAAGAACAACACACCCATCATGGCAATGCTCAACCCGGTCATCATTCTCCACACCGACAGCACAGCAACTCATCAGATCAACCTCTACCCGGTCACCCGGCAGTGCATGGTTTTTTGGAACTCGGGACACTACAGCAACCACAAGGTGAGACGCCGCGATATGCTGCGCTTCCTAGTTGATCTTAAGCAATCGGCAGGCGAGTGGGTTAATCGCTACGTACTAGACTCACCGCTAGCAACCGATTCTGAAACTGTCCCATCAGAGGCGACGGGGTGGAACTGATCCCCTATACTAAGGACATGGAAAACAAAGCAATGCAACGAACCGGTTTCTTCATCCACAACGAGAACCCCTCCCCTCTGATGCAGACCGTCATGGAGTCAATCCAACGCCAGCACATGGCAGAGATGGAGTACAGGCAGGTAGTGAGAGCAGGTCGCATTCAACCCGACCAATTCACTAACTGGAACATCAGCGACAGACACTAGACGCTGACCCTGTAGACTTTACTCAAGAAACAAAACCACTTCATCTCATGCAAGGTTACAAGAGAGTCAACGAACCCGGTGGCATCTACATCATCGCTGCTCGCTGTGAGCACTTTGAGGCAGCAACCGACATGATCAAGATCAAGATCGGTCTGGCATACAAGGGCAAGCAGGGCACCATGGAGAGGGCGCTTGAGCATAAGACATCCTGCCCCGATAACCTGGAGCTGATGGCATACTTTGCTGTGGATGACATGACTACCATTCCCATGCCAGAGGACACGATCGGTGGCGTTCATGAGATGGAGCGTTACTTGCATGCACTCATGGTGGCATACGACTGGGCACACATCGGGCAGGGCACCGAGTGGTTCGCTGTTCCCTCCGACATCCTGACCAATCCGGACAAGTGCCCTGAACTCACCAAGGTCATCAACGATGCACCTGCATGGAATGAGGTGACATGCTTCCAACGCTTGGGACATAACACCAACACCACCAAGCGATCAGCAAAGGAGAAGAAGATAGACAGGGCAGGCAGAGTCTGAGAGTATACCACAGAATGCCCCCGGTGAGCAGCAGGGGGTTGGCGTTTCCAGCAAAAACCGGTAAGTCCCTAACCTACAAAAGTATCCCAGCGACCGATAAATATATTTTGAAAATGGTTTTTTTAAAACCTCAAAACCCAAAAAAATTTCCCAGCAAAAAAATGACTGAAAACCTCGTTATCACTGAAGAGACTGTTTTAGATGATATGAATAATCCATTGAAGAAGGACGCCCAGTTTCAATTAGCAGTGCAGCAGCAACAGATCAATAAGATGGCAGATGTAATCCAAGAGATTGCGGAGCGTCTTGTAGGATTGGAAGCAAAAGTAATTGAACTTGAAGGGTTAATGAGATTCCCTGATGGGGAGAATCCATTGGACAAGTACCCTGAAGTATCTGGGAGGTTGAACGTTGCAGGAGCGTAATGTATACGAAGAGATTCTAAACAACTTTGATGCCTTCTGCGATCAGTTTGAGGGAGCAGCGGCAAAAAGATTTTCAGGATTAGATAATGACTCAAGAGAACCAATCAACAACGCAGAAGTTCAACGAGCAACTCCAAGAGCTGCTCAAGAGGTTGACGATGGTGGAGCAGAGGGTATCCAACTTAGAGAACCCCCAATTAATGTACAAGCCACCGTCATCCCAGAACTATCAGACGATAGCGGAGACATTGGATGAACTGTACAAAGCAGTGGAGGAGTTAAGGAATGAGTGATCCACCGCCAATACCGGGTGTAGATTTTATAACACCTGGTATGATTGTAGATGGTACTGCACTTGATTCAGTTTCTGTGATAGTGGAGCAAGCAAATTCAAAGTATCCACCATATCCTATTCTAGGTGTTGCAAATTACCCTACACCACTTCCTACAATACGTACAGGTGCCACCAAGGAAATACCTGCAGGAATTCCAATTAACATAGTGAACCCTGTGCTACCTCCGTTGCCTGTACCGGGCACGTGGGACAATCTACTGCCACCTACACCACCACCATTGGTACGTACAGGTATAACTGGTGTACAGAACCCAGCAGTACGTGGCGTATACATGGATAAGGTGTTAGTCCCTGTCAGTGGCGATGCGGTGCAAGCCGTAGGCGGAGTACCTAATCCTAGGCCCTTGACAGGTTTTACAATCTATCCTACAATAATCATTGGTACTAAGAGTTAATTCATGGCAAAAGCAAAATCAGGACTATCGGGTACTTTAGAGATTGAAGCAAAACCGAAGAAGAGTCGTCAAGGTATGGGAAAGCATACGAAGTATGCATCTACGAGTCGTAATGGTGCTAAGAAGCGTTATCGCGGTCAGGGTAAGTGAAATTGAGGACCGAAACGCCGAAGCGCCGAGACTTATTGTTTATCTCACAAGACCATGAGATGGCATTAATTCAGGAAATGATATATAAAGTGAAGATGTCCGATTGGGATATTCATCCTAGTAAGACATGTTTACTTTGTGTTTCTCCTGATTATTCTAGTATTGTAACCCAGCACCTTTGTCATGGATTATCCATGGACAATGAGTGTTTTCATGTTGAATCAGTGAACGTTCCGTTTCCTGATGAAGGTGTAGATCCGTATAAAGACATCTTTATGTTGAATTATGCGGACTGGGTATTAGAATGGGATAACTTTATCCTATGTGAGGCGGGAGTTATCCGTGGGGGTAACTATACTTGGATCACAGAAGCGATGGAGAAGTTTTCAGACAAGAATTATCATACTCTTTCATTGTGTGAAAACATTCATAGTAAATTTAAAAGCGAATTAGTATCTGAATATTATGACGACGACACAGAAGACTTACACTTCTGGTGGGAACAACCAAACAAACACTGGAGCTACAATGGGCAATCATCTTAAGGTTGATAAAAGTCAAAGTTTTATTGATGAAGGAATGACTCTCATCACTGAAACTGATAGTGATAAGTATCTTGACATGGCATCAAAACGAAATAGGAATAAGCGTAAGGAAGAGTTGTATCCAAATCCAGATAGTGCGATTGGTGAATTTGTAGAACGTTGGAGTCAATGAATACATCACCTATATCAGTTAATACAGAAACCTTTTTTCCATGCAATATTACTGCATTTCGTAATGATACCAACCCCAAAAAATTAAATAGAAGTATCATTAATTACGTTAATGAGGAATCTAAAAAGAATCCCAATCTTAAAACGTTTTCTGTGGGTGGAAAAGCGTGGCACTCGGTCACCAATTTAACTGATCTAGAATATGACTGGTGCTTTGATTTAAAATCACTACTTCTTCATGCATCTCAAGCACATAAACAAGGTCCAATTGAAAAAGCATTTGTGGAATGTTGGGCAATTAAGTTAGAGGATGGTGGTTTTTCAAATTACCATTCTCATGCAAACTTTAAATATAGTGGTGTTTATTATGTGCAAACTCCAGGAGAGTGCTCTCAAACAAATGGGGCAATTTGTTTTCCGGATCCGCGAGGATCTCATGGTACGATGAATGAAATGCCAACCATTGCTTTTGTAGCAAATGCTGGAGAAGGTTTAGTATTTGAGAGTTGGATGCCACATTACGTGACTCCTTATCATGGTGATAATTCTAGAATTAGTATTTCTTGGAATATTGTTTTTCCTGACGACTAAATACTAAAGACTCCGAATACTCTTAATGGCAACTTCTAATCTCACGTTTAGAGATGTCAATATTACTTTCAAAAAACACCCTGTTACTGATGATGTAGTTGTCAGTAAAGATAATGCTGCAATTAAACAAGCAATTGTTAATTTAGTACTTACGAATAAGGGTGAGCGTTTATTTAATCCTGATTATGGTTCAGACATTAGATCATTTTTGTTTGAACCATTAGACTATGCAGTTGCAGGTATTATTAAACGAAATATGCAATTGTCTCTAGCAAAATACGAACCTAGAATTGCTGTAACATCTATTAGTTGTATTCCCAACTTTGAAGATAATGGTTTAGATGTTGAAATGACGTATGAGATAAGAGGAACAGAAGTCCCACCTGTTCAAATAGAGTTCTTCCTGTCTAGGACGAGATAATGCCATATACCCAATTAAACAATCTAGATTTCACTGAAATCAAGAGTACTCTCAAAGATTACATGAGATCACAATCGGATTTTACCGATTATGATTTTGAAGGTTCTGCATTAAGTCAGTTGTTAGATGTATTGGCATACAATACGTACTACACGGCATTTAATGCCAATATGGTAGTCAATGAACTATTCTTAGATTCAGCAACGCTGAGAGACAACGTAGTATCGTTAGCGAAGCAATTAGGGTATACTCCCAAATCAATTACATCACCAAGTGCAGAACTTGGGTTTTCTGTTACATTTCCGGTTTCAGGACCATCTTCAATTAAATTGAAGGCAGGAACTGGATTTGTAACTAATTACGATAAAACTCTTTATCGTTATGTTACATTAAAAGATATTAAAGTTCCGGTTGTCAATAATGTTGCAACGTTCTCGGATGTTGTTTTAAATGAAGGATCATATGTATTGAGTACATTTACATATGATGGATCATTAAAAGATCAAAAATTTAAAATTCAAAATTCAGCAGCAGATTTAAATACTCTAATTGTTAGAGTGTATGAGTCTGCTAATTCTAGTGTTTATGAAGAATATAAAAAGTCAGATAATATTCTTCAAGTAGGTGGTGAAGATAAAGTATATTTTGTCAATGAAATTGACGATGAGCAATATGAGTTATTTTTTGGAGATGGTACTCTTGGCAAAAAATTATCTGATGGAAATGTAATTGAAATAAGTTATATTTTAACAAAAGGTTCACAATCTAATGGCGCAAAGTCATTTACGTTTAGTGGTGTATTCTTAGACGAGAATGATGTTAAAGTATCATCACCATTTAGTGTTGGTAATATTGTAACAAATTCTAATGCACGAGGTGGATCTGCAATTGAAAGTATTGAAAAGATTAAATTCAATGCACCAAAATTTTATGGTTCTCAGAATAGAGCAGTAACATCAAATGACTATTCTGCTATTGTAAGAAATTTGTATCCTGCAGTGAGTGATATCATTGTATTTGGTGGTGAGGATCAAGTACCACCTGATTATGGTAAAGTATTCATTGCTGTGAAACCAACTATAGCAAATTCTTTATCTTCAGTAACTAAGAAAGAACTAACGGATAAGTTAAGGAGTTATGCAGTTGCTTCTGTAAAACCTGTGTTTTTAGATCCATCTATTCTTTTTGTTGAAATTAATAGTAAGATTTACTTTGATGGTGCTAAGACCAATATTCTTCCTGCTGAAGTTGCAGCAAAAGTTTCAACTGGAGTTAATGAATACTTAAAAACATCAGGTACTGAAAAATTTAATGGTAAGTTTAGATATAGTAAGTTTATAGGTGTAATTGATAATTCTGACCGTGCAATCAATTCTAACATTACAGAAATTACGTTAAGAAAAGATTTTTATGCTCAAATTAATGCATCTTCTTTTTACGAAATTTGCTATCAAAATGAATTCTTAAAAGATTGTGATAATCCAGTTGTAACATCTACTGGTATGACTGTTTTTGAACATCCCAATTATACATCGTATTTGGAAGATAGAGATGGCAAAATCGTCCTATATAGACTAGATTCATTAACTGGAGATAAAATTCTCCTAAACGATTCTGTTGGTGATGTTGATTATGTCAAAGGTGAGATTAAATTGTATGACTTCACTATTCTGAAAGGAACATTCTCGGACAATCGTATTGAACTGAGAGTAAAACCATCCAGTAATGATGTTGAAGTTAAACGTGAAGTATATCTAGACGTAGATATCTCAAAGAGTACATTTGTAGCATACAAAGAGTAGTAGTAGATGGTCAAAACTGCTAATAAAATCTCATATCTAGTTGAGTCACAATTACCGGACTTTATTAATGAAGAGTATGAACTTTTTGGTAAGTTCATACAAAAATATTATGAGCAATTAGAATTACAAGGTCAACCGGTTGATATTATTGCGAATCTTCAATCGTATCGTGATATTGATTTTTACGAAACAAATATCCTCAAAGAGTCAACTACTGTTGTTGGATCTTTAGGTGAATTAAGCACAACAATTACTGTTGCTGACGCTACTTCGTTTCCCAAGTATGGTGGATACATCAAAATTGATGATGAGATTTGTTTTTATGCAGAAAGAACAGATACTCAATTTTTAGAAGTAAGTCGTGGTGTTAGTGGTAATACTACTATTGGTGATCTTTATAATAGTAGTACTTTTGTAACTACACAAGCAGATACTCATGTTAATGGGTCTACTGTACAAAATATTAGCAATTTATTTTTATATTCTTTAGTTAAAAGTTTTGAAGCACAATACCTTGCAGATTTTCCTGAAGCATACCTAAAGGAAGGAGTTGACAAGAGAACTTTACTAAAAAATATTACTGATTTTTATAGAGCAAAAGGAACTGATAATTCTATTAAGTTTCTATTTAAATGTTTAATTCAGGATGATCCGAATCCTGATATTGCCTATCCAAGAGATTTTACGTTAAAGTCATCGGAATCTAATTGGATTCAATCATATGCATTAAGAGTAAAAATTCTTACTGGCAATCCAAACGATTTAATTGGAAAGCAAATTACTCAAAATGTAGAAGGCAACTATGCATCTGCAGTTGTAGATAATGTTAAGTATAGTGGTACTTTGATAATGAAGAATTATATGATATTATTCTAAACGAATCTAGTGTTAATGGAACTTTTAGTTCATCTTTAAAAACTCAATTAACGAGTCCTATATCTGCATCAGCAACTGTTGGTGATAGGATAAATGTTTTTTCTACGATGGGTTGGGAGACAAAAGGATCTTTTGTAGTAGGATCTGAAATTTTTACATTTGAAGAAAAAAATGTAAATCAATTTGTAATTAAAACAAGAGATGGTAATGGTTCTTATCAACCTGAAACAACTGTTAGTTATAATCTAGAAGTATCTTCTGGTAGTATTCAACTACAAGTATTTGGTCTTTTATATGGATTAAACAATTCTATTGAATCTCCATATTCAAATCCTGGGGAATCAGTAGAAATTTCTGAGTCTGGATTTTTAACTGACGATGTTAGAATCAATGATACTCAAAATAACTTAAGGTGGATTTTTAGTACAGGTTCTGCTGCGATTACAGGACTTAACCCAAATGTATCTGCGATCTTTGAAGATGGTAGTGGATATTATATTGCATCGTCAGGATTTCCTTCACATAATATTCCAACTTTACCTTCCGATGCTCAAGATCAAAAATTACTAAAGATCATTAGAAAGAATCCAATACAAACCACAGAAATTTACAAGACATTATATAGAGATATTGGTATTGCAATCAATGGTATTCCCTTTCTAAGTTACAAAGATGAGGAAGTAGTCAATTCAGGTGCTATTCAATCTATTGCAGTTACATCAAGAGGATCTGGATACGCTAAACCACCATTTATATTAGTTAACGGGGTTGCTAACTTAGCAAGAACTAGATTAGCAGGTCAAGTAGTTGAGTCTGTTATTGTTGATACTCCTGGAGATTATAATTCAATTCCTACTGTAGAAGTACTATCTGGCAGAAATGCTCAAGCAAGAGCAATTATCACTAATGGTGAAATTACTAGTATTGTAGTTGAAAATGCTGGTGAGTATTATTCTTCTGCACCTGAGGTAAGAATTACAGATTCTGCAGGTAAAGGAAGATTTGCAGTATATCGTGCAGTTGTTACTACTGCAGGTGCTATTGATAGATTTGAAAAAATTAATGGTGGTAGTCTATATTCACAAGAAAATGTACAAGTAGATATTATTGCCGTAGGATCTGGATCTGAAGCAACTGCATCTATCAGACAATGGAGAAAAGATAAGTTTTACAAAAATCAATCTTCTTTAGATTCAGAAAATGGATATTTTTTCAATAACTATACAATAAATCGTGGTTCCGGTTATGCTTATTATGCAGCACCATCTACTATTAGGTCTGGAGATACTGGAGTAACTCACTCACCTATTATTGGTTTTGCTTATGACGGAAATCCAATTTATGGTCCATTTGGACATCAAGATCCTTTAGATTTACAAAGTTCAATTACTAGAATGACTAGTAGTTATACTAAAAATAATACTAGATCTAATGGTCCACTAGTTAGTCAATATCCTATTGGAACGTTTATTGATGATTTTACATATATTGCAGAATATGGTAGTTTAGATCAAAATAATGGAAGATACTGTGTAACACCAGATTATCCTGAAGGAACTTATGCATACTTTGTAACTCTTGATACTCAAGGTGATCCAGTATTCCCTTATATTTTAGGCGATAATTATTATTCTTTACCAGTTGATTCAAATTATAATTCGGAACTTTCACAAGATAATGTCCCAACATTTGCTAAAAGACTCAGAACATCTAATATCACTAATAATGGAGAATTTGCATTAGCAAAGATCACTGATGTAAAACGAGGTAGTATTAGTTCTGTTTCTGTTTTAAATAGTACTAATAATTTTTCTGTTGGATCTGAGTTAATTATTGATAATTCAGATACTGATGGATTTGGAGCAAGTGCTGAGGTATCTTCTGTACAAGGAAGATCTGTAGATAGTATTGAATCTCAAGACACTAAGGCATTATATGTTGAATTAAAATCAATTGCATATTTGTTTGATGGTGACACTATCACTCAAAGTGCAACTGGAGCTACCGGTGAAATTGTAGGAAATGTATTTTCTGGAACTAAGTTTGCTCTGCGTGATGTAAATGGTACTTTTAATAGTACAGATGTACTATCATCTAATGTAAAAGTTATTAGTTTATTTTTAGACAAAAACTCTTCTTATACTAAAGGAGCTATATTAGAATTTACTGATGGTCTTAGTGCTCCAGTAGCATCGGGAGAAGTTTTAGAAACTACTACGAAACAAAACGTCGTAAAAATTAAAGTTCTTACTGGTTCTTTTGTTGTATCTGATACTTTATTCTTAAGAAGTTCAGATTTAATTAATACTACTGGTTCTAAAATAATAACAATTAATTTACTGAGTGATGATTTAATTATCTTTAATTTAAAAGATAATGTAGCAATCTTAACTACAACAGATGCACATGGTATTGCTGAAAGTGATATTATTGATATTGACATCAATCCTGATGATGCCTCCACTACAACAACATATTATCTAAGATCTAGAGTTTACCAAGAAGCAACGCTACAAACCCCTGGTATCACTAGGGTTTTAAATGATAATGGTGTTGGAAAAGTTAGTATCTTAAATGGAGGAGAAGACTACACTACTAACACATATAATGACCTTGCATTAGTAGGGGGTAGTGGATCGGGAGCAAAAGCAAATATTGTTGTTTCTTCTGCCGGTAGTGTAACATCTATTACAATAACTGAAAAAGGTACTGGTTATGAACTGTTTGATGTTTTAACTGTTGGAGATACAGCTCTCAGTAAAACAAATACTAATACTCCTGCTGTACAAATTAACGTTGACCATATTGGTCTTTCTTCATCAGAAACAGTTGTAAATCTTAGTAGTAACGTAGGAATTAATCCCGGTGATAAATTAAGCATTGGAAATGAAGTTATTACAGTTTTATCGCGAGTAGTCAATTCAACAAAATCTATTAATGTTACTAGAGGAGCAACACCATTAAATCATTTTAATGGCGCTACTGTGTCAACTTATAATGCCGGTTATGTTATTTCTCCTGGTACTGCGGTTGGCGATGCTAGTATTTTTTCGTATGATTCTAGAACACAAAAAATTGTATTTGTATACAATTATGGACAAACAGTCAATAGTATCACTCCAATTGATCTAAGTACGGTATTTTTTGATCAAGAACAAAGACTTGCAGGAATAATTTCTGTACAAGATCCAATTCGTTGTTTTGAATTTTCTTTAGATAATACTTTGTTTGTACGAAATCAATTAATTGAAATTAAAGAAGACTATCGTTATATTTTTGATACTTCTCACTCATCAATGAATGATGTTGAATTTGATATCTCACCTAGCAAAAATTTAAATCTAAAAACTTTAGAAGCGATTAGAGGAAACAATGTCTTAGATGTTAAGTTTGGGTTTGGTCCACGTATTGCTACAAATAACTATAGTACGAAGTCAGAAGTTTCTTTTAAGACATATTTTTACTTTGATAAGTTAAATAATGTTCAATCTGAAGGATCTTTCATTAAAGTAGTTCCAGATCCATTGCAGGGTAGTAAGTCTGCATTGTATATCACTCCGACTAAAGTTGTTTACGATACTGTTACACTCGCTACTAATGATGGAAGTGGATTAATTGAATATACTAGTAAATCAAAATTTTCAATAGGAAAAATTAATTCTATTGCTGTAATTAATATTGGTAATGATTATAGGAAGGTTCCTTCTGTTTTGGGTATTATGCCCACTAATAAAGCTACTGCAACATCTATCATAGAGAATGGTAAAATTGTTGGAGTATCAGTAAAGACTGGTGGAAGTGGATATGTTAATCCTATTGTTTCGGTTGAAGGAAACGCAAAATTAAAAGCAATTATAGACCAAGGTAGAATCACTGGTGTTGAAGTTGTAAATTCTGGGTTTGGATATTCTACACCTCCAGAAGTTAAAATCGCTGAGTCTAGTGTTGAATGTCTTATTAATAGTGATGATATTGGAGTCCCTAGAAATATTAACGTTATTAACGTAGGTGGATCTTTCCATAAAGATAATACTTTAACATCAACATTTAGATCTAATTATATTTTATCTTTATCTAATTTTGATCCTAATTGTTTTGCAATTGGAGAAACTATTGTTCAAGAAATTAATAATGTAGAGGTAGCAAGAGCAAGAATAACTTCATTTAGATCTGGTAGATTAAGTGTTGATAGAGTATCTGGTGTTTTTAGACAGAAGAAACTAATTAAAGGTCTCGCTAGAAACAAAAGTGCAATATTAGAAACTATTAGATATACCGAGTTTTCTCCTCAAATTAAAACTTATTATGATAACCAAGGATACTTTGAATCTGATTCTGGAAAAGTAAGTGATCAGAATCAAAGAATTACAGATTCTTTTTATTATCAAGATTATTCATACTTAGTTAAATCAAAAACTTCTATTGATAGTTGGAGATCTTTAATTAAGTCAACAACTCATCCTGCAGGATTTAAAGTTTTTGGCGAAGTATTGATTGAATCGGCATCAAATGCTTCAATGAATAGTGATAGTAAATTTGTTGGTACAAGTATTGTACAAATTTGGAATCCTGATGTAAATAAAATTTCTGTTATTAGCACCAAAAAGAATATTACTCAAAGTATTGTTCTTATGGATTCCTTCAAAGTTGAAAAAGGAATTGGTTCTGTTGCAACGGAATCTTTCAATACTTCAGAAATTACTTCTACTGAAGTTTACTTAACAGAATCGTTTGATGGTAACTTTGGCGACAAAGGAAATTTACAAGGAAAAACTGTATTTAATATTGTTGATGTAAATGGTAATTCGGTCAACCCATACAATGAACAGGCGTTAACTATTACATTAGATGCTATACTACAGGAACCTGGAATCTCGTATACAATAAATGGAGATAAAATTACTTTTGCATCTCCTCCTCTGGGACCTACCAATAAAGATGGGCAATCAGTTCCAGGAGTTCTATTCTATGGTAGAAATTTCCAATTTAAATCAGATACATTAAATCAAAAATATCTTAAAAAGATTAAGAATATTTTCCAACGTAGCGGTACATGGATAGATGCTGCAAATCAGATTAACCAAAATAGAAGATTTATTCAATCAGAAACTTTAGGTTATATTAAGTCTAAGTATACATCAATTCCATGGACAAATTTAAGTGAAAAATGTTATCGTGACATTGGTCTTATATTAGACGCATTAGAACATGACTTGAGATTTGGTGGCAATCAAAAAACTTTGTTTGCTGTTGAAAAATATTTCAATGCTGGAGTACTTAATTATATTTCAGGAGAACTGGAAGCAACTATTGATGCATTTGAGTATGCAGTACGTTTAAGTAAATTAGCATCAAGAAATTGGGATTACTCAGATCGTCAAGTATCTTGGACAGTAGGAACTAATCAAGTTACAATGACTAATACTGATGATATTGCTATTGGTATGAAAGTTAGTTCTGGAAGATCATTCCCAGATGGAACTATTATTACAGACATTATTGATGGTAGAACCATACAAGTAAGTAATAACTCAGTTGCAGTAACACCAGATCCATCTGGCAATGCAGATATGACATTTATTTGGAGTGGATTGAATGTCGGTACTTATTTTGATGCATCAACATTAATTGAAAAAAATAAGTCCAGTATGATTACTGATACAATCAATGCAATTAATACAAAGTATCTTGCTCTTGCATCCACTAATTATAGCACAAAATGTTCTAGAGATCTTGGATTGTTAGTTGATGCAGTAAATTATTGTTTAAAGTATGGTGGTAATAGAAAAATTGTAGAATTTGCCGAGAGTTATTTTGTTGACGGAAATCTTAATTATATTAAAGACGAACTCAATGAAACAGTTTATGCTCATAAAGTATTGCGTGATTTAATGATTGCTGCAATGAGAAATCTGGGATCGGTAAAAGATAATAGTATTCGTATTGATTCGTCCTCACCTGCATGTGCTGAAGTTGCTAGTTCTATAACAACTTATATTGATATTGTTGAATCTATTTTGGAAGGTGGACCTAATAGAATAGATACAGTTGAGCAAAACTCAAATTCTACAGGATATTGGACTACATTTACTTCATATTCAAACTATAATATTCTTCCAGATCCATTACTTTTAAGTGAATTGAAAGAATGTGAGGAAGTAGCATCTGCTTTAGATTCTTTGTTTGAAAATGTACGTGAAACATTGACAACAGGTCCTCAAACTTCAACAATATCTTACCCAGACTATATCAATGGGGAGAATACAATATTTGAATTGTACTATGAAGATGGAACTGCGGTTGATACTGAAATAAATGAAAATCTATTCATTGCACTTAGCGGTGTATTACAACATGATCCTGCATACACTATTGATAAAACATCAGTACCAAATAAAGTTGTATTTGACACACCACCTATTTGGGGACAGGGTGAGAACACAAAAACTGTGCAAGAACCTTTAGCAGTTGAAAAGTTTTTTGCTCATGGTGTTGGTAACTACATTAGATGTGAAATTGAAAAATCTGGAATTCTGACTGGTTCCGGTGGACCATTCCTAATTTTAAATTCTAAAAATAAAAAGGTACAAACTGTTGACGATCCTAAGTTTGCTTATGTATTCATAGATGGTGTCCTTCAACGTAATGGTGTTTCTTACACAATTACGGGACCAGCAATTAGATTTACTAAAAAAATCTTTAGAGAAAACAATGTTGAAATTATATTACTATATGGTAGAGACATTGATCAAACAGTAACATTATTTGATTTCCAAAGAAACAGTTATTATAACGAAATTAAAATCACTTGTGACGCAGGATCTCCAAATAACTTTATTGATTGGATTTCTTGGTTCAATACTTCGTATGATAAGTTCCAAGTTGCATATCAAAAAATTGGTAATACCAAGAAGTTTATTGGTAATGTTAAAAATTATACAACTACTAGTCAAACTTTAATTATTACATTAGCAGGTAACAACCCAGATGTAGATACTAG
>MDTG01126747.1_pt1 | contig 14523 bp, 14 predicted proteins | sample 811421 | NCBI WGS metagenome assembly MDTG01 (sample SAMN05326645, study PRJNA326480) | marine metagenome | isolation source: seawater | place: Pacific Ocean: South East | collected 2011
GCGATCGCCGTACAGCCGGACGTGTTGCTGCTCGATGAGCCGGCCTCGGCGCTGGATCCGGTGGCCACACTCAAGATCGAGGAGCTGGTTCACGAGCTGCGTGAGGAATACACGATCGTGATCGTGACCCACAACATGCAACAGGCCGCGCGTGTGGCCGGCTACACGGCGTTCTTCCACCTGGGTGAGGTCATCGAGTACGCCGATACCGATTCGCTGTTTACCAACCCGCGCGAGAAACGCACCGAGGATTATCTGACCGGTCGCTACGGCTGAACCCGAGACGAGCTGAAATACGATGGAACACGAAAAGACACAGATCGAGCGGCATACCTCCAAACAGTTCGACGTCGAGCTCGAGGACGTACGCGAGCAGGTGCTCACCATGGGCGGGTTGGTCGAGCAACAGATTGCCAACGGCGTGAAGGCGCTGATCGACGGCGACAGTGCGCTGGGCGAGGACGTCGCCCGCAGCGATTACAAGATCAATACCATGGAAGTCGCCATCGACGAGGCCTGCACCCGAATTCTGGCCCGTCGTCAGCCCCAGGCCGGCGATCTGCGCCTTGTGCTGGCGATCGCCAAGACCATCACCGACCTCGAGCGCATCGGTGACGAGGCCGAGAAGATCGGGCGCATGGCCATGTATCTGGCCGGCAAGGATCGCCCGCCGAGTGCGTTTCGCCAGATCAACCAGCTGGGCGGGCATGTGCGGCAGATGGTGCGCGACAGCCTGGATGCCTTCGCGCGCATGGATACCGAGGCCGCTCTGGCCGTGGCCCAGCACGATTCGGAGGTCGATCGCGAATACGAAGGCGTCATGCGCCAATGCATCACCTTCATGATGGAGGATCCGCGCACCATTCGGCACATGCTGGATGTGATGTGGTCGGTGAAGGCGCTCGAACGCATCGGCGACCACGCAACCAATATCAGCGAATACGTGGTGTATCTCGTGGGCGGGCGCGACGTGCGGCACCTGAGCATCGAGGAACTCGAAAAAGAGGCAGCGCGGGCGCTCTCGCCGCGAACCGGTCCGGACGTGTCCCCCTAGACGAGCCGAGCGGTTCGTTAGTCGCGGCGCCGGGCCCGGCGCCAGGCTTTGATACTATCTGCGGCGTGCTCCCGCATGGATCGTCGTCTTGGCTCGTCAATCAAAGAAGAAAACCACTGCTGCTTCAGGCGCTCGTCCGCGCCGCAGTCTGACACGGCGCCTGCTGCCTTATCTGCTGCTCATCGCGACCGCCGGGGCAGCGGTGCTGGCGCTATACATGGCGCATCTGGATCATCAGGTGCGATCCAAATTCGAGGGCACGCGCTGGAAACTGCCGGCCAAGGTGTATGCCAGCCCGCTCGAGCTCTATGCGGGCCAGGATGTCAGCGAAAAAGAGTTGATCACACGCTTGCGGCGTCAGGGCTATCGCCGCGCCGCCACGATCGACGAGACCGGCACCTATAATGCAAGCGGGGCAGGGCTTGCCCTGCACACGCGGGACTTCCAGTTCTGGAACGGCGCACAGCCCGATCGCAAGCTGCGTCTGGGCTTCGATGCCAACGGCGTGTCCTCGCTCGAGGCCGTGGACGGCAAGGGCGATCCGGCCCTGATCCGGCTCGATCCGCAGCTGATCGGCAGTATCTATCCCAACAAAGGCACCGACCGTATCCTCGTCAAACTGGGCGAGGTGCCGCCCATGCTGCCGGCCGGGCTGATCACGGTCGAAGACCGCCACTTCATGAGCAATTGGGGGATCTCACCGCGCGGGATCCTGCGGGCGGCCATTGCCGACATCAAGGCCGGGGCAATCGTGCAGGGGGGCTCGACGCTGACCCAGCAGCTGGTCAAGAACTTCTATCTGGACAACCAGCAGACCCTGTCGCGCAAGGGCAAGGAAGCCCTGATGGCGATTCTGCTGGACGCGCATTATTCAAAGGAAGAGATCCTGGAGGCCTATCTCAACGAGGTGTATCTCGGCCAGGACGGCTCGCGCGCGATTCATGGTTTCGGCCTGGCCAGCTACTTCTATTTTCAAAAACCGGTGCAGGAGCTGCAGCCCAGCGAGATCGCGCTGCTCGTGGCGATGGTCAAGGGCCCCAGCTACTACAACCCGCGTCGTCATCCCGAGCGCGCACGTAAACGCCGTGATCTGGTCCTGAACATGTTTCACGAGGCCGGCTTTCTCAAAGACGATGCCTGGCAGGCCGCCAAGGCCAAAGGCCTGGGCGTGACCAGCACCGCCGCACGCGGCAACACTCAGTACCCGGCCTTCATTGATCTGGTCAAACGCCAGCTCAAGGGGCAGTACAAGGTCGAGGATCTGACCGAGGAAGGCCTGCGAATCTTCACCACGCTCAACCCCACGGTTCAGGCCGTGGCCCAGACGCGAGTTGCCGAAGGCTTGTCGCGTGTCGAACAACAGCGGGGCATCGAGGCCGACTCGCTGGAATCCGCGGCTGTCGTGACAAGCGTCGAAGGCGCCAACGTGCTTGCACTGGTCGGTGGACGCGAGCAGGGCTATGCCGGCTTCAACCGTGCGCTGGACGCCGAGCGCCAGATCGGCTCGCTGATGAAGCCGGTCGATTATCTGACCGCGATGATGCAGCCAGCCAAGTTCAACCCGATCACGCCGTTGGACGACAGCCCGCTGGCGGTGAAACTGGCCACCGGCAAGACCTGGCGGCCGGGCAACTATTCCAACCGCAGCCACGGCGAGAACGTACCCGCCTATTACGCGCTCGAGCACAGTCTGAATATCGCCAGTTCCAGACTCTCGCTGGCCGTGGGGATTCCCAACATCATCGATACGCTGGACAAGCTGGGCTACGAGGGCGAGGCCCCGGCCGTGCCCTCGTTGGCGCTGGGCTCGGTGTCGATGTCGCCGCTGGAGGTGGCCCAGATTTACAACACGATCGCCACCGGCGGCTATTACACGCCGCTACGCGCGATCAAGGATGTCACCACGCGCGAGGGCGAACCGCTGAATCGGTATCCGCTCAAGCTTACCCAGACCGTCGATGCCGGACCGGCCTATATCACCACCTGGATGATGGAACGGGTCGCGCGATACGGCACCGGGGCCGGGATGTATTCGATCATCGATCGCAGCAAGACCATGGCCGGCAAGACCGGCACCACCAACAATCTGCGCGATGCCTGGTTCGCCGGCTTCGGGGGCAATCGGCTCGGCGTGGTCTGGGTCGGGCGTGACGACAACGATTCGGCCAATCTGACCGGCGCGACCGGCGCGCTGCCGATCTGGTCGCACATCATGGCCGATATCAATACACGAGGTATCATCGACACGCCGCCGGACAGCATCACGCAGGTGCCTCTGCAACTCATTTTCGATCCCGATGCGGCCAACCAGGGCGCCGGAACCAACCCGAATCGATGGTTCGCTAATGGGCAAAACTGCTCAAATGCGGTAAAAGTACCCTTTATCAAGGGATTCGTACCGCAGGGCCTGCTCAACTGCGATACGGATATCATGCGAGTCAACGCGCAGCAGACCCAACCGGCCGGTGACCGTGGCCGCGCGCCACGGGATCAGAACAACGATCAGGGCAGCTGGTTCGAGCGCATCTTCTAGTCGGAATCGTCATGAAACGCGTACCAATCGTCGCTGCTCTGGGGCTCGTCATGGCCGGCTGTGCCAGCGCCCCGCCTGACACCCGGCCGCGTACGCCGCCGGCCCAGCCATCCCCGCAATCGGGCCAGACACAGCCTCTGCCACCCTCGCAGCGCCAGGCGCCGCCCGAGGCTGATCGGAGCCGCCCAGCAGCATCGCGCCCGAGCCGCGAGCCCGCGGCCACGCGCAAGCCCGCGCCGCCGCAACAGGCGGCAGCTGTCTCCAGCCCGGCGGTCATGTCACTGATGGGCCGCGCGGATACGCTGGCCAGCGGCGGCCACATGGATGATGCGGCAGCCACACTGGAACGCGCGCTGGACCTCGAGCCGCGCAATGCGTTCATCTATCAGCGTCTCGCCGCGGTCCGTCTGGCCCAGGGCCAGCCAGGCCAGGCCGAGCAGCTGGCCCGGAAATCCAACAGCGTGGCCGGTGACAACCCGTTCGTCGAAGCCGACAACTGGAAACTCATCGCCGAGGCCCGCAGGACCGCGGGGGATGCCAAAGGCGCCAGTGCGGCCAGCAGCAAGGCTGTGAACTACGAGCGCGCGACCTCTCAGTATTCGCAATGACGGCAGCCGACGGGGCTGCACTGTTCACTGACGATACCGCGCTGGCCAAGGCCTTGCCGGGCTATCGCCCCCGTCCCGGCCAGGCCGATATGGCCGCGGCCGTGGCACGCACCATCGATGACGGGGCGCGTCTCGTCGTAGAAGCCGGCACCGGCACGGGCAAGACGCTGGCCTATCTGCTGCCCGCACTTGCGTCACGCCGCAAGACGATCGTGTCCACGGCCACGCGCTATCTGCAATCCCAGCTGGCCGACAAGGACGTGCCGCTGGCCCAGACCATTCTCGGGCGCGGGTTTCACGTCACCGTGCTCAAGGGCCGGGCCAACTACCTGTGTCTGCATCGGCTCGAGGTGGCCGAGGGCGCAATGGACATGTATTCCGCGCCGCGGATTCGAGCAGTGCGCGAGTGGGCCAAGACCACCCAGACCGGGGACATCGGCGAGTTCGGCGACCCCAGCGACGGCGATCCGATCTGGCCACGCATCACCTCGACCACGGACAACTGCCTGGGCACCGAGTGCCCGCTGTATGACAAATGCTGGGTTCTGCATGCCCGACGCGAGGCCCAGGCGGCCGACCTGGTCATCGCCAACCACTATCTGTTGTTCGCGGATCTCACGCTGCGCGAGTCCGGCTTTGGCGAAGTGCTGCCCGGGGCCGATGCCATCATTCTCGATGAGGCCCATAAGCTGCCCGATATCGCCGGCCGTTTCTTCGGCCAGGCCATCTCCTCGCGCCAGCTGCGCGATCTGGTACGCGATGCGCGCGCCGAGCTCGATGCCCTGGGCGGCGATATGCCCGACCGGCGTGCCCAGATCGACGATCTATCCCAAGCCGATCGCGCCTGGACGGACAGCCTGGCCGGTGGCGCCCAGACCCAGAGCTGGCAGGAACTGGCCACGCCGGAGCGCATTGCCGCCCGGGATACGCTCATCCAGGCACTGGCAACGGTCACTCAGGGCTTCGAGGCCGTGGCCTCGCGCAGCGAGGGTCTGCAAAACCTGGCCAAACGCGCCGACGAGCTGGCCACCCAGCTGGATACCGTGACCGTCGACAACGACGGCGACCGTGTCAGCTGGCTGGAGATACGGGGCTCGGGCTGGATCTGGCACAGCACACCGCTGGATGTGGCCTCGCCCTTTGCCCGGGCGATGAACACCATGCCCGGCGCCTGGGTGTTCACCTCGGCGACACTGTCGGTCAAGGATTCGTTGTCTTACTTCTGTAACCGCCTGGGCGTCTACGAAGCCGAAGAGCGTATTCTGCCGAGCCCGTTCGCCTACGAAGACAATGCGTTGCTCTACGGGCCGCAGGGCATGCCCGCGCCGGCGTCACCGGACTTCGATGAGGCCGTGGTCAACGAGATCGTGGCTCTGGTCAACGCCGCCGACGGCGGGGCATTCGTGCTGTGTACCAGTTACCGAGCCGTACGCAGCTATGGCCAGGCACTGGTCGATGCCGGTTTTGCTCCACTGGTACAGGGCCAGGCCAGCCGTGCATCGCTGCTGGCGGATTTCAGGGCCGACGAGAACGCCGTGCTGGTGGCCACCAGCAGCTTCTGGGAGGGCGTTGACGTACGCGGTCGAGGCCTGCGCCTGGTCATCATCGACAAGCTGCCGTTCGCCTCACCGGCCGATCCGGTACTGGCCGCGCGTTTTTCGGCGATGAAGGCGGCCGGCGATAACCCGTTCATGGATTACCAGCTGCCCCAGGCCGTGATCACCCTGAAACAGGGCGTGGGCCGGCTGATACGGGATGCCGAAGATCGCGGCGTGCTGGCGATCTGTGATCCGCGGCTGTTCACCGCCCGTTATGGCGGCCTGGTGCGGGCCAGCCTGCCGCCGATGGCACTGACCCGAAAACGCGCCGTGGCCTGCGAGTTCGTGGCCCAGTTGGCGCCCGATGCACTGGCGGATTCGTTATGACGATACTGGCCTTTGATGCTTCAACCGAAGCGTTGTCAGTCGCGCTCTATGATCGCAAGCGGGCCATCGACGAGGCCTGTTTCGAGATCGCCCCGCGCGAACATGCCAACAAGCTGTTGCCGCTTGCCCAGGGATTGCTGGATCGACACGGCCTGGCGCTGAGCGACCTCGAGGCTCTGGCGTTTGCCCGTGGCCCGGGCGCGTTCACGGGTCTGCGCATCGCCGCGGGGCTGGTGCAAGGCCTGGCGATCGGCGCGTCGTGCCCGGTCGTGCCGGTCTCCACACTGGCCGCCCTGGCCGCACGCGCCCTGGCCGCGGTGCCGGGCGCCGCGTATGCCCAGATCGTGCAGGATGCACGCATGGGCGAAATCTATACCGCAACATTCGCCCGCAACGCGCTGGCTGTCCCTCGAACCGCCGAACGCGTCATCGCCCCGCAGGATCTGGCTATCGAGACCGGTGGCGATGTCGTACGTGCCGGTAACGGTTGGGCGTTGCTGGATATCACGATCGACTCTGATCTGATGTATCCGCATGCGCGCGATGTCGCTCATCTGGCGGCAGCAGCCTGGGCACGCGGCGAGACACTCTCGGCCGAGCAGGCCGTGCCGGTGTATGTTCGTGATGATGTCGCGCGCAAGCCGGCCGCCGTGCGCTAACGAGGTATTGCCATGCTGTATCGATTGGATGATGTCGCCCCGGAACTTGCCGCGCCCGAGGATTATTTCGTGGCTGATTCGGCCCGGGTCATCGGACGTGTTCGCCTCGGCCGGGGGGCCAGCGTCTGGTTCAACGCCGTGCTGCGGGGCGATCAGGAGTTGATCAACGTCGGCGACGAAAGCAACATTCAGGAAAGCGCGGTGTTGCATACGGACCCCGGCTATCCGCTGGACATCGGGCCGGGGGTGACGGTCGGTCACCAGGCGATGCTGCACGGCTGCACCATCGGTGGAAACAGTCTGATCGGTATCCAGGCCGTTGTGTTGAACGGGGCACGCATCGGGCGAAACTGCCTGATCGGCGCCGGCGCGTTGATTCCCGAAGGCAAGGTCATTCCGGATAACAGCCTGGTGATCGGCGCGCCCGGCCGCGTCAAGCGCGAACTGACAGACGAGGAAATTGCCGGGCTTGCACGCTCGGCTCGTCACTACGTCGACAACGGGCGGCGCTTTGCCCGCGGGCTAGGGGCTGTTGCCGATTAGATAGACATCAAAGCGCACCGCCTTGGCCTTGATCTGGTAACTGGGCGACGCCAGTGGCGTGCTACGCGCATGTTGCTTGACGACCACGCGCTTGGCTGCGGCCTGGTGCGCCGCCGCCAAGAGATCGTCGGCATCCATATCCGGGCCGGCGAGCTCGCCCAGCCAGGCCAGGGCTTTCTGCGGCTGTGCCTTGCGGCGTGTTGCGGCGAACATCGGATCCATATAGATCGTATCGAACGTTGCCGGTGGCTGCTCGATGAACCACCGGGCCGCGTCGACCGCTTGCGGGGGCTCGAGCCGCGCGGCCCAGGCTGGGGGCGCCGGGCTCGAATGAACATGCTGCCAGGCATCGTGCAGTAATAGATAGATCGCCGGATGGCGTTCCAACGGCGTGACCATCGCACCCAGCCAGGCCAGCATCACGCTATCGCGGCCGAGTCCGGCGGTGGCGTCACACACGCGCATCGTCGTCGGACGCGCCAGGCCGCAGGCCTTGGCCAGCGGCGATTGCCGAGCGCCGGCTGCACGTTCGGCCGCCACGGCAGCCAGATCACAGATCAGCGGATAGGCACGTGGACCGTCGGCACGGTGCAGGGCGAGCCGGGCGTTGTCGCGTGCCAGATACCATCCGGTTGTCGGCGGGGTGCGTTGCACCGGCAGCCGATGCTCACGGGCCAGTGCTTCGTCTTCAGGGCTGCCGGTCGTCTCGGCAATCCACCAGGACAATGCCGTCACCGGCTCAGGTAATCCGTTTCGGGTCGAAGACCTGTTGCAGACGCTGGGCCAGGATGTAGTTGCCCTCGACCTTGATCTTTCCGGTCAAGAACGCGGTAATGCCGCGCATGCGCCCGGTCATCAGCTTGATCAGATGATCGTCTCGAATACGTAGCGTTACATCCGGCGCATCGGCCAGGCCGTCATGCGCCTGACAATGACCGCCTTCGATCACGATATAGACCGGCTGGCGGGGCATGTACTGGGCCGTCATCGACAGGTCACCCGCGACCTCGGGCATGAAGCACAACGGCAGGCGGGTCAGCAGATCGTGTGCATCGTTCATCAAGGATGGGGCATGCCGTTAACGAACGCGCAATAGTGCAAGATGTCGGTCCTCTTTTCCAGCGCCCCCATGTCGGGGCCCGTGAGATCAGCCATCCAGGTAATCCACGACGGCTGAATATCCGTTTTCCGTCAGGAGGATCGCGTTGACCGTCGTGGCATAGATACGATCGGCGCTGCGCAGCTTTTCGATCTCCGCACCGTCCTCGGCCGCACTCAGATAATAGAAGTCGCGCCCCTCGTCGAAACTCTCCTTGAGCTGCTTGAACGCCAGGAACGCGGTCCCCTTGTTGTCGCCGCGCGCCTGGTCGATTTCCTTGAGACTCCAGGTCTTTTGTGTCTTTGCCATAACGAGCCTTTCGGGGTATCGGGTGGCAAAAGCTAGCAGCGTGCCCTGAACCGGTCAACGCCTTCGGCACGACGGGTGTCTGGGCCGGCCGGATGCTTTATCGTAAGCTTACCGTGATCCTATAAACACCTGATAAAGCCATGAAAATCAAGGAACTGGTATCTCAGTGGCAATCGAGCGCGGGCGAGCAACGCGCGCCCAATGCTTATGAAGTTCGCCTGCCGCTGTATGACGCGGCCAAGATCGAGGCCTTGACCCAGATGTTTCCCGGCCTGTCGGCCGAGCGCGTGATCACCGATCTGCTGGCCTCGGCCCTCGATGAGCTCAACCAATCGTTTGCCTACGAGCCGAGCGATCAGATCAGCGGTCATGATGAACACGGCGACCCGATGTATGCCGACGCCGGTCTGACGCCACGTTTTCAGGCCCTGACCCGACAGAACGTCGAAAAGATGAAAAACGATACATCGGATGCGTGACTGGCCGGCCCATCTGGGCGCGGCCTGTCGCCACAGCCACGTTGCCGATACTGGCGAGCGCGATGCCCGCCGTGGCCCGACGGCCGCCACGATCAAGCACGCTGCCGTACTGATCGGGATACGCGACGCACCGGAGCCGACAATCATCCTCACGCAGCGCAGCACGGCACTGCGTCATCACCCGGGTCAGATCAGTTTTCCCGGCGGGCGTATCGAGGCCTTCGATGCCTCGCCGCAAGAGGCGGCGTGTCGTGAGGCTTTCGAAGAGATCGGGCTGGCCAGACACGCGATCGATATTCTGGGCGAGCTGCCGGAATACACGACGGTGACCGGATTCTCGATCCGGCCCGTGGTGGCCCGCGTGGCGGCTGAGGCCATGATCGCCCCCGACGGTATCGAGGCCAGCCAGCTCATCGAGCTGCCGCTGGCCCGAGCACTCTGCGCAGCGGCCTATCGGTTTCAGCGTATCGAGCGCGAGGGCCAGACGTATCGAATCTACAGCATCGATCATGCCGGGCATCATGTCTGGGGCGCCACGGCCTCGATGCTGGTCACACTGGCACGAGCCAGTGCCGCGCTCGAGTCTCGTTCGTTCACGATCGCGAGCGAGGCGAAGACCGGCTAATCCGCGTCGCCGTTGGCCCGCTTGGTGGCTTTCAACAGCGGCTCGATCAGATCCATCGGCAGAGGGAAGACGATCGTGGCGTTTTCGTTGGACCCCATGTCCAGCAGGGTCTGTAGATAACGCAACTGCATGGCCTGGGGCTCCTGCGACAGTTGATGGGCCGCCTCGCGCAGGTTTTCCGCGGCCTGCAGCTCGCCTTCGGCGTTGATGATCTTGGCGCGCCGCGAGCGCTCGGCCTCGGCCTGGCGGGCGATTGCCCGTGTCATCGACTCGTCCAGCTCGACCTGCTTGATCTCGACGTTGGCCACCTTGATACCCCAGGCATCGGTCTGGCGATCGAGAATCTCCTCGATATCGGCATTGAGCTTGTCGCGCGCGGCCAGCATGTCGTCGAGCTCGTGCTGGCCCAGCACGCTGCGCAGGGTGGTCTGCGAGAGCTGACTGACCGCAGCATAGTAGTTCTCGACCTCGACGATCGCTTTCTGTGCCTCGATGACTCGGAAATACACCACTGCATTGACCTGAACCGAGACGTTATCGCGCGAGATGACGTCCTGTGTCGGCACGTCCATCACGGTCACGCGCATATCGATCTTGAGCATCTTCTGAATGAAGGGGATGACGATGAACAGTCCCGGCCCCTTCGTGCCGGTGTTACGACCCAGCGTGAACATCACCCCGCGTTCGTACTCCGGCAGAATCTTGATCGAGGCGAAGACGAAGATCACCAACAACACCACGACAGCAATGACAATATTGAGCACCATGAGAGGCTCCGGCATCAGCGAGAAGTTTCGGACGTATCCAGCGCACGCACGTGTACCGTCAACCCGGATACGCGGACGACGACAAGGCTCTGATTTTCAATGACCGGGGTATCGGTCTCCGCGCGCCAGGACTCGCCGTGCAGCCAGACCCGGCCCTGATGGTCGAAGTCGTGGCGTGCCGTGCAGTGGCGCCCCACAAGCCCTTCGTGCCCGGTTGCTACCCGGGTATGACGGGCGCGCCGGAATTGCCAGACGATCGTGGCGAGAATGATCGCCGCGGCCAGCGCGATGGTGATGATCACGGTCAGCGAGACGTCATAGCCCGGCGTATCGGTCAGCATCAGCGAGCCGAACAGCAGGGCAACGATCCCGCCCAGACCCAGGGCGCCGAAACTCGGCACGAACGCCTCGGCCATGACCAGCAACACACCGAGCGCGATCAGGGCAGCCCCGGTCAGATCCACCGGCATCATGTTGAAGGCATACAAGGCCGTGATGAGGCTGATGCCGCCGATCACCCCCGGAATCGCGGTGCCCGGGTTCAAGGCCTCGGCGGCCAGCCCCACCAGCCCGATCATGAACAACAGATAAGCCACGGTCGGATCCGTGACGACCGAAAGCACGCGCGTGCGCCAGTCCGGGGTAACCGGACGCACGCTTATATCGGTCGTTGCAAGCGTCACGTCGCCCTCGGACGTCGCCACGGTGCGGCCATCCAGGGCGGCCAGAAGCTCTCGCTGGCTGGCCGCGACGATCTCGACGACGTTATCGTCACGGGCCTGTTCTGCGCCGAGCGTGGCCGCCGAGCGTACGGCGGAGGCCGCCCAGTCCGCGTTGCGCCCGCGCCGCTCGGCCAGGGCACGGATATAAGCCACCGCATCGTTGACCTGTTTGCGGCGCTTGGTTCGGGCATTGCCGAGATCCAGCCCGCTTGCCGGGGAGGCGGCCTTGTTGTCGTTCCGGGCCTTTCCGGGGGCCTCGTGGCGGTCGTCAGCGGGCTCGGCGCGGGCGCCGCCGATATTGATCGGTGTTGCGGCCCCCAGGGTCGTTGCCGGCGCCATTGCAGCAACATGGGTAGCCAGAAGGATATAGGTGCCCGCGCTGGCGGCACGGGCGCCCTCGGGGGCCACATAGCCGATGACCGGAACCGAGGAGGCAAGGATCGATTGCACGATCTCGCGCATGGAAGACACCAGGCCGCCGGGCGTGTCGATACGCAGTATCACGAACGGAGTGTTGCGCTTGTTGGCGGTCTCGATCTCATCGATCACGAAAGCGGCCGTGGCCGGGCCCACCGAACCATCGAGGGCGATCTCGGGCACCGTGCGCGCGCCGTCGTCCTGTGCGAACGCGGCCGTGGCGATAGCGCACAATGCTGCGACACACGCCGCGAGCGCGTATCGGAGCCGGTACGACATGGGCATGTTCATACCTAGAAACAACGCAGCCCGAGCCGCGCCGGATGCAGCCATCCGGCGGGCCGTACCCGGCGCTTGTTTGGGAAAAACCGACATGAGCACTGCATGTCTTCGAGCATAGGCGCTTGACGGCGCCCGAGCCAGTTCAGCCGTGAGTCAGCTGGGCCAGCAGATCAGGCAGAGCACGGCTGGCCGAAGCAGCCAGGCGATGATCGACCTGATCGGAGACCGGCGTCTCCTGTGGGTTGATCTCGATGACCGGGGTGGTGCCGGCTACCGCCGTGTCGACCAGCGCAGCGGCAGGATAGACCTGATTCGATGTACCAACGACGATCACGCAGTCAGCCGCGGCCAGAGCCGCATCGGCGGCGGCCAGGGCGGTTCGGGGGAGCATTTCGCCGAACCAGACGATGGCGGGGCGCATCATTGCGCCGCAGTCACGACACCGCACCGGGGCATCGCCCTGGGCCTCGGCCATCGGTATCAGCCGGGCATGGTCGCATTCGCTGCAGCGCTCGCGCCAGATGTTGCCGTGCAGCTCGGCCACGCGACGGCTGCCGGCGGCCTGATGCAGGCCGTCGACGTTCTGGGTAATGATCTGAAGCGATTTTATGTCGGCAAGCTGCGCCAACGCGTGATGGCCGGCGTTGGGCCCGCCGCGGGCGATGAGCGTGCGCCGCCAGTGATACCAGGCCCAGATGCGCTCGGGATCCTTGGCAAACGCTTCGGGCGAGGCCAGATCGGCCGGGGAGAAACGTGCCCACAGCCCGGTCTGTGCCTCGCGAAACGTCGGCACACCGGATTCGGCCGAAATGCCGGCGCCGCTCAAGACAACGACGCGGCCCGCGCGCGACAAGGCCTCGCCGGCCTGATCAAGCGCCAGATTGTAGTCCTCGTCGGCGGGCACCGCTAACGCTTTGTCGTCGAGCGGGCGCCGCCTGGCTTGGCGCCGGTCGTGCTGGCGCCCGTGCTCTTGGGGCGGCGTGGTTTCCATTGCACGCGATACAGGTCGTGGCGCCGGTCAAGCATGTTCTGCACGCTGCCGGAGGTGCGTGCCTCGTGCAAGGTATCCAGCCGGACATCAGCGATGGCCACCTGCTCGGCGTTGGCCGTGGTATCCGCGGCGATGCCGTCACGCGCGAAGGCGAAATCACAGGGCGTGAAGATGCCCGACTGCGCGTAGTGCAGATCCATGGCGTGCACACGGGGCAGGTTGCCCGTGTTGCCCGAAGTGGCCACATAAATCTGGTTTTCCACCGCGCGGGCATGGGCCGAATAGCGCACCCGCAGATAGCCGGCCCGGTCCTCGGTAGAAAACGGCACGAACAGGATATTGATGCCCTGATCGGCCAGGTGCCGCGACAGCTCGGGGAACTCGCTGTCGTAACAGACCAGTACGCCGATCGGGCCACAGTCGGTCTCGATGGCGTTGAGCGAGGAGCCGCCCTCGATGTTCCAGTAGTGGCGCTCGCCGGGCGTCGGATGAATCTTGGGCTGCAGGTGCTCGGAGCCATCGCGCAGATAGACATAGGCGATGTTCTGCAGCTCTTCGCCCACCACCGTCGGCGTGGAGCCGGCGATGATGTTGATATTGAAACGCACGGCCAGGTCGGCCATCAGTTCGCGGAAATCGTCGGTGAAATCCGCCAGCCGCCAGATGGCTGCGCGATGTCGCAGCTCTTCGTTCTTGATCGAGAGCAGTTGCACCGTGAACAGTTCGGGAAAGACCACGAAATCGGACTTGGCGTCGGCGGTCTCGCGCACGAAATAGGTCACGATCTGGGCGAACTCGTCGAAGGAGTCCACAGCCCGCTGCATGTATTGAACGGTGGCGATACGCACCGTGTTGCGGCGTTGCAGATGCACATGCGAGTCGCCGGCCACGTCCTCGCGATACTTGTACTCCGGGTTGCGCCAGATCAGATGGGCGCCGTAGCCCATCGAATCACGGTCATCGGGCAGATAGCCCTTCATCACGCCCAGCAGCTCATAGCCCTGGGACAGCTGGAATGACAATACGCGATCCCGGATCGACTTGTCGGCCACGGCTTCGACATAGGCCTGGGCCGAGCCGAACTGCTTGTAGCGCCGGCGCAGGCCGGGAATACGGCCCACGAATACGATGCCTTTCAGCCCCAGCTTGACCGCCAGCGCCTCGCGCTCGCGATACAGCCGCCGCCCGATACGCAGGCCGCGGGCGTCGGGGTCCACGCAGATCTCATAGCCGTAGAGATAATCGCCGTCGATATCATGGGTCGAGCCGTAGCCGTTACCCGAGATCTGGGCCCAGCTGTGCTGGCCCATGACCTGATCTTCGGGCAGACAGATCGTGGCGCAATACCCTACGACCTCATCTTCATAGACGGCCACCAGCTGGCCGTCCGGGAAGTTGTTGATCTGACCGCGCAACTCGTCGAACGAGTAATCGTCCATCTTCGGATACGTGCGCTGCACCACCCGATTGATCGCCGGAATATCCGACAGCTTGGCCGTGCGAACGATCA
>MDTG01254598.1_pt1 | contig 14523 bp, 13 predicted proteins | sample 811421 | NCBI WGS metagenome assembly MDTG01 (sample SAMN05326645, study PRJNA326480) | marine metagenome | isolation source: seawater | place: Pacific Ocean: South East | collected 2011
AAAATATTATCAACAATCCTTTGCATGTTTTTTCCTAATTCTTGTGTGATTACATAACTTTTATGCATATAATATCTTCCTAAACCAAGCAATTTCTTTGTTGGATAGGCTATAAAGAGTGCGCCTAAACAGAGTATTCCAAAAGTTTCTAAGTCTGTAATGAATAAAAAAGTACTGTAGACCATTAGCTGTACTAAATTATTCAATAAATTTGTTAACGAAGAGTAAAAAAATGAAATGTGCATAGATAAAGTATTAGAATAAAATGTCACATCTGCAATTGAAAAATTTCCTTTTTTATAGATTTCTCTAATAAGATACATCTTAAGGTTTTCTTGTACCTGTAAGACAAGACTTTGTATATTCATTTTTTCAAAATAAATTACAATAAATCTCAAAAGAACAAGAAATGGAAGAAGTATTTTTCTTTCTAATACAAAATCAACAATAAAACTAAACATATTGTCTTGGGACTGATTAGTAATTACTGTCGAAAAAATGACAATAACGATAATGTCAATACCAGCAGTTATATTTGTAAGAATGACAGAAAATAAAATTCTAGCTTTTTTTCTGCCTACGCTGGTCGTCTTAGATACATGTTTTATGTCACTTAGTAGTTGTAAAACGTTATTTTTCATCCAATTCTTATGATAAGATTCATTAATTATTATATTAGTTACATCTAGAAAATTTAAATCATGATAGCAAATTCATACTACCCTCTCACCCTTGCAAAATATTTTTTAACATATATCCTCCTTTATCTCATTGGAAGGTCATTTTACATTACAACTTGCTACTTATTTAAAATTAAAAATAAGAAAACCTTATTATTTGTTAAAAAAGAAATTATGTATCCAATTATTGGAGTGGCATTTTTAGGAAATCTATTAATTATTATAAATTTTGTGCTTCCAATAAGTAGCATATTTACCTACGTAATTGTTTTTTTGACTCTATCGATAAACTTTTTTGATATAAAATTACCAACATTAAATATTTTGACACCTATAAATTTTCTATATTACATAATTATTCCCGCAATTTTAATTGTGTCATTATCTAATATAAATTTTCATTATGATGCAGGTTATTATCACCTCAACAATCAAAATTGGATACGCAATTCAAATATTACTTTTGGTCTTGTAAATTTTTTCTGGGCATTTGGTATGTCCTCTATTTATGAATACATTCTGGCTTTTTTTTGGTTTGACAGTAATTTTTTAAACCTTCACCTCATTAATTTAGTATTCATACATTGGTTGTACCAATTTCTTACCTATAGCTTATTAAAATCAAAAAATATATTTTTGAAAAATGCATCTTTCTTTATTCTTATATTCTCTATTTTGGATAATTTTGGGTTTCAAGGTGGTAGAAACGGCTTTATATATATTGAAGGTGTTGGGAAACAAGATGTGCCTGTTGCTATATTGTTCTTTTTTATATCATTAATTTCATTGTTAATTTTGCATAACAAAGTTCAAATAGACTCAGTTGATATGTTGTTTTATTCATTTTTAGTATTGTTTGTTATTCAAATAAAATTAAATGCGTCCATATTAGTTTTTTTATACCTCCTAATAATTTTTCAACAATACAAACTAGGACAATCAATTCAAAAAATTTATTACTCTCAATTTACGATAATTATTTTTGGATTGCTATGGGTTTTAAAAAATTTAATTACTACGGGATGCTTTTTATTTCCTCTGAATCTGTCATGTATAAATTCATTTACTTGGTATTCACCAGATTCAACACGTATGTATGAAGATATTTCGACCCAATCTAGTATGAACTATATTATTGGTGACGATTTTACAGTTTGGGTGTCAAAATTTCTTGAATATACTTTCTACAAATCATTACTGTTAAACTTTTCTATTTCTTTGCTTGTTATTATTTTCTTACGTTTGTTATTTTTTAATAAATTAAAAAATAACCAGATAGTGTTTTTTATTACTATTTTCTTTGTCACGAGTAACATAGTTTACCTTATTCTATTTGGACCTATCCCAAGATACGCAACAGGATTATTCATGTTTGTTGTTGCATCACTAGCAATTGGTATTAAGGAAATAAAAGTAAAAATTCCTGACATCGCATGCTATGTTTTAATTTCTGCATCTATTTTTCTTTTAATCAGATTTGATTCATACAGTGGTTTATTAAATAACAATAATTTAGTTATATTCGATCCAAGAGAGGAGGCTAAATATATTACAACAGAGAATGGATACTTGTCACCCGATATTGGAGATCAGTGCTGGGTAAATCTTAAATGTACGATGAATAGAGATACAATTACAATTACAAATGGAAAATTCTTCAAAACTATATCTAACTAATGAGTCTTAATAGTCTTCTTGTGCAAAATTTACCAAAAATTTTGCTTGACTAACCATCTGACAACTACCGAACTAATTTAGAATCTCCAATACAAAGTTAGAAGTAGATTCTTGCTAAAATTAACGATAGAGACAATTGGAAATGTAATTTTAAATAAAAAAGATGTAATTTTTATTGCTGGACACAATGGTATGGTGGGTTCCTCGATTCATAATCTATTAGAATCACAAGGTTATACCAACATTCTTACTGTGGAACGTAAGGAGCTCGATTTAACAAACCAGAGAATGGTCCAAGACTTTTTTATTAAAAATGCTCCAGACTATGTCTTTCTTGCAGCGGCAAAGGTTGGAGGTATACATGCAAACAATTCCTTAGGTGGAGACTTTATTTATGAAAATATAATGATTCAAAATAATGTTATCCATCATGCAAGCAAAAATAATACTAAAAAATTGCTATTCTTAGGTTCTTCTTGCATTTACCCTAAAGCTCCACAAATACCGATAAAAGAAGAATCTATTTTATCAGGAAAATTGGAGCCAACGAATAAGTCATACGCAATAGCAAAAATAGCAGGTATTGAAATGTGTCAATCTTACAGAAAGCAATACGGCTTTAATGCTGTTTCAGTTATGCCAACAAATTTATACGGCCCAAAAGATAATTTTTCTCTTGAAAACTCTCACGTACTGCCAGCATTATTGAGAAAATTTCATGATGCAAAATTAAATAATGATAAAAATGTTACTTTATGGGGTGACGGAAGTCCTTATCGTGAATTTTTATATGTTGATGATATAGCAACAGCAGCACTTCTCTGTATGCAAAATTACGATGACGCTGAGATAATAAATATTGGAGTTGGAGAAGACATACAAATAAAAGAACTGAGCAGTATGGTTTCAGAAATAGTTGGCTATGAAGGAAAAATTTTGTGGGACGAAAGTAAACCTAACGGTACCCCAAGAAAATTATTAGATAATTCTAAGATTCTTAATCTAGGATGGAAGCCCGAAATTACACTAGAAGAGGGTATAAATAAAACTTACTCTTGGTTTGTAGATAATTTAGAAAATATAAAAATTGATTAAGTGGAAAACTTAGAATCTAACATATTTTCAATCTGGAAATATAAATAATGCTAAATTTTTTATATTGTATTGATGAAAACTACAATAAACAATTTGAGACATCTGTATTCTCCCTACTGGAAAACGTTAGTGAAAAAATAAAAATATATGTCATTCACAAAGATCCAAATTTGTTGAGGGTTTCACAGATTATTTTAACCCATAAAAATCTTGATGAATTATCTATAGTAAAATTTCAAAACCAAGGTATTAATTTTCCAAATTTAGAAAATACTCATGTTAGTGAGGCGACTTATTACAGACTCTTTTTGCAGGAGTACGTACCAGAAAGCGCAAAATTTATAATGTATATGGATGCTGATATAGTTTGTATCAATGACCCTACTGATTCTGTAAAACAAGAAATAAATAACTTAACCAATTCAGATAAAGTGATTTCAGTAAAATCAGAAAAAATATTTGATGAATATGTGGATGAAACACTTGAGAGATTAAAACTAACGCAAAGAAACTATTTCAATGCAGGAGTTATGTTAATAGATTTAAACAAGTGGTTCAATGAAAATTTATCTCTAAAACTTACGACCCATATGGATTCTATAAGAGACAGGATAAAATATTGGGATCAAGATATACTTAACTCATACTTTGATGGGCAGTTTGTAGAACTTTCAGAATTTCTAAATTTTAAACTACTCCTAAACTATGAGAATCTCCATGTAGATTTAGTAAAAAATAGTGATAGTGATATTGTATTTATTCACTACACAGGGAAATATAAGCCTTGGACTGTAAAGGGAGCATTAAATGTCAACACTTTTTATTATCATAAATACTATACAAAACTTTTTAAATCAATTTATCACATTAAAGATAGTAGAAAACTAAATTCTCTTAGAGAAGTGACGTATGCATTATTAAGAGGAAGTTTTTTTAGGTCAAAATATCCACTTAAGCTCTTACAAGAGATAATAAAAAGTTTTTTCAATTAAAAGGGTTAATTAATAATGGTAAAAATTAATAAAGAAGAGATCATAACTAGCTACAACTTGGCCAGGATGTGTGACGTTGTGTTCTCTGAAGTAGTTACAGATAAACAGTTTCAATCACTTGATATCCAAAATGTTGCCATTATGTCTAAATCAAATAAAGATAGATCTCATGTTGCAGAAAGTGCATTGTTGTATAAAAAAAAGTTTTTTAATATTAATGAAAATGATGTAATATTTTCAAATTTAAGTCTTGTTACTGATTTATTTAATCTTTTGAGAAAAGAAAAAAAATTAAAAAATTTAATATTAGTAACAAGCCAAACAGATATAAAAGTCGACAAAGAGCTGTTTAGCCTTAAACCTGCCTGTATTTCGACATGGTATTCAATCAATGTCGAATTTGAAGATGAAAACTTAATCCCAATTCCGCTAGGACTTTCAAATGATTACTCTCCAAAAAATATTCTTTCGAGAGACATTATATATTTTCCTAAATTTGAAGAATATGACTATTCACCAGTTTTATATTTAAATTTTCAAGTTAATACAAATAAGTTAGAACGTGAGGGTTTAAATAAAGCTTTTAACGATTTGGATTGGGTTGAAAGTGATAACCCAAATCTTAGTCTTGTAAATTATAAAAAAAAGCTGTCGGAAAATAAGTTTGTCCTATGTCCAATTGGTAACGGATTGGATACGCACAGAATATGGGAATCGTTATATTTAGGATCTATACCTGTTGTTGAGAATCATCTCACATACAAAACAACAACTAATCTGCCTGTTTTGAAAACTGATAATTTGAAAAATATAGATAAAGAAGACTTGATAAATTTTTTATCTAGTTTGAAAACTACAAAAATTGAATCTGATAAGTTATTGGTATCTTATTGGATAAAACTGATAAGAACCCGGCAAGTCGCTAACAATAGTGGCCAACAAATTTATATTAAAGAGCATGTATTAATAACCTTTTGGAGTATTTTTAGAGTGAGATTTAAGGGGATTAAAGAAAAATATAGAAAAAAAATGTACCATCAATTAAGGAAAATCCCAAAAGTAATCAATAAAATTAAAAAAATAAATGAAAATTGACAATGTAATCCTGGCATCTAATAACAATCCAAAATATTTCGACTTTTGGCCAATTGTTTCTAAAGCGTGGGAAAATTTAGGAATAAATCCTTATTTATTTTATATAGGTAAAGAAAAATTTAAAGATGACAGGATTATCAACTTTGATATTAAAGAGTTGAACTCGTCTTTTGTATCTCAAAATATTAGACTTTTAGCTCCAGCATTATTTCCCAAAAAAGTTTGTATTATTTCTGACATTGATAACATGCCTCTTTCAGTAAATTATTATCAAAAAAATATTGAAGGAGTTAAAAAAGATTCATTTGTTGTATACAGGCCAAATGCTGCGACTACTGACATGATATCTATAATGTGGAATGCAGCATTGGGAAGCACCTGGGGAGAAATATTTAATATTAAATCTGAACTAGATATATTAAGAACATTACGGAGTTGGTGTCCTGAAGACTATGAGGTTGAAGGTGCCAATTGGTATTTTGACCAAGTAAAATTACGTGACTCTGTAGAAAATTTTAGAAAATCAAATCCAGATAGAGTTACTGAACTAAATGATCATGAAACTGGGTTTTTAAGATTAAATAGAATAGATATGGGCTACTCTTTTAATAAATTTTATAACAAGGAGCTTCAATACACAGATTTTCATATGCCAAGACCTTACAAGAAATATAAAAAAGTAATTGATAAAGTGTATCAGTTAAACTTTGGACAAAAATAATTTTTACAAGTTATTTATTTTTATCCAATGTTTTGGAAAATTTTTTATTGGATTGGAATTTTTAAACCATGGTTCGGCAATAATAATTTTAGACGTAGACGTTTCTCTCAGGATTCCTGGTATTAGTGAAAAAGTGCTATTTCCAACAATAAAATTTTCAAACTTAAGCATTTCTGAAAAAGTTTGAATTGTATCATCCATATCCAGTTCTGGTGATTTGATATCCACAGCATCTATAAATACTTGTTTTTTAGAAACCCATTCATAATCATCTGTAAATATTGTATAACTAAAATTGTTAATATGACGTGCAGCATAATCCAAAGCTTCACTATAAAAATTAAGGCTTAAATCTTCACCCATGTTTACATAATCTTTTCTTCGTACGTGTAGGAGGGTAGAGCCTAGTATTGGTTTAATATCTAAGCCCTTTTTAATCTTTTCATTATTACTAATACTGTTAAGAATAAAATCTTTATTTTTTATGAACAGATCTATATCTTGCCAATAACCAGTGAAGAGATTATGTTTAGCATATTCAATTTTAGTATCAGTACTGTCATTAAAACTTCTAAAGCTTTCTAATTTGAAAAATCTAACTAAAAATTCTATAACTTTAAAATTCATCAGTTTTTCTGCAAATTCATATAAATATAGAACACTATCCTTTGTCTCATCAAAACTAAAATAGTCGAGAGGAAGAATGAGGTTTCTTTCTAAATTAATTCCATTTATGTTTTTAGTAATACCTTTTTTTGTTGCACGTTTAAAGTTTTTTGTGCTTACAGTTACATCCAGCCCCCTCTGTACTAACTCGTTTGCGAACATTATTTGAAATAGCTGATTTCCAAAACCACCTTTTACTCGAACAATTGCACTTTTTTTTATCATTTACTTTTATTAAACTTGTAGAGAATTCTTTCATAAAGAGAAGGCTTCTGATACCAAAAATCTTTTTGGTTAAAAAATACAGTCTGGTTTATATGATAAAAATACAAAAGTATAAATCTTATTTTTTCCCAAATAGTATATCTTCTTCTAGTTGATATAAAAGGGTACAACTCTTGATTGTTTAATATAACTGATGAACATGTTTCATCGGGCGAAATCTCGATGTAACCATATTTTTTACTTAATAAACTAAAAATACTTTGATCATGCCTATTGTCTACAAATGCTCTAGATTGATTATCGTTGTATTTGTCAGTGATTAAATAAGGATTAAATTCTAATAACTTTTTAAATTCTAAAAATATTTTTTCAGTATTTTTGTTTTTCTTAAACAGCATATGGGTTGCATGCAGTTGACCTGAGTTTCCTATATCTGAATTTAAGTCTATATTGAAATAATCAAAAATTTCTTTTATTGTCCATTCATTTTCAATATATTCCATTTTGAATCTTAAATTTCCTGTTTTTGAATTGTTAAGTAACTTTATATATTCTTTAAATTTCTCACTCCCATGTTTATTAAAAGATGAACCTGCATCGGAATAAACTACTATATCTTCATCTGAAATTTCTCCTAAAGTTTTATTTATCACGTAATATTTCCACAACCAGTATCCCCCACCTCGTTTCGAATCAAAAATTTCTTCATACTTATTAATAAAGGTTTTAGAAATATCTTTTTTAGTAAACTCAATGCACTCATCAAACAATCCTGACTTCCTTGCAAGGTTGATTAAATGCTTTCTTTGAAGAAAAAAATTTGAATCTCCGTATGTAATAAAATAAATTTTTTGATTATCCATTTTTAATACTTACTTCGTAAAAAAGGTCTTGGTATTGGTTTAATTTGTACACTATTTAATTTATTTTTCTATCTTCAATTACTTTTTCATTGAATACATCTTTATGTCGTTCATAAAATATTTTCATATTTCTAGTTTCAGCCTCAAAATGCCATTTCACTTGTTTACCCGTATCATCTCTAGTAGATCCCCATTTGTAATCAGACACAAACTCTACAGGATAAAAGCCTGAAACAAAACCATATTTTTTTCTCACTCTTAGATTCAGATCATGTTCATCGTATGTTTGAGGAGCATAAATTTCATCAAAATAATTTTCTGCCTTCATTATTTCGTGATTTATCATTAAGGGTCCTCTATTCGAAGACTGCCTTATATAAAATTTATCTCTAGAAAGTTTAGGGTTATTCTTCCACCCTGCTGCGTCAGGATAAGTGAGCATATAGTATTCACCATATTCTAAACCTTCTTCTGATTCCTTTAATTTGAAGTTGTGAGCAGTATGAGCGGTAACACTAAAGACATCGTTGTAATTATTGAATGGTTTTTCTAAATTGTGATTCCAGTTTTTTTCATTAATAATCATATCATCTTGAATGATGATTAATTTTTCTCCTTCCGCAGATTTAATGCCTACATTGTTTGCTTTTGTCTCAAATACATCTGGTGTATAAAGAACTTTGTACTTTAATTTATTTTGTTTCTCTAGTATTCTCAATGATTTTTTTTCAGATTTATCTGTACAACCATCAAATACGACTACTAATTCATATGGCTGTGCTGTAAATTTTAAAATACTTTTTATGACTTTAGAAATTATTTTTTCTTGATTATGAATGGTTAAAATTATTGAGTGCATTTTATCTCCAATCTTGCCCATCACCGTGTCCGCCATCATAATAAAAGAGTGGCTCATTTAAATATTCTAAATCTGTTACTTTTAAAAGACTTAGCCAACAATCATAATCTGTCTGCATTGTTGTTGGTATCCCCCTAAAGCCGCCAACTATATCCATAATTTTTTTTTCTACCATAACACTTGAAGCTATGACACAGTTATGGTGTTTTAAAAAATCATAAGTCCATATTTCTGGATAGACAAATGTATTCTTAAAAGGATTTAAAATGCTCTGAGGTTGATAGCTTGTTCCTTTATATTTTTTACTTATTTTTTCAAAAAAGTACTCTTTATTGTAAAGGGGGTAATTTTTTGAATTATCAAAAATACCTTTACCAAAAAATCCTTCTGTAGATGAAAATTTGGATCCGGTTTCTAGTAGTCTATTAAGTTGCATTTCAAGTTTTTCGGGCATCCATATATCATCATCATCTAGAAATGCTAGATACTCTCCAGAAGCTTTTTTTATCCCAAAATTACGGATATAACCTTCCGATACGTAGCCAATAATATTTTTTTGATTTGTCTGTAAATCAATTTTTATAATCTCTGATGGAAAATTATGTTCATAATATTCTTTTTGAGTTGAGCCATCATTAATTACAATAATTTCAATATTTGAATATGTTTGATTTTTTACACTATCAATAGCATTCAGAAGATATTCAAATCTGTTATAGGAAGGTATTATTGCTGAGATTTTTATTGGGTTTTTCAATATAAACGTATTATACCTTTGGACAATTAAATTTGAATACAATCAATAATCATTGCCCATTAAAAGTCTATCTTCTTCTTATGAATGAAGTCAAATTATTAATAGTGGCCTTGTTTTCATTTTAATTTGTATACGATTAGCTGTCCAAGGTGATTTGGTACAGTAAAGTACTCTTTATTTAACTTAAGCTCATTTCCAAACTTAGTAGCTCCATCTGTAAACCAGCCTCCATAATCATCTAAAACTATTACTGCTCCCTTAATAGCATTTGCTGAAATAAAATTGAAACTTTCTTTTGCGGAAACGTATGTGTCAACATCGATATGGGCAAATGAGATTGGTTTACTGACACCTGTTTTTTTAATCGAGTCTGGAAAATTTCCCTCCACAATAATAAACCTCTCATCTGTAATTTTTTCAAGTTTATAAATATTTTCTATACTGGCATCACCATACTCATCACCTTTAAAAAACGTATCTTTATCAGATGTATTAACAACCCCGGTGAATGTGTCACATAATATGTATTCCACATTCTTATTTTTATTCGTCAAAGATACTAATCCAGAAGCACCTCCGTTCCAACACCCAACTTCAATAAAAGTTGTATCTGGTAGAAGATATCTTTGAGAAAAGTCATATAGAGTAAAAAGTCTAGATTTGGGATTTAAAGTGAAACTAGAAATAATATCATAAGCTTCATTGAAATCTTTGTCACTTCTCCAGGGTAGGTAAAAGTATTCAAATATCTCTAGTCCATAATCGGCTCTAGTTTCCTTATACCTGAGCCTAATTTGAAATAATTTGAATAGAAAACTGGTTAATAAATTTAGTTTTTTTCGTGCTTTGATTACATTTTTTAGTTCAAACATCTTTTTCAATAGGCATAATTAAAATACTTATCTTATCTTAATTTAGTTAGGTTTAACTAGCTTTCCTATTTGTAAGAATTTAATAATAATCTTTTTAAAGCTTATAAAATTTATTCACAAATATGTGCATTAATCTTAAAGGAAGTATTTTTACCAATGCTGGGATAAGATATACAAATTTAAAATTTGTTATCAGTAACTTGATAATTTCAATTCTTGTTAGTTTTCTCCATTTAATAAAATTATTAAAATTAAAAAATTTCTCATCTGGGATTATTTGTTCACCATATATTTTATGATAAAATTCTTTCTTAATATAGATATGATTAGGGGTATGAGCGATAAGTTTGTAGCCCTTTTCAATAGCAACCTGATTCGTATCATAAAATGTATTTCCAAATTCTTTAGGTATATTTCTTTCAAATGGAAGATAGGCCGTATTCGCTTCTATGATTACCAAAATAGGATTTCCTGTATAATTCTTCCAAATTTCAAGATTTTCATAACTATCTACGTCAATTGATAAGACTTCATAGTTTTTTTTGATAGGTGTTTGACTTAGAAGGCTATCCAAAGAATTTTCATCCATGCCTCCAACAAATGCTTCAATTGGATAAATATTTGAATAATCTTTTTTGGTATCTAAAAGATCTAAAAATTTTGTGCTATCCCCTTCAATAAGACAAGACGCTGCACCCTTTTTAATTAAGTTAAATGTATTACTCAGATGTTTTCCATCCCATGCGCCAAATTCAACTACCCAAAATTTATTAAATTCATCTAATCCTAATCTTTTAAAAATTTCTTCTAGAATTCCATCTTCACCATTTTGTGAATATGTATTATATTTATAATTTTCTAAATTATCAGTATTCATTTTTTACAATATTTTTAATTAAATTCTAAATGCCAGGTTGAATTATTTGAGGTTTTATAAATTAAGCTTCATTAATAATAAATTATCCGTGTTAAATATAGTATTGAGTTCATTTATCTATTAAACAAGGTAAATTAATAGTGAATAAACATTTGAATAATTAAAAAGTAGGTGAGGTATTGATTCAAAGGTTAAATAATTCTGTAAGATTTAGAATTTTGAAAAAAAATATCTATGAACTTCCCTATTACATTTTTGATTGTCTGTTTATTTTTTTGTCAATAACACATAATTTAGCTAAATATAAAAAAACATTTAAAAAAGATTTAGTTCTAGTAACTGGCTCGGATGAGATATTTGCGGAAAGCTTATTTCAGTTACTAGAGAATGTCAACTCTCAACAAGATATAAAAGCAATAGTTGTTTATGACTTAGGCATGAATCAACAACAAGTTGATAAATTGAAAAATAACTTTCAAGAAATCATATATAGAAAATTTGAATTCGACAAGTATCCATCATTTTTTAATGAGAGAGATGAATACGGAAAATTAGGAGCATACGCATGGAAACCAGCAATAATTTGGGATGTTATTAATGAATTTAAATGCCAGGTCGTTTGGCTTGATACAGGTAATTTGATTAATTATAGGTTTAAATACGTCAGAATAGTTTTATCGTACATCGGTTTTTTTAGTCCTATTAGTGCAGGCAGAGTAAGAGATTATACGTTTCCAAGTACTTTGAAAGAATTAAACTTTCCTAATAAATATTTAAATAAAAGAATGCTTACAGGTGGATTTTCATGTTTTGATTGGGATAATGCACAATCTAGAGAACTTCTCGAAAAGTGGCAAATACTTTCATTAAACAAAAATTTAATTCTTCCAATTGGAAGTAGCCCAAGAAATCATAAATGGGATCAGTCTTTACTTACTGTTTTACTCTACAAGTCAGGTAATTTCCTCTACACACCAAAAATTAAGAAAATATTTGGGATAAAAGTAAATCAAAATCCAGGTAGATATTTTTACTTGGTCCAAGGTTTAAAAGGGTCAAAAGCAGAAGAAATAAGAGAAGAGTGGTACAAACAAAATAAACCAATTTCAACATTAACAATAAAAGATTCAAAAATTATTTGGATAACAAGCGTAAGTAATGTAAAAAAAGTAAAAATAAAACTATTAAAAAATAATAAAGTAATTTGTTCAATATTTGATGATGAGAGTGCTGAATTTTTAAAACATAAAGAAAAGCTGTCATTTAAAAGTAAGGGGAAATTTATCGATACGTACATGACTACTGAAAATAATATTTTTGAGAATTTGAACAAAGAAGGAAAAGAGGTTCTTCATCTTAAATCAGAAGATTTAAATCATATTAGAAAAAAATTACTAAATTATTTTAGAATTGCCTAAAAGAAAATTAATTTGGTAGTTATTAGAGTAATAGTAAAACTATATAAAAAAAGTTTTGATAAAGAACAAACAATTTATATTAATTATTTTTTGATTTCTCTAGTATCTTAAAAGTTGTGAATACAAAATTAAATAAAAATGTTTCTTACTTATTAATTATTCTTGTTCTCCTAACGCTAACAAAAATTGATTTCCGATTTGATGAAATCAATCCTGGTTCTTTTGTAGATGATGCGGAATACTATTATCATGTACAAACTATTGCAATAGATAGGGATTTAGATTACTCAAATCAAATGCCAGACACTCCTTATAGAAACTTAAATGTTGAAGATAAGAAAAAAGTTTTACCCGTTCACTCAATTGGCGTTGGGCTATTTGCAAGTCCTTTTATGTTCATTTCTAATTTTCTATCTTCAATTTTTAATATAGATTCTTTAATAACTTTCAATTATTTTATATATTCATTTGTTCCTGTTTTTTATTTATTTATAAGTTTTTTACTTATAAATAAAATCCTTCAAAAAAACAACATCCCTATTAATAATTTATTGCTTCCCATAATGATTGCTGGAAGCGGAGTCTCTTACTTTGCTTTCGAAAGGTTTAGTATGAGCCACTCTTACGAATTTTTTGGAACAACTTTATGTATATATTTATGTGACTTAACTCACAGAACTAAGAATAGTTCCGTGAGGAAACTTTTAATTTTTCTTTTACCTATAACTATGTTTATAGTTTTAACGATCAGATGGAGTAATTACTTTTTAATACTCATACCTTTTTTTGTGAACAATTTTTTTCCTAAAAGAAAGACAAATTTATACGTAACATTTCATTTTATATTTGGTTTTATAGTGGGTTTAGGTTTATTTTTACTGCATACAAAGTATCTTTATGGTATTTATACGATTAACCCTTCGGACATATTTTTGATAGTGGAAAATCGAATTTCAGATGACTATTTCAGATTCTTTGATTTAGGAAGAGTACAAGAAAATATTCTTTTTATTTTTAAAACATTTTTTATTATTAACTTTTCAGAAGAATTTGGTTTTGCTTATTTTTCACCAATATTATTTTTTGGTAATATGCTGCTTTTTTACTATATTTTTAAAAAAGAGTTTTTTAAATTTCTTTTAGTTGGATTTATATTATTTTTCCCATTTTTTTCGACTCTTGTATTAAATAACCCTGGGTATTCTTATGGTTATAGATATTTTTATTCAACTATTCCATTATTTGTTATTATTTATTTTTTCGAATTTTATAAATTTAAAAAGTTAACTTTTCTTATTTTAGTGTTTTCTCTAATATCTCTAATTTTTCAAGTTTTTTTTGAAAGTACACCTTTAGTTGTTTTGTCTACTGAGTATATAACAAATTCATTTGGGTTATATACAAAATATGTTAATCCAACAATGTTAAGTGGTATGTTTAAATCCTTTCTTATACTGGATTCATATTTGAATGTTGTCTTCACCTCTTTCATAGGTGTGCTTCTAATAAAAATAATTTCTATATTTACGGACCCTATTCTTTTAATTAGTAAATTTAGAAAGCCTGATGACAAAATAATTAATCTTGTAGATATGAGTAGTGAGTTTTCTTGGCTGATGTACTTTATTGTATTAGTTGGTTATTTTCTAATAGCAAGAAAATTCCTTAAAACTAGTAAACAAATAATTTAATTGAATATTTAATGCTTTATTTTTTTGTAATTTTG
>MDTG01323177.1_pt1 | contig 14521 bp, 11 predicted proteins | sample 811421 | NCBI WGS metagenome assembly MDTG01 (sample SAMN05326645, study PRJNA326480) | marine metagenome | isolation source: seawater | place: Pacific Ocean: South East | collected 2011
AAAATGGTACAATAACTATATTAGATACCCCTGGTCATGAAGCTTTTACTTTAATGAGACAGCGCGGCACAGCAGTAACTGACGTGGTTGTTCTTGTAATCGCTGGTGACGAGGGAATCAAACCACAAACAATAGAAGCTATCAACCTCGCAAAAAACGCTGGTATACCTATGGTCGTAGCAATAAATAAATGTGATAAAGAAAATTTTAATACAGATAATGTTTTTAGACAACTAGCAGATAACGATATGCTACCTGAATCTTGGGGGGGAAGTGTGATAACTGTTAATTGTTCAGCTTCAACTGGAGAAGGAATCGACTCCCTTCTTGAAATGTTAGCTTTGCAATCTGAAATCCTTGAGCTAAAGGCAAATCCTGAATATCGCTCAAGGGGAACGGTAATTGAATCCCAAATGCACAAAGGATTTGGAGCTGTTGCAACTGTACTAATTCAAAACGGAGCGCTAAAAAAAGGTGATGCACTTGTTTTCGACAACTTATATGCACGCGTAAAAACCATGCATGATGAATATGGGACTCCTATCAACATAGCAACACCATCCACACCGGTCAAAATTACAGGTATTTCAGGAGTTCCTGTGGCGGGCACCGAATTTATCGCTGTAGGTAGCGAAAAAGAAGCGAAAAAACTAGCCTCGGAGCGAAGTATTGGTGATAAAAGTAAAAACATGCAGCTGAGTAAAATCGAAATTGACAAATATATGTCTGAGAGCACAACAACAATTGAGAAAAAGGTTGTTACAATTATTTTAAGGGCAGATGTGCAGGGTTCTATTGAAGCGATAAAAAATTCATTACAAAATATTAAATCTGACAAAGTTGAACTTAATTTTATAAGTGAAGGTGTTGGCGAAATTTCTGAATCCGATATAGAGCTTGCAAGTGCATCAAATGCAGTAATTATTGGCTTTCACACGCAAATCGAAAGTCATGCGGAATCTTTAATTAAAGAAACGAAAGTTATTATAAAAAATAGAGACGTAATCTACAAAATCATAGAAGATGTTAAACAGCTAATGCTCGATTCCCTCGATAAAGTACGCCAGGAAACAGAAAAAGGCACCGCTGAAATCAGGCAAATATTTAAGTCTTCGCAACTTGGACTGATTGCAGGCTGCATGGTCATAGACGGTGTTATCAAAAAAGATTATCATGCAAAACTTATCAGAAATAAAGAAGTGATTCATGAAGGTAATATCTCCTCCTTAAAACGCATAAAAGAGGACGTCAAAGAGGTTTCTAAAGGTTTAGAATGTGGTATTTTGTTATCTAAATTTTCAACATACCAGGAAGGAGATCAAGTAAAGGTATATGAGGTGACCTTTATATCTCAGGAGCTTTAGTGCTATGACAAAAAGAACCAAACGCCTTAATTCTTTACTCAAGGAAGTCCTTTCGGAAGTTATTACAAAAAGTGTCCGAAACCCAAATGTTGCCCAGTTCACGACGGTCACCTCTGTTGAAATCTCCAAGGACCTGCACTACGCTAAGGTATATATAAGCGTAATAGGTAATGAGTCTGAGCGAAATGAAACGATTTCAGCTTTACAGTCAGCTGCCGGATTTATTGGGGTTCATGCTTCAAAAAAAGTAGTGATGCGCCATTTTCCAACTTTAACATTCAAATTAGACAATTCAGTTGATAAGCAATTAAAGATAGATTCACTTATCGAAAAAATCAACCAAGAGAAAAAATCAAGAAATACCCATGAATAGTATCCACAACGAAGGTATACTTCTTGTTAACAAAGAGCGAGGTAAATCATCTTTCTTTATTGTAAAGTTACTGCGAAAGCTTACTGGGATAAGAAAAATTGGTCATGCAGGGACACTGGACCCATTTGCAACAGGTGTCATGGTTATGTTGATAGGGAGAAACTATACAAAGCTATCCGATTCTTTTATAAACCATTCTAAAGTTTATATTGCCTCTATTCATCTTGGAAAAAAAACCGACACTTATGACTGCGATGGTGTGGTAACAGGAGAAAACAACCTAAAACCATCTCTTGAAGCTATTAAAGCCGCGATAGAGTCTTTTCAGGGAGAAACCTTTCAGGTACCCCCCATGTATTCGGCAAAAAAGATCAAAGGTATCCGCCTATATAAGCTTGCAAGGGAAGGGAAAGATGTAGAACGAACCCCTAAGAAAGTTGAAATGCAAATTGATATTATAACCTATAGCTACCCCATACTAAAAATTCAAGTAAAGTCGTCAAAAGGTACATATATTAGATCTTTAGCTCATGACCTTGGGGAGAAGTTGGGTTCTTTCGCTTATTTAGATGAACTTATACGAATAAAATGCGGATCATATTGTATCGAAGATTGTATCGATAGCGAAAAACTAAAAGATCCCCTGTTTTCTATTACCCCTATAAAGAAAGTAGATAATGCAAGTTTATAACTCCTTAAAATCGCTGCCACAATTCAAAAAACAAGTATGCCTATCAATAGGAGTATTCGATGGGGTTCACTTAGGACATAAAAAAATACTCGATACACTTAAAGCTGAAAGTCAAGGTAATACGTATAAGATGGTTATTACGTTTTCAAACCATCCAAAATCTATTCTCAATAAAAACGCCGAGACTAAATGGATTATACCTCTAGCAAAGAGGCTGGAACTTTTTCAACATATAGGCATAGATTTTGTAGTTGTATTGCCATTTGATAAAAAATTATCCGAAACGTCGTATATTGATTTCTTCAAAACTCTAAAATCATTTATACCTATTACTAAGTTAATTGTTGGTGCTGATGCGAAATTCGGCAAAAATAGAGAAGGTACAAAAGAAAACATTGAAAAACTTAATCTATTTGACTTGGTTTATATTGAAAAGAAAATTATTGATAGCTGCGCCATTTCGAGTAATTCAATTAGATCTTTTTTAAAAGAGGGAAATATCGACTTAGTTGAGAAAATGCTTGGTAGACCTTATTCGCTTTTATTGCCTGGTATAACTGAGCAACAGTGCTCAAATCCTCAACACTGTATATCCTACATTAATGCAGCACATATATGTAGCCCCCCAACAGGATCATACAGCGTAGTTGTAAGATGCAAAGGCGTATCTATCCGAGCAACTATCGTATTTCCCCCTAAGGGCGTAAAAAGGTATGACCTTAAGCTGATAGCGTTATCTCCACTGCCTATTTCTCATCCACTAGAATTGCACTTTATGAGCTTAACCTATAACAGCACATATTTAAACACGAAAACCTTAAATAATAAGGTTAGGTAAGCGTAAATGAATTTAATGTTTTATATCGAGGACTTATGAAATCTTTGCAATGCGGAATAGTAGGATTACCAAATGTGGGTAAATCGACTTTATTTAATGCTTTACTAAAAAAAATTCAAGCAGGAGCTGCCAATTTCCCTTTTTGCACTATCGAACCTAATATTGGAATGGTTGATGTGCCCGATGAGCGGCTTCAAACTCTTTCAAAGCTATCACAAAGCAAGAAAATTATCCCTGCAACAATGACTTTTGTTGATATTGCTGGTCTTGTTAAAGGGGCATCCAAAGGTGAGGGTTTAGGAAATAAATTTTTAGCAAATATCAGAGAAACCGATGCTATTGTTCATGTTGTACGTTGCTTCGAAAGTGATGATGTTATTCATGTAGATGGTAAAATCAATCCGCTAGCAGATATAGATGTAATCAATCTAGAACTTATATTTGCCGATATGCAGATGGCCGAAAATAGCATTAAAAAGTTAGAAAAACAAATTAAAAGTAATAAAGATCTACAACCGTGTATAGATTTTCTAAATAAAGCTCTTTCCCATCTTAATAAAAACTCACCCATTCGTACATTAAGCCTTAACGAAGATGAAAAAAAACTATTAAAAATCTATCATTTCATCACCGCGAAAAAAGTCATCTATGCAGCAAATATATCTGAAAATGATCTTTCCTCACTGAACTCAAAGCCCTATCTTGATGTAAAAAACTTTGCTCAAGCGGAATCAAGTATCGTGATTCCATTTTGTGCTAAACTCGAGGAGGAACTAGCAAGCTTATCGGAAAACGAAGCCCTTGATTTTCTAGATTCTCTTGGCCTTAAGGGCTCTGGACTTGACCGAATCATCAATGTGTCATATAAAATGTTAAGCCTCATAACTTTTTTAACCTCCGGTGAGCAAGAAACAAGAGCTTGGACTATAAAACAAGGTGCGTCTGCACCTGAAGCAGCAGGGAAAATACATACAGACCTTCAAAAGGGCTTTATTAGAGCTGAAGTAATTTCATACACCGATATGGTCAAATACAATGGTCGAGTGGGAGCAAGAGATGCGGGCAAAGCTAAATCGGAAGGTAAAGAATACGAAGTAAAAGATGGAGATGTTATTCTTTTTTTTCATAGCAAATAAGCAAACCACTTATATATTTCGCTCAAATCTTTCAATCATAGTTCCTAAGTGCATTTCTTTCTTCTATACTTTTATACGCTGGCACACTTAAAAAAAAACCATTAATGACACTCGGGATTCTTAGGCTTTGTAAGGTAACCTCTATTACTTATTTCTACTATTTGGCCTCAAAGAACACAGACCATTTGAGTGGATAATATTTGAATATTGAATAAATTAAATATAGTTTCGCATTACGGAAGAATAACTCTTATTTATTCTTTACTTTTCTATCACCCAAAATCTTAGTAAGCATGCCAGGAAATAATACTATGTGTAGTGGATAACATAACCACCAATAAAGACGTCCAAATAATCCCCTTGGACGATATGTTGCTGTCTGATCAATTTTGTTCCCCGCTATTTTGAATTCAAGCCATCCATCCCCGGGTAACTTCATTTCCCCAAAAAGCTTTAAAATATGATGCTCCTTATCTACTTGAAGGACCCTCCAGACATCTATGGAGTCACCCGCTTGTATATTTTCTTTTTGGGTTTTTCCTCTTCTTAGCCCGACTCCTCCAATAAATCTATCCATAACCCCTCGTAATCTCCAAGCCCAATCCATAAAATAGTACCCATTTTTACCCCCTATTTTGCAAAGGCGATCAAAAAGTTCATCTGGGTCTCCTTTAAATTCATATATAACTGTGTAAGTGTAGCAACCATGATCAGGTATTTTTAGGTAATCGTAATATTTTGGATCTGAGCCGGTACTACTCCAGGAATCTCTCCAGCTCGACACCACAGTATTTTCCTCAATATCAGAGAGCGCATTAGATAGGGCTTCTTGATAGTTGAGACACTTTCTTTTGAAAATTTTCTGAATTTCATATTCTGTACAAACAGCATTAACCTTCATACTATCTACTAAAGATTTTGCTAAATAAAAGTTTGTTGAGGTGATGAAAAAAAGCCAATAGGACGATAGCTTAGGAGAAAAAAATGGAACAGTTCCTATAAAGCGGTGTAATTTTCTGCATTTAGCATACCCAAGTAACATCTCCTTATAGGTTAAGATATCAGGGCCTCCAATATCAAATGTCTTTCCTATACATTCTTGATGGCTTAAAACCTCGCTAAGGTAAAACATAACATCCCTAATGCTAATAGGCTGGCAACAATTAAGGATCCATTTTGGAGCGATCATAATAGGTAATTTCTCAGTAAGGTCTCTAATAATTTCAAATGAAGCGCTCCCAGAGCCTATAATAATACCTGCTCGTAAAACCGTTGTGGCAGAGTTACTAGACTCTAAAATCCTTTCAACCTCTAGCCTCGACCTCAAATGTTTAGAAAGATTTTCACTACAGATCAGCCCTGTTAAGTAAACAATTTGCTTGCAATTAGTTTTGTTGATTGCATCGACAAAATGTTCCGCAGCCCGTTTATCTCTTTTTTCAAAGTCCTCTTCCTTATTTGACATTGAGTGTATCAAATAATAAGCAGCATCAATTTCTTCAGGAAACTGAATGGGTTGAGTTAAATCACCCTTTATAAAAGTAACTTGGCTTTTTATTTTCTCCGGTATGAAAAGAGTTTCGGGGACCCTTGCAACGGCAAGTACATGATGCCCTTTTTCTGCAAGAACCTGAATAAGTCTTGCTCCAATATAACCTGAAGAACCTGTGACTAATACTTTCATAATTAATCTAAGTAATATATTCTGTTGAATTTTAATTAAAGAAAAAAATCTAATGGCTGAAAAAAGTGAAAAAGCAACCCCTAAGAAACTTAGGGATGCCCGAAAAAAGGGTCAAGTTGCAAAATCAAAGGACTTTCCTTCTGCTTTTACCTTTGTGACATCATTTGCCTTAATTGTCGGCACATCGGGATATTTTTTTAAAAATTTATCGGGTTATATGCTTGACGCATTTAATCTTATCAAAGAAGGTAGCAACATATCTTCGATACTACCAGGATTTTTTACATCGGCGTTCCATGTCATTTTTACAACTTCACTACCTTTTATGGTCTTAATTTCTCTTGTTGGAATCCTTGTGAATTTTCTTATTGTGGGACCGTTATTTGCTTTTGAAGCTATGAAACCAGATATTAAAAAATTAAACCCCGTTACAAACCTTAAAAATATTTTTAAAGTCAAAACGTTTATAGAGCTTATAAAATCAGTCCTTAAAATTACCGGGGCTGTTCTGCTCATTTACTCCGCTATCTATAACAGTATACCTACAATCGTTGGCACCGCTGCAATCCCTGTTTCTGGTTCAGCGATGATATTTAGTGACTTTTTAATAAAAGTAAGTGTTAGGGTTGGGATCTTTTTTTTGGCAGTCGCATTATTTGATTTAGTATTTCAAAAGAAAAATTTCGCAAAAGAAATGAAAATGGAAAAGTTTGAGGTAAAACAAGAGTATAAAGACACAGAAGGTAACCCGGAAATTAGAGGTAAAAGAAAACAAATTGCTCAAGAAATTGCCTACCAAGAAACCCCAAGAGCTGCTGCAAAAGCACGCACTATTATCTCTAATCCTATACATATTGCAGTTGCACTCCGCTACGATGAGGATGATGATCCTGCGCCATTTATACTTGTAATGGGAAAAGGAATTGCTGCGCAAAAAATTCTTGAAGTTGCGCAAGAAAATAATGTTCCTATCATGCGACAAGTAGATCTTGCCCAGCAGCTTTATAACCAAGGTACAGAAGGACAATATATCCCTGAAGCATGCTATGAGGCTATTGCAGAAATCTTAAAATGGCTAAATTCTTTGTCTACAAAAGAATCCTTAGAATATAATGTTGATTTATTTGAGTAACTTCAATTACCTTTAAATAGAAAAGATATAATTTGCTTAACCCCTAGGCTATTTAAGCGTATGAAAAATATTTCAGCATTGTTTGGAAGTACGAGATTTTTATCACTTATCTCACGTTCGAGTGATGTCGTCCTCGCTGCATTTGTCATTTTGATTATAGGGATGATAATCATCCCTGTACCACCTACTGTAATAGATATTATGATTGCTGTGAATATGAGCGTGTCCATATGTCTATTAATGGTATCCTTATATATCCAAAAAGCTGTTCAAATATCTATATTTCCCTCTATCTTACTCGTCACTACACTATTTAGGCTTGGTATTGAAATCGCTGCAACACGACAGATTCTTCTTTATGCTGATGCAGGAGAGATAATATTTGCATTTGGTAACTTTGTTGTTGGGGGTAACTTTATTGTTGGTGGCGTTATCTTTTTAATAATAACAATCGTGCAGTTTATAGTTGTTACAAAAGGAGCCGAAAGAGTTGCTGAGGTTGCGGCTAGATTTACATTGGATGCTATGCCTGGTAAACAGATGAGTATTGATGCCGATTTACGCAGCGGAACTTTAGATGCAAATCAAGCTAGAGAAATGCGGCTATCTCTTCAAAAAGAAAGTCAACTATATGGCGCTATGGATGGTGCAATGAAGTTTGTAAAGGGAGATGTTATTGCAGGTATTGTCATTGCCGTTATTAACATCGTAGGTGGATTAGTAATCGGTATGCTTGTCCATAACTTGACAGCTTTGGAATCTGCAAAAATTTATTCTCTTCTATCCATTGGTGAAGGACTAGTTACCCAAATCCCATCACTTATGATTTCCCTTACAGCTGGGGTTGTGACTACAAGGGTTTCAAGCGAAAAAAAAGATACCAACCTCGGAAAGGATATATCTGCTCAAATATTTAGTCACTCCAAAGGATTGATACTTGCTGGGTGCGTAACATTTGGTATGTCCTGGCTTAAGGGATTCCCTTCCTGGATTTTCTGGATTGTCACTACTGTTTTTGTATCCGTGGGAATCAAAAACTATTTAAATGAGAAAAAGGCTCTCGCAAAAGGTGTGAGTAGTGAATTTGGTAGCTCTGTTGTTGAAACAGATATCGATGGTCATAGCGTTATCGGTGGAGGGCTTGATAGCTATGCTCTAACTCTCCCCGTTATTCTAGAAACAGGGAAAAACCTTACTTCATTAATTAAAAATAATAAAACTGGTTCAAGTTTTATAAGCGAAATGATTCCCAGAATGAGGCATGCACTTTACCAGGATCTGGGTATCCGCTTTCCAAGTGTCCATGTAAGAACAGACTCTATCAATTCTGAGCCAAATGAGTACTCTATATTTTTAAATGAAGTCCCCATCCTTCGAGGAAAAATATTCAATGATTGCGTCCTTACCAATGAGCATGAAGATACGCTAAAGAAATATAACATACCATTTACATCAGCAAAAAACACCATCGGCCCACCTTCTCACTGGATTGAAAATAGCTATATTGAAATACTAAAAAAAGCAGGCATTAAATTTTGGAAACCTCTTGATGTAATGATCCTACATTTATCAGAATTTTATAAGCAGTATGCCTTTGAGTTTATTGGTATTCAAGAAGTTAGGGCTATAATTGAGTTTTTAGAGAAATCATTTCCAGATCTTGTTAAAGAAGTAACAAGGCTTGTTCCACTTCAAAAGCTAACCGAAATTTTTAGAAGACTTGTTCAAGAGCAGATTTCTATCAAAGATCTAAGAACCATTTTAGAATCTCTAAGTGAATGGGCTCAGACTGAAAAAGATACAGTGCTACTTACTGAATATGTAAGATCATCACTTAAACGCTACATCAGCTACAAATACTCCCTTGGCCAGTCGGTTTTATCTGTTTATCTTCTTGATCCTGAAATAGAAGATATGATTAGAGGAGCTATTAAACAAACATCTGCAGGATCTTATTTAGCACTTGACCCTGACTCAGTTCAAATCATTCTTCAAGCAATGAGAGCTGTTATCGTTCCAACGCCACCTGGCGGACAACCACCTGTATTATTAACTGCTATCGATGTAAGGCGTTTTGCGCGGAAGCTTATTGAAGGCGAGTTCGTTGATATTCCAGTCGTTTCTTACCAAGAGATTGTCCCTGAAGTTCGCGTACAGCCTTTAGGACGAATTAAATTATCATAAAGGTAAAAGTAATGATTAATAAGCCCTTGTTCATTACACTTTATTTTTAATCAACTGTTTTGATAAAAAGAAAATATGTCTGATGGAAATCACGTAAATAGCATTTCTGGAACAGAGGGACCAAATCGTGCCCAGCAAGCCCAAAAAAATGCCTCAAAGCAGCGCGTTGCCGATATGGAGGCAAGACAGGTTGGAAGCCAAGAAAATATGGAAGAGGCCTCCGAGCTTATGTCTTTTAATCCAAGGGCAATTAAGCAGCAGTTCAAAGAACTTAAAACAAGACAAAACTCTACGAAATCATCTTCAAACACATCTCAAACATCTAATACAAAATCTAGTCAAAATTCAAAAGCAGATAGTCTTGCTACAGCTTTTAATAAATCCAACCCGGAGTTAAACAAGAAACTATTATTAGGCTTGCATCAGCAAATAAATGACTCGGAAACTGCTGAAGAGATATTTGAGCGGATAAATAAAACTTTTGCTGATAAATCACTTGCAGACGAGGCAATAGACTTTTTAATTGAAACCCAAGAAAATAAAAAAGTCATACAAAAAAAATATATTGAAGCAAAAAAAAACCTTCACGCAAAGTACGCAAGAGAAATTCAAGCAGGTCGAAATATAGGCGTTATTTCGCGCGACTTTTCAACTAAAGGTTTAGGCAGTCCAACAGCGTTAAGAGATCTTTATAGAGAGGTAACAGGAAATCCCCGCTCGCCCAACAAACTTTTTGAGGAGCTTGTAGAAAAATTCAAATTCTCTGATATGAAAAACATTATCGACTTTGTTCTTCATTCTTTAGGCTCTGATATGAAAGCTAAAGGCCCGTCGATTCCAAAAGCAGAACTACAGCGTTTATTTGGTGAAGCTAGAACGATGCAAGCGATTTTAGGAGTTTTTCGTTTCTTCCACTCTAGAATGAATTTGATTAAGGGGCAATTTAATCTACAAGGCCTAATGCTTCCGAGTAGAATAAATTTTGAGAATTTATCAAGATTATTGATGAAATTGGTTGATGAGAGATATTTATCCTCTGATAAAATTTTAAAGCAAGGGTATTTGCTTGGCATTGGTGAAGAGCTTCTTGCACAATCAATTATTTATACCCAGTACAGAGATGCAATGCGTCAAATCTCACCAAGACTTTTCAAGTCAGAAAAACACCGACAAGAAACTCTTATGGTAATCATTGAAACCATCAGTGATATAGATGATGAGCTTGAAGAGGACGAGGAGTAGACAGTTTTGGAAATATTTCAACAGTTGATCTGGGATTTAGGCGAACTAACAAATATAGCTCTCCACGTTGATAACAACCAAGCATGCAATATTCTTTTAGATGATAAGCTAGAAATACAGCTTCAAATGGATAATCACCATGAGTTTCTTGTTATGTATGGCTATCTTGGTGAAATCTCTCCAGGAAGATATCGGGAGGATGTTTTTAAAGAGGCTTTGAAATTTAATTTCTCTTCGTCTTTTTTCGGCCACTTAGCATTCTACGAGAAAAAAAATCAGCTAATCCTACAAAAAAATTTACCTGCAGAAAATTTAAAAGCAGAGGTATTACTACAAAACCTAGAAGAGTTCATTGAAGAATCTAAAGAGTGGTACAATACTTTCAAAAATGGAGGTACTGTCCCCATTAAATATAAAACTAGCTCTCCTTTCAAACCACCATTTAGTATCTAATGAAAAATTCACATACAATATCTTTTAATTTCAATTCTAAAGATCATACTCATTTTCACGGCGTACAAATACCTCTTATATCTTTATGGTCAAAAAATAGCTTGGGAAACGGTGAATTTATGGACCTTTTGCCCATCATTGACTTTTTGAAAAAATCTAAGTTTGATATTTTGCAACTACTTCCCTTGAACGATTCAGGCTTTGATGCAAGCCCCTATAATGCTTTATCATCAACGGCGCTCCACCCTATTTATCTAAGCTTGAAAAATCTTCCGGATATGGGGTTACCCCTACCAAATATTTCTCACACTGAGAAAAGACTTGATTACAAAAGTATACTAGAAAAAAAAACTCAGTTCCTAAAAAAATATACAAAGTACTACAAAAAAAAAGTTAAAAACTGCGCAAATTATTATCGCTTCCTCGAGACTCATATTCACCTTAACGACTATTGTTTATATAAAGTTTTAAAAGAAAAAAATAGTAATAAACCATGGGTTGAATGGCCTGAAGAACTTAAGAACCCCTCACACCAAGCAAAAAAACACCTCAGTGTATTATATGATGAAGAGCTTAGCCATCATATGATTATTCAATTTTTATGCCACCTCCAGCTTGAGCAAGTTAAACGATACGCTGATAAGCATAATATTTATCTAAAAGGCGACCTACCAATTTTAGTGAGTCCTGACAGCGCTGATGTATGGGCTAATAGTGAGTTCTTTGATTTATCTCAATACGTTGGATCGCCTCCTTCAAGATTTGATCCAGAAGGACAAAACTGGAAGTTTCCATGCTACAAATGGCCTGCTTTGGAAGAAAACCATTTTGAATGGTGGCGAACAAGGATCGACTGTTTTTCTCGTTATTTCCACATGTATAGAATTGATCATATCCTTGGTTTTTTTAGAGTTTGGGCTATACCTAAAAATGGAACACCTAAAGAGGGTTTTTTTATCCCAAAAGACGAGTATTTGATGCAAATCCAGGGTAAAAAACTCTTGTCTACTCTTAAATCATTTTCAACAATGTTTCCCTTCGGTGAAGACCTTGGCGAGGTCCCTGATTTCATCCGCACAACTATGAAAGAACTGGGTATTCCAGGTATTAGAATTGTTCCTCAAAATAGAAGGTGGAAAAACGATGAATCTTATATTCCATTAGAGCAATACCCTCAATTAAGTATATCCACTGTATCCACTCACGATACCGATCCATTTAGACTATGGTGGATCAAAAATCCTAAAAATGCCAAAGAATTTTGCAAATTCTCAGATTTAAAATATCGACCTGTAGCCACAATTGACCATTTGAAAGCCAACCTAAAAAAGATTCATTCTTCAGGAAGTTTATTTCATATTAATTTATTGCAGGAGTACCTTACCCTTGTACCAGGAATGTCCTGGGATAACCCTGAAGATGATATTATAAATGTACCCGGCACTGAAAATTCATTTAATTGGACCTTTCGCTATAAAATAAGTGTTGAGGAAATATTAAATTCTAAAGCTTTGATAAATATATTGGCAGATTTTATTACAACTTGCCCTAAACCATCTTAAACTATGATAAAACTCTTAATATATACTTTTGTTTTTCTATTTGGTTCTTCTTTTTGTAACGAACAAGAATTAAAAACGCTTTATTATAGCTTAGATCCAAATTCTATTTCTGAGCTACTCGCATTTCATAAGCTTTACCCAAATTCTGCTGAAGGTAAGCAAGCTTATAACGATTTCTGGCAACTTATTTATAAACATAGAGATAATATGCCTGAAAACACTCATTTTTTAGAAATTCCAGAGCTTGATATCTCATCAATTATGTCCGTTGTGAACAAACAAGAATATGAGGAAAAAAATGACATTCCCTATTCAAGCCTGAAAGCAATTGATAACCTCTGTAGTCATTTAAAAAACAGAAGTCTGAAAGGCTATAGTATCTGGACAAAAGAAGAATTGGTTGATTTAAAATCTGAGGAAATAGATTTAGCAAGAGCGCTGATGATTTATCAATTTGATGGTGATAAAAATAAGATCAAACAATACGAAGCTGCATTAGACTTAATTGCTCTACAAGTTCTCGCCTATTTACCAAAAGATGCAACAGACAGGCAAAAAGTGGATGCTATTAGTTACTTCATTTTTCATGAAAAAAGGTTTAGGTTTCCTCCTCATTCACTTCACGTTAAAGATATTGATACCTATACTCTATTACCCTCTGTACTTGATAGTCATCACGGGGTTTGCCTAGGCGTTTCCATTCTTTATTTAACCATTGCTGAAAGGTTGGGTATATCTCTTAAAATTATTACTCCTCCAGGGCACATATTCCTAGGCTTTGAAAACGAATTTGAATCAATTAATATCGAGACAACCAGTCGTGGAATGGATTTTTCAGATAAAAAATATCTAAGCATCAGTACAAAATCACTTCAAAGGCGTACAAAAAAAGAAGTAATTGGCCTGGCATTTATTAACCAAGCATCTGTTGCGCTGCAAAAAAATGATTATGGAAAAACAGTTAATCTTTATACCCAAGCCCTGCCCTTCCTCAAAAATGATCATGTCCTAACAACGTTACTTGGATATGCGCATATCTTTAACGGCGATGAAAAATCAGGTAAAAAGTTTCTTATGAAATCTTTAACTATAGATGACGTGCATTCACTTGTTAAAGACAATACACCACAAGACTTTCTTAATAATAAAGTAGATGCAGAGGGATTGAAAGTGATTTTTAAGAATGTTGACGAGTCAAGATCGTCAATAATTGAAAAACAAGAACTTCTTAAAAAAACCTTAAAAAAATATCCGAACTTTAGAGAAGGGCTTCTACAACTTGCCATCACACACCTGCAACTTAATCAAAGTGAAAAGGCATTAGATGTATTGAAAAGCTACCACAACATCGACAATAGCTCATGTGTGGTAGAATACTACTTATCAGTTGTTTATCTAAGAAGACTATGTTACGTTGATGCTTGGAAACATTTTAAAATCGCACTTGAAATTACGAAAAAATTTGATTATATCCCTAAGTGCCTACAGCAACTTAAATTCTCGCTCAAGCACTTATGTAAAGACCCTGACGAGCACTTATTATTTGACCACTCTGTTATAAATCCCAGTAAAATCTAAGGAAAAGCCATGCCAAAGCCAATTTATCTGTTACTTATTATTTTTCTTTTGGGCCTAAAAAACCCAATCCTTGTATGTGCTGAAATGCAAAGTCAAGAAGAAATATATGTCAGTGAAAATTATGATCAGGGGAAGATTATTAAACTCAGCGATGGCTCAATCTGGGAAATAAATCCAGAAGATATCTCTATTTCAGGGTCGTGGTTAATTCCAAATCCTTTAAAGGTCGAAATATCAAACGATCCAGAATATACCCATAGAATAATAGATATTTACACTGGTGC
>MDTG01122657.1_pt1 | contig 14520 bp, 14 predicted proteins | sample 811421 | NCBI WGS metagenome assembly MDTG01 (sample SAMN05326645, study PRJNA326480) | marine metagenome | isolation source: seawater | place: Pacific Ocean: South East | collected 2011
GAAGTTTCCGCGCCGTTTCTGTTTGCGTGACCTTGTGAGGGCTTACATCTTCGAAGCGGCGTATGCGGCCCACATGCGAGCGATCGGGGCACGGGTGCCGTCGACGGAGCCGAAAGTTTCCAGCGCAGCGGAGTACTTGCCCTGCTCTGCCTGGGCGATACCAATGCGGGTGTTCGCGGTGCTTGCATCAGCGCCCTTCTCCAGCGCCAGGCGATACATGCTTTCAGCGCGCGCGAAATCGCCCACGGAATAAAGCACGTCACCTGCGGCCATGGCATCCAGCGAGTCACCGCTCTGCCCATCAGAAACTAGCCCTTCAAGACCGTTGCGGTCCTGCGGCGCACGGGTGTCGGCAATGCCCTTCACCTCCACATAATACGGATCGCCGGCATCGAACGCGCCGGCGGTCATACCCGCCGCCAAAACGTCCTGCACTTCGTTCGACATCACGCGCGGATCGAGATCTTCGATGTAGCGCACGAATTCGGGCCGCTGCGTCATGGAGTCGGTCGTGCGCATCAGGCGGTAGATGTCGACACGGGCTTCGGGTTCGAATTCGTAAAGCGCGTTGACCACCTGAAGGGTATTCACCCAGTTGGTCTGCGTGGGGAAGAACTTCAGAAGTTGTTCGGAAGTCACGAGTGCCTGTTCGGCCATGTCGTTGTCGTAACTGCGCTGAAGATTGAGCAGCAGCCAGTTTTCCCGCGGCGTAGTGCCCGCAGCTTCGGCAGCGGCCACGGCCTGCATGATCGTGTCGTTTGCAGCCTGCAGATTACCCTCGCGGGCATAGCTCTGTGCGATCAGACCGACAAGATCGGCATCCGGACTGCTGTAACCGGCAGCCTGGGCGGCTTGGAACGCTGCACGCGCGGCGGCGTAGTCTTCAGCACCGAAGGCAAGGCTGCCGACATACCAGTTGAACTGGCCGAGCTGTTCGGGAGGAGTGAGGCCACTTTCAAGCATCAGCTCAAGACCCTGGCGCTGCAATGCACCCTCAGACAGGTTGTTGCCGATGGTGAGAATGAGGCTGCCGGCAATCTGCCGATCCTTTTCGGTCTCGACAGCAGCCAGAAGCGTAGGGATCGCAGCGCGTGCGCCTTCATAGTCAGGCGTGTCACCTTCAAGCATCGCATCAACAGGCTCATAGGCTTCCACAAATCCACGCGAATTATCCTGCGCGAAGGCGGCATCCGATGTCATTGCGGTGGCGCCCACCGACACACCGCCGGCAACAGCGATGGCAAGGGCGAAACCGGCGATGGTGCCGCGAAGGGATTTGTTGCGAGTGGAGGGGAAAGCGCGAAGCATAGTGGTATTCTCTCCTGGTAATTCGTTGGCAGGCAGCCGTATCTGTTCGCTGCCCGTCATTCCCGGCTGTGGCTCATGCACACACGCTGCCGAGATTGCAAATATCTCTTAGATATCCGGCGCTGAACGGCGTTTTAACGGACCGTGGCGGCTAAATTCAGAAATGGTGCGGTGAGGTGTGGAAAACGGCCCGTTTTGTCGGGCCTTTTCCCGTGTTGCTATGGTGCATGGTACCCCCCTTCCCTACATTGACAGGCAACCAGAACAATAATGGAACTGCAGGTTAGTGAGCGACGAGACCGAAACTCTTGGCGCCCCGGAGAATCCGGGCGAATTTGAACGCATCGACATCGTCGAAGAGATGAAGACGAGCTACCTCGATTACGCGATGAGCGTGATCGTGAGCCGTGCACTTCCCGATGTGCGAGACGGTTTGAAGCCTGTTCACCGCCGCATTCTGTATGCCGCGCAGGTAGGCGGCTACACGTCCACCCGCCCCTATCGCAAGTCAGCCAAGATCGTCGGTGAAGTGATGGGTTCGTATCACCCGCACGGTGACAGTGCGATCTACGATGCACTGGCACGCATGGTGCAGCCATGGTCGATGCGCCTGCCTCTGATCGATGGTCAGGGTAACTTCGGTTCGATGGACCCCGATCCCCCGGCGGCCATGCGTTACACCGAAAGCAGGCTGGCAAAGGCTGCGGATTCGCTGCTGGCGGATCTTGACAAGGATACGGTCGATTTCGTCGACAACTACGACGGATCGGAAAAAGAGCCCTCCGTCCTCCCTGCGCGTTATCCCAACCTGCTGGTGAACGGCGCTGGCGGTATTGCGGTGGGCATGGCCACCAACATTCCGCCGCACAATCTGGGCGAAGTGATCGACGGTTGCTTTGCCTACATGGACGATCCCGGCATCACGTCAGAGCAGCTGCATGAGATCATTCCCGGCCCTGACTTTCCCACCGGGCCCTTGATCCTGGGCAAAAGCGGCGCCCGCTCCGCCTATACCACGGGCCGCGGGTCCATCCTGCAGCGCAGCCGACACGAGATCGAAACCGGCAAGAACGATCGCCAGTCGATCGTGCTGACTTCGATCCCGTTCCAGGTTGGCAAGGCCGGCCTGGTGGAAAAGATCGCCGATGCCGCGAAGGAAAAACGGATCGAGGGTATCGCCGACATTCGCGATGAATCGAGCCGCGCCGGTGTTCGCGTGGTGATCGAACTGAAGCGCGATGCCACGCCCGAAGTCGTGCTGAACCAGCTCTGGCGGCACACCCCCGCGCAAGCCAGCTTTCCCGCCAACATGCTGGCCATTCGCGGCGGCCGGCCGGAAACGCTGGACCTTCGCGAGTTCATCTCCAGCTTCATCGCTTTCCGCGAACAGGTCATCACACGGCGGACGAAATATGAACTGAACAAGGCGCGCGATCGGGCGCACGTGTTGCTGGGCCTTGTGGTCGCTGTGTCGAACCTTGACGAAGTGGTGGCAATGATCCGCGGATCGTCCAATCCGCAAATCGCGCGGCAAAAGCTGCTCGACAAGGAATGGCCGATTGGCGACATCGCGCAGTATATCCGCCTTGTTGAGGCCATCGAGCCGACAACGGACGAAGCCGAGGGCACGTACCAGCTTTCCGAGCGGCAGGTGAAAGCCATCCTTGACCTGCGCCTGCATCGCCTCACCGCGCTGGGCCGCGACGAGATTGGTGATGAGCTGCAGGAACTGGCCGACAAGATCGAATACTACCTTTCGCTGCTGGCAGACCGCGCCAAGCTGTATGGCGTGATGCGCGAGGAATTGCAGGAAGTGCGCGATCAGTTCGCGACGCCGCGCGTCTCTGAAATCGCGCCTGCATGGGACGGCATCGAAGACGAAGATCTGATCGAGCGTGAGGAGATGGTCGTCACCGTCACCCATGGTGGCTATATCAAGCGCACTCCGCTTGAGGCCTTCCGCGCACAGCGCCACGGCGGCAAGGGCCGCAGCGGCATGGCGACCAAGGATGAAGATGCCGTCGTCGAAATGTTCGTAACTTCGACGCACAACCCGGTGTTGTTCTTTACCAATACGGGCCGGGTCTATCGCCTGAAGGTGTGGAAGCTGCCCGAAGGCGGGCCGCAGACCAAGGGCCGACCGATGGTGAACCTGCTGCCTCTGGGTGACGAGGAGCGCGTGACCAATGTGCTGCCCCTGCCGGAGGACGAGAATGACTGGGAAGCACTCAACATCGTGTTTGCCACAGAGCAGGGCATGGTGCGCCGCAATTCCATGGATGCTTTCACCAATGTCCCCAGCAATGGCAAATACGCGATGGGCTTCGTGGAAGGCAGCGCAGATCGGCTGATCGGTGTGCGCCTGCTGAATGAGGAGCAGGAAATCTTCCTCGCCTCCGACGCAGGCAAGGCAATCCGCTTTGCCGCCACCGACGCGCGCGAAACCAAGAGCCGGACGGGCATTGGCGTACGGGGTATGGCGCTGAAGAACGATGCAAAGGTGGTGAGCCTCGCCGTTCTCGATCCGCATAACGCCGATCCCGAAACGCGCGAGGCCTATCTGCGAGCAGCATCGTGGAAGAACAACGACGCAGAGCACACTCTGTCCGCCGAAAAGGCGGAAGAAATGGCTGGGCGTGAGGAGTTTATCCTTACAATCACCGCTAATGGCTACGGCAAGATCTCCAGCGCTTATGAATACCGCACCACCGGGCGCGGTGGTCAGGGTATCACCAACATCGGCACGCCCAGTCAGGAAGACCGGAACGGCCCCGTGGTCGCCAGCTTCCCCGTGCGCCATGGGATGCAGCTGATGCTGGTAACCGATCAGGCCAAGCTGATCCGCCTGCCGATCAACTTCCGCCATTTGGTGGAAGGCGGATTCGACAATCACGAGGGCTTCTCGATCATCGGACGCGGATCATCCGGTGTGCGGGTCTTCAATGTCTCCAAGGGCGAGAAGATTGTCGGCGCCGCGCGCATCGACGAGGACGAGAGTCCGGAAAACGAAGCCGAGGAAGCCGTGGTCGAGGAAATGCTCGAACGCCGAGGAGGCGGTGACGAGACGCAACCGGAGCCGACGCTGGATCGGGATGACAACATAGAGAGTGACGACGACGAGTGAGGCCGACCGGATTATCCATCTGCGGCTGACCGTTACCTCCAGTCATGTGATGTTGGTAAGCGGCTCTTGCCTGCTCGGCGTTTAGCCCCGCCAGATCTTGCGGAACCGGCCGCTCTTGTCGCGTCGGTAGGAAAGCTTGGGTGTGGACCTTGTAAACCAGTTGCGCATCCTGCTGAACAGCGAAGCGGAGCGCCTCGCCTCAACCTGGTCATCCTCCCCCGGCGCGTGGAACACCCAGAACAGAAACATCAGCAAGAGGCCGATGAGTACCATGGAGGCAAACAGGATAACGAGAAACCAGGTCACTACAGCCCGAAAAACCTCGACAGGAAACCCTGCTTTTCCATCGGCTGGATACGACCGAATTTCATCCGTCGCATGTCGGGGTCCTGAAACGGCTTGGGCTGCGTCCAGGAATCCGGTTTGGATGATCGGTAGCTTAACTTAGTCATAGATTGCTCTCCCCATGTGAGCGAATCGAGACCCGGCTATATTTTCTTCAAGTGTGCCAGAGTGCGGGGCAGAAGCCAGCCTATCTTATCCAGAGATATCCACAGCATTTCCACGGTTGCATCAACATGGCACAGCTGATTTCAGTCAACGCGGCTGTGAACCACGCGCAATTCCGGATTGCGCTTTCGCAGTGTCGTCACAACGCCTACGGTGATCAGGAATTGCCCAAGATAGTAAATCGGCCAGACAAGATATTCCGGCAGCAGGCTTCCCGAAAGGGGGCCCAATCGGGCAAAGATCAACAGGTCCGATAATACAAACAACAGCGCTCCTGCTGCGACGCGCATCCTCGGAAAATCGCTCATCCACGCGCTCGCCGCCATCAGGCCAAGCGCTACCGCATAAATCGCCACTGCCCAGGCGATGTTGCGATCATAGGGCAGAAAATAGCCGAGCAGCGGCGTCAGGATGAGAATGGCGAGGAATGCCCATTGGTCAGCTCCGTGCAGCTTTCCACGCGAATGCCTCACGAAAACCGACAGGGCCAGCATGTGGAAGACGAAGAACACGGCTGCACCAACGCGCAGATCGAACTCGATCGCCATATCCGCCAGCGCCGCGATGGCCAGCGCCAGAGCCAGTCGGTGGGAATCCCCGCTCTGATGGCGAAGATAGGCATAGATGGCGAGGAAGCCGACGCCGAAGCCCTTGATCGGGATGAGGAACAGCTCTGGCAAATCGGTCGCCTGCAGATAGTAAAAGCACAGGGCTGCAATAACGCTGAGGAGCAGGAAAGGGCGTTTCTGGGCCAAGGCGGGATGTGGCTGCTTGGGTGGCATGCACAATTCCCTAGCCGCGCCTCTTTGTTTGCGCCAGCGCCCGCGAGCGCTTATCTGCCGCGCCATGACACATCAGGTTCACATCATCGGCGGCGGTCTGGCTGGCAGCGAAGCGGCGTGGCAACTGGCCCAGCGCGGGATAAAGGTTCGCCTTTCGGAAATGCGCGGTGGCGGCGAGATGACGCCTGCCCACCAGACCGACGGGCTGGCGGAACTGGTGTGCTCCAACTCCTTCCGCTCCGATGATGACGAGAAGAATGCCGTTGGTCTGCTGCATCACGAGATGCGGCGGCTCGACAGCATCATAATGTCCGCCGGCGAAGTGGCGCGCGTGCCCGCAGGCAGTGCGATGGCCGTGGACCGAGACGTGTTCAGCGAAGAGGTGCAAAAGCGGCTACAACAGCATCCGAATATTGCGGTTGTGCGCGAGAAAGTGGACCACTTGCCGGCTGAAGGCATGACCATTGTGGCCACCGGCCCATTGACCGCTGCCAGTCTGGCGCAGAGCATCGTCAGCATCACTGGAGAGGATCGGCTGGCATTCTTCGACGCCATTGCGCCGATCGTCTATCGCGACAGCATCGACATGAGCAAGGCGTGGATCCAGTCACGCTGGAACAAGACCACAGCGGCCTCCAACGAAAACGGCGACTACATCAATTGTCCGATGGACAAGGAGCAGTACGAAGCCTTCGTGCAGGGCCTGCTTGATGCCGAGAAGGGCGAGTTCAAGGAGTGGGAGGCCGACACTCCTTATTTCGATGGCTGCATGCCGATCGAAGTCATGGCTGAACGCGGGATCGAAACCCTGCGCTACGGCCCCATGAAAGGGGTCGGCCTCGACAACCCACATGATCGCACCGAAGAACATCCGCAGGGACGCTGGCCCTACGCCGTGGTGCAGCTGCGGCAGGACAACAAGCTGGGCACGCTGTGGAACATGGTCGGCTTTCAGACCAAGATGAAATACGGCGCGCAGGTAGAGCTGTTTCGCACGATCCCAGGACTGGAAAATGCCGAGTTCGCGCGGCTGGGCGGAATGCATCGCAACACCTTCATCAATTCGCCCGAATTGCTGGATCGCCAGCTACGCCTGAAAAGTGCGCCGCATATTCGGTTCGCCGGGCAGGTGTCCGGTTGCGAAGGCTATGTTGAAAGCAGCGCGGTTGGCCTGCTGGCGGGTATGATGGCCGCAGGCGAGCTGGTGGGAGAGCCATGGTCCCCTCCCCCGGCGACCACCGCCATGGGCGCGCTTCTCAGCCACATCACCGGCGATGCCGATGCCAGCCACTTCCAGCCAATGAATGTGAACTTTGGCCTTTTTCCGCCACTGCATGAAGTGAAGAAGAAGCAGCGCAAGGAAGCCTACACCTCCCGCGCCAAGGCCGATTTCGGTGCCTGGCTTGAAAAGCTGACTGTCCCCGCGTGACCATCTAGCAATCGCACCGGGCTAGCAATTGCAACTAGGCCGCGAAGTGCTGCGCGGCTCCGGGGCGCTGGTGGCAAACTCCGCCTGAGTCAGTTCGTTATCCTTGTTGCCGTCCATTTCCGCAAAGCGAGTACTGGTAGTGATGGCCCATTCCTCGAACGTCAGCAGGTTGTTCCCATCGGTATCGAGCCGCCGGAAAGCATCGGTTCGGCTGGACAGCATTTCGCTGCGGGTGATCTTCAGATCGCGGTTACGATCATAGCGAAAGAAGCGCCGTTGCTCGCGCGTCAATTCGCTGACTTCCGGCGGCTCAGGTCCGGTCAGGTCGGCCACATCTGTCGTGGGCAATGTGTCGGGATCATCCTTCCCATCAGCAGCATCGGGCTCTGGCGGCGGCGCTGCATCTTCCACCTGCGCGCGACCCTGCATCCAGAACAGACCGAGACTGACCAGCATGAGCGCGGCAAATGCACCAAGGATGATGCGGTTCATTAGGCGATTCCCCTTAAGTTACGGGAATTTACGCTAGCGTCCCAGCAGGCCGATTCGCAAGGCCACTACCATGGCGGCCGGGCCATCGAGCATGTCGTTCGTGCCCGCCGCAATCGCACGGTTCGCCAGTCCGTAAAGCACCGCGAGGCTGCGCAACTGGCGCGGCAAACGGACGCCCGTGCCAACTTCCGCGCGCAGCGCGGCACGCGTTAGATCCGCTTCACTTGCCTCCCCAAGATTCAGGGCAAGATCCGCCAGCGCCCATGCCCGCGCAGCGCGTTCGACAGGCTCGTTCGATGCGCTGTTTCCGGCGGCATCCCCGACCGCCGCCCAGGCCAGCGCCCTGCCGCGTGAAAATGCAGCCAGTTCGCTGCGCCCGAGTTGCTCGCTCAGCAACGCTTCCCAACCGTCAACAAGCGGTGCCATGCGGGCATGTTCGATGCCGCTCTCTCGCAGCAGGGCCAGCAGCGGTTCACCCAATGGCCATTCCGCCTGAGATTGCCCGAACCGTTCGCGCCACCATGCCAGTTTCATCTGTGCAATCACCGGCTCCCCGCCGCTGCGCACGATGCCGGCAAGGCGTGTATCCAGCGCCAACAAGGCAAGCGTCGGCGCATGCGCCTGGCGCGGCGCGTAGCTCAGCGCAAGTCGCTGGGGCAGCGGTAACGTTTCGATAAGGTCGGCTGACATATGGCCGCTTCTTCACCCGATAATACGGGCTCTGTCAAAGAGGGGGAGGCCCGACGAAATCAGCATCCTGGCCAGATTACAGGGCAAACCGCTTGTTAACCCCAGTCCGTTACATCCGCGAAACCACAGCCGCTGTATAAGCGCGGTTAGCTGGATAAAAAAACAGGTGTACCCAATGATCCGCAAATTCATTCGCAATACGCTGAACGACCTTGGTCGGTGCCGCAGCGGCAATGCTACTCTGCTAGTCGCACTTGGCATGCCGGTGCTGATCGGCAGCGCAGGACTGGGTGTGGATGTGACCCAGTGGTACATGTGGAAGCGCGAGTTGCAGTTCGCAGTCGACCAGGCGGCCATTGCCGGCGCCTGGGCTGCGGCGGAAGAGGAAACCGAAGGAACCTTTCAACAGCGCGCGCAGCAGGAATTCCAGGCCAACCTTTCGGTAACGGACGACTTCAATGCTGAACCGAGCGTGCGCCTTGCCGACTTCGCAGGCGGAACAGACAATTCGGTAGCGGTGTCTGCCACGGCGACCAAGGAACTGCCCTTCTCCAGCTTCATGACGGGCAGTGCTGCGAGAATCTATGCCTTTGCACAGGCCAGCTTTGAAGAAGGCGCGACTTTCACCAGTTGCCTGATCGCAACTGACGAGGACGATGAAGGCGCTGTGACCATCGGCGGTAATGCCGTTCTGACCGCAAGCTGCGGCATGGCGGCGCTTTCTACAGACGATCTGTCGATCAAGGTGAACGGCAACCCCGAAATCGAAGCCGGGTGGATCCTGTCCGCAGGCGGCGTTGACGAATGGCTGAAGAACAACACTGACGACGTGATCATGGAATACATGAACGGCCTGTACGATCCGTTCGCAGACCTTAGCCCACCCAACCCGACAGCATCCCAGATTTCTCGTACTTACAGCTGCTCTGGCGAGAGTGACACGACATTTGCCGATGTCGCCATTCGCACGATCTCATCCTATTCTTACTGGCAAGGGCCGAACAAAAACAACCTCACGGCCTGGGACAATCCAGACGGCCGCGCGAATTCCAACGTTTACAGCAGCGACGACGACATTCTCGTCGCCAACGGGACCGTGGAAGGCACAACAGTCGAAGAAGAAGTACAATGGCGCGATCTTGGCGGGAACGGCCAGAAAAAGAAATGGGAACGTCGCGATTACTCTCGTACGACAACCTATTCCGACGTCAATGTGCTGGAAGGCGGGCAAGCAGGTAACGTGCGGCCTGGCACCTACACCGATATCCGGATCGGATGTGACACGGCCTTTGCGCCTGGCGTTTACAACATCGTTGGTGGAGAGTTGAGGATAAACGGTCAGCACGAAGTCAGCGGCGCGGGCGTGATGTTCGTCCTTTATGATGGCGCATCGATCGTGATCAACGGCGGTGCCGATGTGAACCTGACTGCCATGACCGTCGCCGACTTGCTGTCTATCGGCGTGTCTGCCGACGATGCCAACGATCTTGCCGGGATGCTGGTGTTCGAGGATCGCGACGGACCCGGCGCGGGCAACAACGGGCAGCGTATCAATGGCAATGCCAACACGATTCTGAATGGCACACTCTATTTTCCCAATAGCGAGGTGTTCTTCGCCGGGACGGCGGGCGTGACCAGCCAGTGCCTGATGATTGCCGCCAACAACATCACGCTTACCGGTACCACCGACATGCAGACGTTCTGCCCGGGCGGTTCTACCGAGGATACTACGGTGGTCAGCACCGCTGCCAAGGTGAGGCTTGTGGCATGATGAACCTGCTGGCTCACCCTTGCCGCCTTTGGGCATCTATCCGCAGAGACGAACGCGGTTCGATGGCGATCGAGACGGCCTTTGTCGCACCTGTTCTGCTGATCATGGCACTGGGCGGGTTCGAGGTTGCCACCATGGTTTCCCGGCAGACCGATCTGCAAAGTGCGGCAGCCGAAGGTGCCAGCGTGGTGCGCGCGGTAGTTCCTGAAACCGCTGCGGATCGAACGACCGTGCGCGACATTCTGGCCACTTCCACCGGACTCACGACCGACAAGATTACCGTAACCGAAATCTATCGCTGCGGCACTGCCACAGACTACGTCACCACTGCGGACAGCTGCGGCAGTGACACCGAATACAAGTTCATCCAGATTGACCTGACAGACCGCTACGATCCGATCTGGACGAAATGGGGTGTCAGCGAAGGCTTCACCTACAATGTCAGCCGCACGGTGCAGATCGGGTAATTGCCATGACAATCAGCTCTTTCCTTCACCGCCTTCGCCGCGATGATACCGGCGCCGCCGCTATCGAGTTTGCGCTGCTCTCCCCCGCCCTGCTGTTGCTGATGGTGGGTGTGCTGCAACTTGGCCTTGCCTTGCAGAACTACAGCGCCCTGCGCGGACTTTCGTCGGACGTGGCCCGCTATGCCATGGTGCAATACCAGACCGGGAACGAAATCTCGAATTCGCAGATTGAAACCTGGGCGAAGAACCACGCTCTTGGCGCGCCTTACCTGCTGAAGCAGTCTCGGGTGAATGCCGTGGTAACAACCGCCAGCACCCAGCGGGTTACGGGCGCGACGGAACTGCAGCTGGTTGTATCCTACCAGATCGAGAGCTTTCTGGGTTTTGCGGGGATCGAATTTCCTTTCGTCACCTATACCCGCCCGATCTTCCTGCTCGACGAGGATTGATTCCGCGCGTCACCGGGCGCTGAATTCCCTTTCCCAAATCATGAATTTCTTAACCTTGATCCTAAACGGTCACATCAGGGTTGCCGTGTAAGGCAGGAGGCTGTGAAAAAGCCTTGCTCCTTTTGCCGCGTTCCCCAGAACGCAGGCATTCTTCGCCGGATCCTGCGGGATCGTTCGGGCAACGTGACGGCCATGATGGCTGCCGCCCTCTTCCCGCTGCTGGCTCTCGTCGGCGGCGGTGTGGACATGGGCCGGGGGTATCTCAGCCAGGTGCAACTGCAACAGGCCTGCGATGCTGGCGTGCTGGCCGCGCGGCAACGACTTGGCGCGACAGTGGCCGCTGATGGCGAAGTGCCTGAAGATGTTGCCAGCACCGGTCAGCGCTTCTTCAACATCAATTTCCGTGACGGTGTCTACGGCACCAGCAATCGGCAGTTCGCCATGACGCTGGAGAACGATTACGCCATTTCCGGTGTTGCTTCGGTCGATGTGCCCACCACGTTGATGCGGGTGTTCGGCCAGAGCAGCATGGATATCTCTGTCGAGTGCGAAGCCATTCTGAACTTCAGCAATCTTGACGTGATGATGGTGATCGACACCACCGGATCAATGCGCCACACCAACAGCGGAGATACGCTGTCGCGCCTCGAAACCCTGAAGCAGACGATCCGCGATTTCCACGCGACGGTCGAAAGCGGGAAGTCGCCGGGTACCGAAATCCGGTATGGCTTCGTACCCTACGCCACGAACGTAAATGTCGGCCACTTGCTGGAAGACGAGTGGGTGGTGGATTCGTGGAACTATCAGGGACGCGTGGACACAGGACAACGCATACCGAACGATGAGCCGGGGCGAACGTATTACAGGGACTGGGTTTACGTGTCCGGAGAGCGGACGCCTTGGGAAGAAGTGTCCACCTATCCTGCCACATGGAATGAACCAGTCAATTCAGATCAGTCCGGCTGGTGGAGCTGCAACGGTTCGCAACCACCCAACACCTGGACCTATACCGATACTGTAACAGGTGTCATGACAACGACGACGCAGGCAGACCCTGCTGCCGTGATTCAGACCACGCCCATGCAGCGCCAGCACAACGGCACGCGATATACCACATGGCGCAACGGCGAGACGTGTCGCATCATGACCAGTACCGACACGAATTACGTGCAGAATTTCAACAAGGTTCGCGAAATTCCCAGCTTTGATCGTATCGTATGGGAATACGATGAAGTGACGTTGGATGTCACCAACTGGCGCTCCGATACGCAGGGCTGCATGGAAGAGCGCGACACCTACAACATCACAGATTACGACAACGTGGATTTCACGCGCGCGCTGGATCTGGATATCGACCTGGCGCCTTCCGCAGGTGACCCGTCCACCCAGTGGCGCCCGCGCTATCCGGACGAAATCTTTGTACGCCGGATATTCAACAATGGCAGCGGTGAATTCGACACCCGCAAGCACCGCACCACGAACGAGTATGTCGCAAGTGGCAACTGGTGGTTTTCCCATTGCCCTGCCCGCGCCCAGAAATTGCAGGCGATGACTTCAGACGAGTTGAACTCTTTTCTCGGTACGCTGTCGGCCGAGGGCGCGACCTATCATGATATCGGCATGATCTGGGGTGGTCGCCTGCTTTCGCCAACCGGCCTCTTCGCTTCAGAAAACGCTGATACCGGCTCCACCCAGCGCAGCCGCCACATGATCTGGCTTACCGATGGCCAGACCGAACCCTATGACCTTGCATATGGCGCCTATGGGATCGACGGGTTGGATCAGCGTCGCTGGGATCCTGCGGACCAGTCCACAAACCCGCTAACCGATGTTATCGAAAATCGCTTCAGCGTAGCATGCGAGCAGGTGAAGAACCGCAATATCACCGTTTGGGTGATCGCGTTCGGAACCGGTCTGACGGACCTGATGACCGAATGCGCAGGGCCGGGCCGAGCCTTTGAAGCATCCAACGCCCAACAGCTCAACGACGCGTTCGAGGCTATCGCCAAGGCGATGAGCGAACTCAGGATCAACGGCTGATGCGTGCGATCGTCCTGTCCCTCGCCCGTGACGAGAGCGGTGTTACCGTTGCCGAATTCGCGCTGATCGCGCCGGTGCTTATCATGACGCTGATGGGTCTGTTCGACATGTCGTACAATTTCTACGCCGATACGATGGTCGAAGGTGCGGTGCAGAACGCCGCTCGCGATTCCACGATCGAGAGATTCGCAAACAATCCTGCCGCCCTCGACAATGCGGTGGAGGACGCGATCCATGGCGTTGTGCCCCGCGCCACTGTGACATTCGAACGCTCGGCATACACCAATTACACCGATATCGGTCAGGCAGAGGAATTCACCGACACCAACAGCGACGGCATCTGCAACAACAACGAATCTTTCGTCGATGTGAACGGCAACGGTGTGTGGGACGCGGACCGTTCGCAGGACGCAACCAGTGGCGCGCGTGATGCCGTAGTTTATGAAGTTACGGCAGTGTACGACCGCATGTTTCCCGTTCCCGGCCTGCTGAATCTCGATCCGCAGGTGACGGTGCGCGCGAAGACGATCCTGCGCAACCAGCCTTTCAACCTGCAGGCTATAGAAGCTGTCGTAGGGAGCTGCCCGGCATGATGATCGATCTGCTTTCCCGCCTGCGCCGCAATACTGCCGGCGTTGCGATGACCGAATTCGCGCTCACATTTCCTTTCATTCTGGGGATTGGCCTGATGGGGGCCGAAGTGGCGAACCGCGTGCTGGTGCAGATGAAGGTGTCGCAGCTTGCCAACCTCATTGCGGACAATGCCTCGCGCATCGGGGACCAGTCCATGCTGGAAGATCGCAGGATCTACGAGGGCGACATCAACGACCTGTTCTACGGCGCGCAGTTGCAGGGCGGCAATTCGATAGACCTCTACACCCACGGCCGCGTGATCCTGAGCAGTCTTGAAGTTGTGCCCGACACGGAGGACCAGCAGTATATCAACTGGCAGCGTTGCGTCGGCCTGAAGAACCACACCAGTTCCTACGGCGTGGAAGGCGACGGAGAACTGGCCGACGATTTCCCCGGCATGGGCCCGGCAGGTGAAGAGGTGATTGCCTTCTCCGGCGAAGCGGTGATGTTCGTGGAAATCAGCTATGATTACCAGTCGCTTATCGGAGATCCCTTCACCTTCGATTCCGGAGAGATCAAGGCTGTTGCCAGCTATACCGTGCGAGCGGATCGCGATCTGACGGAAATTTATCAGCCAGCAACAGGTGATCCCGATCACATCGCTAGGTGCGACGCTTACGAAGACATATCCTACGTTACCGGAAGCTGAAAACACGTCGCACCGGGCGAGCCCGGAGCCGATCAATCCGTGTACGTGACCTTCCGGCAAGCTGCGACAACGCGATCCTTGTCAATCAGCGCCAACTTCTCAAGGTTGGCGGCATAGGGCAGCGGAACGTCTTCATTGCAAACGCGCAGGACCGGCGCGTCGAGATGGTCGAACCC
>MDTG01149918.1_pt1 | contig 14519 bp, 10 predicted proteins | sample 811421 | NCBI WGS metagenome assembly MDTG01 (sample SAMN05326645, study PRJNA326480) | marine metagenome | isolation source: seawater | place: Pacific Ocean: South East | collected 2011
AAATACCTCCAACTTTTCCAGCAGCTAAAATTACTACTGTGGGTTTATTTTTATTAAACCAATTTTTTACTTCATTTTGATTTAAGAGATTAAGTTCTTTTCTATTGGGGGTATAAATTTTCCCTCCAAATTGTTTAGATCCATAATTATATTTTCTCAAAACTCTATTGACGGAACTACCCACCATTCCAGAAGCTCCTGCAATAAAAATTCTTTCATTTTTATTTATCATTAAAGACATTTATAACCAAATTAAATTAAAGTTTCAACAGTATAATAATGTATATTGTTTATCTTATTGTGAATAAGCCAATTTTAGTTACAGGTGCTGCAGGTTTTATTGGTTCAGCTTTATGCAAAAAATTATTATTAGAAGGGGAAAATGTTGTTGGTTTAGATAATTTAAGCAATTATTATGATGTAAATTTAAAAATTAATAGATTAAAAGATATAGAAAATATATCTGCAGAATCCAAAGGCTTTTGGCACTTTAAAGAAATCTCTTTAGAAGATTATGTCTCTATCAAAAAATTGTTCGATGAATATTCACCCTCGATAGTTATTAATCTAGCAGCTCAAGCTGGTGTGAGGTATTCTATAGAGGATCCATTCTCCTATGTAAAAAGTAATTTAGAGGGATTTACTAATATTCTGGAATGTTGTAGAAAAAATAAAATTGAAAATTTTATATATGCTTCTAGTAGTTCAGTATACGGAGGTAACAAAAATCTTCCATTTAAAGAAGATGACCAGGTAAATCATCCTCTAAGTTTATATGCAGCAACAAAAAAATCTAATGAACTTTTAGCGCATTCTTATAGTAATTTGTATAACATCCCAAGTACTGGGCTAAGATTTTTTACAGTATATGGTCCTTGGGGGCGACCTGATATGGCACCTATGATATTTGCTAGAGCAATCTTAGAAAAAAAACCTATTCCTGTTTTTAATTATGGAAATGTTAGACGTGACTTTACTTATATTGATGATATAGTGGAGGGAATTTATAGATGTTGTTATAAACCAGCCACAATAAATCATAACTTTGATTATCAGAACCCTGTTGCATCTAGTTCATTTGCACCTCACCGCATATTTAATATTGGAAATAATACTTCGATTGAGATTTTATATTTTATTAAATTACTTGAAGATGCAATTGGCATAAAGGCAATTATCGAATATAAATCAATGCAATTGGGAGATGTAAAAGAAACAAAAGCAAATACAGATTTATTAAAATTGTGGGTAGATTTTAAGCCATATACATCTATAGAGACAGGAGTTAAATTATTTATAAATTGGTTCCTTGATTATTATAAGAATTCTTAAAATTACAAATGATTTTTCTAATTTTTTATGTCATTAATAATGAACGTTAAGGGATAATTTTATTTTAATTATTATAACCATCTCCTACTCTCCAAAAATAAATTCTTGAATCTTTAATTTTTTCTTTTCTAATAATTGATCTGGTATCAAAAACCCATGAAGGACTTCTCATCTTTCTTGCTACTTTTAGCCAGTCAATTTCTGAATAAATTTCCCATTCAGTTAGCACAATCACTGCATCAGTGCCATCGCATGCCTCATAAATACTTTTTGAAAAGTACCAACCACCTTCTCTATTTTTATTATTGCTTTCATTGGAGACAAATTCTTTATTAATTGGCTTCATACACAAGTCTATTTCTATCTGATCAATATCAACTTTTGGATCATGAATATGCAAAATAGCGCCTTCATCTATTAAATCTTTACATATTTTTATTGCGGCAGATTCTCTGGTATCATTTGTATTCGCTTTAAAAGCAAATCCTAAAATACAAAGATTTTTTCCAGAAATAGTACCAAAGAGCTTTTTAACTACTAATTTTGAAATTCTAGATTGGTTCCAATTATTTAAATTAACAACACTTTCCCAAAATTTTGCAACTTCAGGTAAACCAAAATATTTGGATAGATAAACCAAATTAAGAATATCTTTTTTAAAACAACTGCCACCAAATCCAGGTCCAGAATCTAGAAATTTTGATCCTATTCTGCTATCACTTCCGATAGCCCTCGCGACTTCCCTTACATCTGCACCAGTTGCTTCGCATAAAGCTCCTATCGAATTTATTGAACTAATTCTTTGGGCTAAAAATGCATTCGCAGTTAATTTTGCTAGTTCGCTACTCCAAATATTTGTATGCAAAATTTTATTTTTTGGGACCCATTTACTGTAAATATCAGATAAAGCTAGAATTGCATCTTTATCTTCTCCCCCAATTAATACTCTATCGGGATTTTCAAGATCATTAATTGCACTTCCCTCAGCCAAAAACTCAGGATTGGATAATACCGAAAAGTTCTTTTGCTCGTTTTTTTGAATATTAAGCTGTGAAGCCTCTAAAATATTTTTAATAACTTCTGCTGTTTTTACAGGAAGTGTACTTTTCTCTACAACGATTGTATTCCCTTTCGAGTATTTAGCGACATCTCTTGCGCATGCCTCCACATACCTTAAATCACTAGCCTCGCCAGCACCAATACCCTTTTTTTTTGTTGGAGTATTAACTGATATGAATATAAGATCAGCCATTGATATTTTTTCTTCCACTTTGGTTGAGAAGAATAAATTTTTTCCTCTGCATCTATTAATTATTTCTTTTAGACCTGGTTCGTAAATTGGTAAATTATTAATATCATTATCGTTCCATGAATTAATTCTGTTTTCGTTTATATCAACAACATTAACATCAATATCTGGACAATTATCTGCTATCACACTCATAGTTGGGCCCCCAACATATCCAGCACCGATGCAGCAAATATTTTTAACGTTACATTTCATTATTATAAAATAACAATGATTACAATTGTATTTCAAGCTTTACAGTAATAAGTTAATAAAAATAATTTATTTAAAAACACTTATTAAAAAATTAGCTTCTTCCATAATTATCGTCAAATCTCTCGATATCATCTTCTCCTAAATATGTTCCACTTTGAATTTCAATTAATGATAGGGGGATTTTACCTGGATTAGATAGTCTATGTTTTGACCCCAAAGGTATATATGTACTTTGGTTCTCAAATAAAATAAACTCCTTGGAGTCAATTTCAATTTTTGCAGTTCCTTTTACGATTACCCAGTGTTCCGCTCTGTGATGATGCATTTGAAGAGAAAGACGTTCCCCAGGTTTTACTTTTATTAATTTAACTTGCCAACGTGAATCTTTGACAATAGAGGTGTAACTACCCCAAGGTCTATAAATTTTGGAATGGCTTTCGCTTTCTGAAAATCCTTTATCCTTTAATATGCTTACAATTTCTTTCACTTTTTGTGATTGCGATCTTTCTGCAATTAATATTGCGTCATTTGTTTCTGCAACAATAATATTCTGAAGGCCAATTCCTACTAGTAATCTTTTATCACTACTAAAGTAACAATTCTTTGAAGCAAGACTTATGACCTTGCCTTTGATAAAATTCCCTTCCTCATCCTTATCAGAATTCTCCCATAAAGCTTGCCAACTTCCAATATCACTCCATTCTGCATCTAAAGGAAGAACTACGCCTCTATCAGTTTTTTCCAAAACGGAAAGATCAATAGAAATATTTGGACAATCATTGAATACTTCTCTATCAATTCTTTGAAACTCAAGATCTTTTTTACTATCTGATATTGAATCTTTGCAACATTTAACTATATCTGGAGAAAATTTATTTAATTCTTGCAAAATGGTTTTTGCTTTAAACATAAATATTCCACTATTCCAAGTAAATCTTTTGTCTTGAATAAATTCTTTTGCTTTCTCTAAACTGGGTTTTTCAATAAATTCAAGAATATTTTCACCGGTATAATTATTCTCTTTAAATGGATTTTTCGTTTTAATATAACCATATCCTGTTTGTGGTGAATTAGGAATTATTCCAAAAGTAACTAGATTATTTTTTTTTGCAGATTCAAATCCATGATTGATTAATTCCAAGAATTTCTCATTTTGTTTAATTTCATGATCAGAGGATAGAACTAGTAGTATTGGATCTGGATCGTCTAACTCTAAAGCTTTTAATGCAGATATTGCTATAGCAGGAGCTGTGTTCCTTCCAAAAGGTTCTAGAAGAATTGATAAAGGTTTAATATTAATCCTCCTCATTTGTTCCGCAACTATAAATCTATGTTCCTCATTGCAAACCAATATGGGATTATCTAAATTATTTAAAGTTTTAAGCCTTATGTATGTATTTTGAAGAAGAGAATTTTTACTATTATTTAATTCCAAAAATTGTTTAGGGAAACTTTTTCTTGATAAAGGCCAAAGTCTTGATCCAGACCCACCACATAATATTACCGGTATTATCTTTTTTTGCCCCATAATTTTTCTTTCTATTGAAGAATTATATCTTTATTTTTTATACTACATGGTTTTTAATATTAATCTTTCAATTTTTGTCTTAAATACATCTATACATGCATTTAATATAGGTTTATTTTGAGTAAATATATAGCACCATAATCTTTCCATATAATGCCCTTCAATAGGATTTTTACTTTTACTTAAAATATCTAATAATGCTTCGTAAAAATTAACTTTATGTTGCAAAATTGTCTCTTTTTTTACTGCGAAACAACCACCATAAGATGTAGCAACGAAGAATGGGATATCTGGAAATATTGTTTTTGCAAATCCTCTAAAACCGATTTTCGATTTTGATATTTCATTATTGAGCCATTGCTTCTGGTATCTGTTGTCTTTATCTAATCCTACATTCCAATCCCAATGAAATGGGCTTAGTAAACCATATCTACTTACAGTAAATCCATATTGATTAATATTTTTGAGATATTTATTAGGATTTAAATGCGCCATGCAATTTAAGTCTTGAATATTACCTTGAAGAAAAATGCTAATTTCATTAAGATTTTTATAGTTTTTTACTATGTGATAAAGCCAAGTATGAGATTCTCTTCCTACATTCTCTAAATTCTCAATTTTCATGTATTTATTATCTATTAGCTTATTACCCTTATTGTAGACTTTTATTTTAAAATCTTTATGATTTTCAAGCCAACTTAAATCTTCTTTATACCTAGCAATTATTAAACATTTATCCATCTGTTATTATTATTATATTTTGATTATTATACATAATGCTCAACACTAAGAAGCAAAAAATCTTAATAGTTGGAGCTGGATTAGCAGGTAGTACTTTAGGAAGAATATTGGCTGAAAACTCCTTTAAAGTTTTAATAATTGAAAAAAGAAATCACATAGCAGGTAATATTTATGATTATGTAAATGCTAATAATGAAAGAATTCATAAATATGGGCCACACTTATTACACTGTAATCCCAATTCAAATGCTTTAAATTTCTTAAGCAGATTTACTGAATGGATAAAATATGAGCATAAAGTAAGAGCTCTTTTGAAAAATGGAAAAACCACACCTCTTCCTATTAATAAAATTACGATACAAGATATTTTTGATAAATCATTTAAAGATGAAGATGAGACTAGGAAATTTCTAGATACAGTTAGAAATAAATATTTAAAACCTAATAATACAGATGAATTATTTGAGTCAACTGTAGGTAATAAATTAGCTGATATTTTTTTTAGACCTTATACAAAAAAAATGTGGGGTACTAATCCAAAAGAATTATCAATACAAATTGGAGCAAGATTGCCAGTAAGAGTAGATGAAAATTGTAAGTACTTTAATGATAAATTTCAAGCTTTGCCTAAGAATGGATATACAGAAATGGTAAAAAAAATGCTTGAACATAAAAATATTGAGGTTCGTTTAAATACACCTTTTAATAAAGGTATGGAATCGTATTTCTATCATTCTTTTTTGAGTATTCCAATAGATGAATATTACAATTTTAAATATGGAAAATTACCTTATCGTTCAATTATTTTTGAGGATAGATTTGAAAATACTAAGGATCTAGATTCTCCTGTAATTAATTTTACGGACGATTCTGTATATACTAGAAAAACTCAATGGAACCTTTTCCCAAATTCTAATAATTTTAATGGTAGTTTAAAGACAATAACATATGAAAAACCATGTTCTATTAATGATAATCCTGGAGAATATTATTATCCTGTTCAAACTAATAATTCGATGCAAATGTTTAAAAATTATTATGGATTAGCAAAAACTAATAATCTTATAACTTTTATAGGAAGAACAGGTTTATTCAAATATATAGATATGATTCCTGCCGTTGAAATACATTTAAAATTAGCTAGAGATTTTATTAAAAATCATAAAAATATAATATGAAATTAAGAAAAAAAATCCTTTTAATAAGTTCATCAGCACAATTGGGAGGAGGCCCTAAACATATTTTTTTATTAAAAGATCTTCTCAAAAATCAATATGATTTTTATTTGGCTTTACCAAAAAATGAATTTTTAAAAAAAAATTTGGATACAGATAAATATATTCAAATTTCTGAAAGAAAAATTGTTATCAGTGATATTTTAAATTTAACTCTTTTCATAAAAAGAAATTCTATCGATATAATCCATGCCCATGGGAAAGGAGCAGGATTAATTGGAAGAATTATTAAAATATTAGTCATGAAACCATTAGTATATACTTTCCATGGTGTTCATACTCAATGCCATAATGATTTTAAAAAAGCTACTTATATCCTTTACGAGTATTTAACAGGATGGATAGATGATAAAAAAATATTTGTTTCCAATAGTGAAATGAAGGAAGCTAATAAATTAAAAATCTTTAATGGAAAAAATTTCTCAATAATAAATAACTCTACAAAATTAATGCCAAAAAAAATTATATTAAATAGAAAGACTGAAAACTATAATATTGGTATCCATAACTGTAATAAAAATGTCTTATCTATATGTAGATTAGTTGATCAGAAAAATATTTTTGAAATTTTCAGAATCGCAAATTTATTACCAAATTATAATTTCATAATTTTAGGTGATGGTTATCTCTACTCAAAAGCATGTGAATTTATTAAGTTTAATAATATAAATAATGTTTATTTAATTGGTAGTAAAAATGAAGTATTTGAATATCTTTATAAAGCAGATCTTTTTTTATCGACATCATTATATGAAGGTCATCCAATAAGTATTTTAGAGGCAATGTCAGTTGGAATCCCAATTGTTGCATCAAAAGTAACAGGGAATTGCGATACTATAGAACATAATATTTCTGGATTGCTATATGAATTAGGAAATATTCATCAAGCAGTCAATTTTATTAATTTATTAATGAAAAATGATGAAATAAACAGTACTTTCTCATCAAATGCTTATCATGCTCACAGAGATAAATTTAGTATTAATAAAATGAAGTCATCTTACATTAAATTTTATAATTCTATATAAATATATTTTTTTGTTTAGACTATAAGTACTTAATTGATTACTTTAAAAAGTAAATCCTATTTATAATTATTTTTAAAAATATTAATTTTATTTTTATGAAAGTAGCATTTTTATTTTCAGGTCAACTAAGAAACATAAACTATAATTTATTTCAAAAAAGTTTGGATAATCTTACATCTGGTTTAGATTATGATATTTATTCTTATTCCTGGGAAGAGAAGGGTAAATCCCTAAACCACCAAAGCAAATTATCTAAACTGGAAAATTTAGAAAACATAAATGAATATATTAATAAAATGTTTCAAGGTTTCAATCTTTTTAATTATGATTATGAAAGTTATAAAAATTTTACCTTAAATTTAGAAGAAAAATATATAAAAATATTAAATTCAAAAGAATATCACTTTGGGACTATAAATGTAATACCTCAGATTTATACTTTGTATAAGTGCTATAAATTATTAGAAAATAAAATTGAAAATTATGATTTAATTTTTAGATGTAGGTTTGATTCTGTTTTTATACATCCCTTAAAATTTTATTCGCTAAATACTATCTATTTTTCTAATAATTTATATAATTTAAATTTTGGTAGAGCATACTATCCACAAAGGATTTATGACATATTTTTTGGAGGTTCGAAAAAATCAATGAAATTTATCTCCACTCTTTGGAAGGATTTACCTAATCTTATTGAAAATAAATTTGATAATGGATTAGATAAAAGAGATTGTTGTAGGATTTTATATTTAGCTGCAAATTCTAGCGGTATAGATGTTAAAAGCTTCAACACTAGAATTTGTGATGTTTATAGAAATAATGGACATTCATATGAAAAATATTTAATTAGTTCGCATATTATAAAATTTAATAAAAATTATTTGTTTTATCTTAAGTTAGTGTTTAAATGGTTTAAGTACAGAGATTTTTCGAAGTATAGAGTAATTTATTGTTTTTTAATTTTTTTATTATTATTTCCTTTTTCATATTTAAAGAGATTGAAGTTTTTGTTTTAATTATATAGATCTTTTATTAAGCATTTCTCTAAAAGTTTCCGAACTATTAATTAAATCTTCATATTTACCATGAGTCCTTATTTGACCATTATCAAATTCATAAATTAAATCACATTCTTTTATTGTTGAGATTCTATGTGCAATAAATATAAAAGTAAATTCTTCATTTAAATTGCTAATTGCTTTTATTAAATCAGATTCAGTTTTATTATCTAAAGCACTAGTTGCTTCATCCATAACAATGATTTTTGTATTTCTATAGAATGCTCTCGCTATAGCAATTCTTTGTCTTTGGCCTCCTGAAAGCCTTATCCCATTTTCCCCAACTTTAGTACTTAATTTATCGGGAAAATTAATAATTAACTCATATAGTTGAGCAGCTTTTAAAGAATCCCAAACTCTCTTCTCGTTAATATCTTCGCGCTTTAAACCATAAGCAACATTTGATAATATGTCACTATTTAATAAGTTAATTGATTGTGGAACATAGGAGCAAAGTGACTGCCAAGAGCTTACTTCTGATTTATCAAGAGGCCTGTTATCAATAAGTAAATTTCCTGATAAGGGTTTTAGCAAACAAAGGATTTGATTAGCAGTAGTTGTCTTGCCACTTCCTGTTTTTCCAACAAAAGCAATTTTCTTACCTATTGGTATTTTAATATTTATATTTTTTAGAGCTAACTTTTCAGTTCCTGGATATTTATAATTTAAGCCTTCTAGCTTAATATTATTTTTGGGAATTGGTAAATTTTTAATATCTTTTCTCTCGTTTTTAAATATTTTCCTTTTACTTTCAAGCTCAATTATACTTAAAGCTTCCTCTACATCAGGTATCCCAGCTCTTAAATCTGTAATTCCTCTGAAGAGGTCTTGAAGAGGAGGTGTTAATTTTAAAGAGGCTACAGCAATAGTAGCGAGGAAAGGGATAATCTCTAATAAATTCTTTGGGCTATTCTGAGAAAATAGTGGAAATAGTCCTATTGAAAAGATCAAAGTTATTCCTAATGGCTCAATTAAGGCTCTTGGTAACTCCGGTAAAGTTTCTGCTTTCCAAAGGAATGGGAATGCAGTTTTTGCGGCTTTAGAGTGCCTTTCCTGAAAGAAATTTTCGGACCCTGATAAGTGTACATCGATAATTGTTCTAATTGATTCTGTCATTACTTTGTTTATTTCAGATTCCAAAATGATTCTCTCTCTGCTAGCTTTCCTGATTATTGGTGTAACTAATATGGAGATTATTAAATAACTTATTACTAAACTACAAATTAAATAAAGAGCTGTAATTTTTGCAAAACTTAGGATCGCTATAAATATAAAAATTACAATAAATAAACCACTTACAATTTGCAGAATTGGTCTAATTAGTTTCTCTGAAACTCTAGAAATATTTAATAAGATTTTTGATGATAAATCTTCGCTTTTTTCAGTGAGAAAATATTCATAATTTTGATTAAGAACATTATTTTGAGCTATTCTGGACAAATCTATAAATACTAAAGCTCTTAATCTTTCTTGCTTAGCTCTTAAAGCTATCCTAAAAAAAGAAGCTAACCAATTTATAAATATATAAGCAAAAATTAACAATAAAGCTTTAGTAAATGGATCAGTAGATATAAGATCTGAGTAGGGAATTGAAGGCCTATTTTGTTGTCCAACTAAAACACTAAATACCCTAGAAACTAAAGCCACTACGAGTACATCTGTCAAACCAGTAATTATCGCAATTGGTAAAAGAGATAGTAAGGATTTTCTTCTTTTCGCAGATAGTTTCTCGAGAAGTCTATTTGTTAATTGAAAAGTTTTACTAGACATTACTTTATAAAAGCATATTAAGTATTCTTTTTATTTTCTAAAGTCCAGTTTATTGAGTGTTCTTAATATATTTATATTTATCAAATTACTAATAAGCCCCTCTATCTAAAGGAAATAAAATTACACCAATTGTTCTAATAATTATTCTCAAGTCCATTAAAAAATTTAAGTTTTTAACATAGATAATATCTAAATGAATTCTTTTTTTATACGTGAGATTATTTCTTCCGCTTACTTGCCATAATCCTGTTATACCTGGGTTCACAGAAAATACTTTTTTTAAATTTTTATTATATTTTTTTGTCTCGGCATAAACGATTGGTCTTGGACCTACTATGCTCATTTCATTTCTTAAAACATTTATAAATTGTGGTAGTTCATCAAGACTTGTTTTTCTAAGAATCTTACCAATATTTGTTATCCTTGGATCATTTTTAATTTTATGAGTCATTTCATACTCTTTTTTTAATTTATTATTTTTTAATAATAAATTTCTAAGGATATCGTCTGCTTCTGGATGCATTGTTCTGAATTTTAAACAATTAAATTTTATGAGATTCTTTCCCAATCTTTCCTGAGAATAAAAAACTGGACCTCTGGAACTGAATTTGATTAATAAAGCTATCAATAGTAATAAAGGTAGAGTCGAAATAATTAATAAAAAAGAAAATAATTTATCTAAGATTGATTTTATTTTTAAATATCTATTTTTTTTATAGATTTTGAAGCTTTTATTTTTTGATTTCAAATTTCTAAAGATACCTATTTAAATTAATATCATAAGTTTAAATTAAATTCATTAATTGATTCAATAATAAACTTTTTCAAATTAACTTTAAAATTACTTTTTGAAAATTTTTGTACATGTTCATTGATACTTTTAGAGTCAAAAATTTTCCATAACTTTTTTTCTTCAAAATATTTTATTGCTTTATATAAATCAATACTTTGTTGTTCTTCAAATAGAAGACCCGTAGCAAATTGTTTCTTATCACCTTTTATTAAACAATTTACAGAATCTAAAATACCTCCTTTACCATATCCAATAATTGGAGATCCTGAAGCCATTGCTTCGATTATCGCAATGCCAAAATCCTCAACACCGCTATATACAAAGGCTCTACATGTCGACATAAGTTTTTGAATCTCAGAGTCGTCTATGTTCCCTAGGAAAATAATATTTGACTTAGCGACTTTTTGTAATTTTGATTTCTCTGGTCCACTTCCAACAATGTATAATCTTAAATTTAATTCATTAAAAGCCTTAACTAATAAATCTACTCTTTTATTTGGAACTAATCTACAAACACTTAAATAAAAATTACTTCTTTTATTTTTAAATTCGAAATTTTTTAAGTCTACAGGTGGATGTATTACTGTTGAATCACGACCCCAATATTTTTTAATTCTTTTTGCTGTGAAATTTGAATTTGCGATTAATAAATCTGGTCTTTGCCCACTTATATAATCCCAACCTCTTAATTTATATAAATAATATCTGATAATAGGTTCAAAACCAATTTTACTTAAAGTTGATTGTTCTAAATATGTGTTCATTTGATCCCAAGCATATCTCATGGGTGTATGTATATAACTTATGTGTAATTGATCTGGACTCGTTATGACTCCTTTGCAAAATGAGTGACTTGAACTTATGACAAGATTATAGTTATCTAAATTAAATTGTTCAGTTGCAAATGGTAAAAAAGGGAGGAAATGTTGAATATTCTTTTTTGCGAAAGGAATATTTTGCAAAAAACTTGTACGTATTTTATTATTATCAATAATTTTATTTTTAGGAATATCAATGTCTTTTATCAAAGAAAAAAGATCTGTTTCTGAAAATTCAGTTATTATTTCATAAATTAATTTAGTTACTTTTTCACCACCTCCTATTGACTTAGACAAGAACCAATCATGAATAATAGCAGATTTTATTGGATGTTTTTTTAAAAATAATTTATTCATATTTCGTGAAAATTTTAATAGCTTTTAAGTTTATAAGTTACACGTAATTTTATGATTATATTTTAACTTATTGTGAAAAATAGTGATTATATTTTAAAATTAAAATTCATTAGATTTATTATTCCATCCATAATATTAACAATATCATCATTTCTATTAGGTATTTTATTATTTAATGATTTATATTTATTTAAATCTATTTCAGCTTGTTTATTATTTAATAAATAAATTTCTAATAAAGATTTTACTAAATAAATATTTTTATTTTTTGAATCTAACTCTATTATCTTTTCTAATGATTCCTTTGCCTTAATAATCTTTCTTTGCATTATTTGGCTCACTGTAATTGCATAAATTAAGTCTAGATTATTTTCTTCCTGATATCTTTTTTTAAAAATTAATTCAGAGTTTATTAGGTAACTTTGATTAGGATCACTTTGATTAAGGACTCCAACGGCGTTAATTAGATCCTCAAAATTACCTTCCTTTAAAAAATTTCCTAACTCTAAAGTCTTTTCTATTTTATTTTCCATCAACATAAAGTCATCTTTATTATTTTTATTAATTAAGAACTTTTTCTTTTCATTTAAATGATATATTTTGTTAGATGAAGAAATTAATCTTGCCTTATATAAATAGTTATCTAAATCATTATTTAATTTTAGTGGTAAAGATTGAGTTAGCTCATAACAAATATTTTTATCAAATTTTGGATGTATTTGACCATTAGCTAACGCAATATTTATTTTCTTTAAATCATATGCGCTATTAATATCAACCAATAAATTATTCTTATAAATATTTTCACCTTTACTAAGTATTATAAGCTTTATTCCATTTTTAATTTTTTCAATTTCTATACTAGGAGATTCTTTTTGGCAATCTTTTTTAGATAGAGTCGAATTCAAATTCTTTCTTTTATAGAGATAAAGAATTTCTCCATTTGGCAATATCCAATTTTTATAAACTTTAAATGAATTATTTTGACTTAAATAATTTTCTAGCATTTTATTAGATTCAGTTTTCATTACTCCTTGATCTCCGCTTTTTATGAGAAACCAATCAAAATAAGTAAGATCATTTTTAAAATTTTTTTTATTACTTATTATTTGCCTCACAGCCACATGTTCTTTTTGTCTTGATGCTTCTGCTTCAAAGTTAAAAGTATTAATTTCTTTAGTATCTGGAATTATTGCAAGAGTGGATATTATATAGGGATTTGTTTTTTTTATTGCATTAATAACATCTTCATGGTGCCAATTATTAGCTAATATTGATTTCTCTTTGTTAATTAATATGGTATTAAAAAATGGACTCAATTGTAAATTAATAATCGAATAAATTAAACAAGTAAAAGCAAATATCTTTAAAATTTTATATGAAAATTTATCAATTTCCAATGAATTTAGTATCAGTCCTAAATAAATAGAAATTATGGGGAATAAAGGCATTAAAAATCTCATATCTTTTGTTGACATAAGACTATTTATAATGAAATTATTAAATAAAAAAATTAAAAACCATAAGTTAATATTTTTCTTATCAAAAACGTAAATTTTAATTCTTTTAATCATTCTTTGATAAAAAAATATTAGTCCAAACATTGTAAAATTTAATTCCCCTAAGAATTTTGGAAAAATATAAAAATAATATAACCAACCTTTTAAACTGTTCATATCAAGACCATCTTGATAATTTATTCCCCACTTCCATGCATTTATTGTTGAAGAGATAATTGTTAGCCAATGTTTTAAAAACCATGGAGAAATTATTAAAAAAAATATTGTAATAGATAATATTATTTCTATAGTGAAATTAGATTTTTTGCTTTTTCTAAATTTCTTATAAATAACAAGAGCTATAGAAAGCAAAAATAATGATATTCCAGTAGGTTTTATTAAAAATACGAATCCAAGAAATAATCCGAATAGAAATGAAAATAAGCTTATTTCTCTTTTTGAAAAAAACCATTTTGTTAGTGCTAAAAATGTTAATACAGAAAAAGCTGTTAAAGATAAGTCAATTAAATAATCTGTTCTTTGAAGAAATATGAAAGGATTAAAGGCGAAAATTATGCTTGCATATAGACCAGTTTTTTTATCTTTAAGAATTTTTCCTAATTCATATATAGATATAAGAGTTATGAAATTGAATATTTGATTTGATAAATAAGCAAATTTATAAGAATTTCCAGTTATTTTTAATAAAATAGAAGATATTAGATAAGTAAATGGACCCCGATAATTATCAGTTATATTTAATGTATTTTCTATAATTAAATTTAAATTATTATTGTATAAATAAGAAATGTTATTCATCTTAAATAGATTGCTAAGATGATATCCTTGATCCCAT
>MDTG01166575.1_pt1 | contig 14519 bp, 10 predicted proteins | sample 811421 | NCBI WGS metagenome assembly MDTG01 (sample SAMN05326645, study PRJNA326480) | marine metagenome | isolation source: seawater | place: Pacific Ocean: South East | collected 2011
AATATAAGATTTAAATATTAATCCAACTACACAAACCGGAAATATTCCAATAATTAAAAAAAATAAATATTTAATTTTTTTATTAAAAAAAATGTCAATACCTATTTGATATATCTTTTTATTAAAAAAAAATAATAAACTCAGTAAAGTTCCACAATGAAGTATAATTTCAAGAACTATTCCTTCAAAATGAACTCCTATAAAATTTGAAAATAAGATTAAATGACCAGAACTACTTATTGGTAGAAATTCAGTTAATCCTTGGACAAAACCTAAAACTATAGCATTGAAATAATTCATATTAATTAACACTTAAATAACAAATATTTCTTCCTGAAAATTCACCATCTCTACGAAATGAATGAAATTTTTTTATAGAACACACAGTACACCTTTCATCAAATAAAATTTGATTTTTATTAATATCAATAGAAACAAGTTGATCAATATTTACTGATAGTAAATTAAGCATATAATTATCATTTTTTTTTATTGAATGTTTACTTTCAAATTTTGATGAAACATCAAAACCAACTTTATAACAACATTGATGAATTGAAGGGCCAAAAAAAAATAAAAAATCTTTTTTTTTGACGTTAAATTTCTTTTCAATAAATATAACCGTTTTTGATAAAATTTTTTTAAATGACCCTCTCCAACCTGAATGAACCAAAGAAAATATATTTTCTCTTCGATTAACAATGAAAATTGGTAAACAGTCAGCAACTTGAATTCCTAAAATATGATTTTTATTATTTGAGACAATAGCATCACAAACACCAATAAAGCTATTATTTGAAGATATTTTGATGATATCTGAGTGTGTTTGCTTAGAATAAATTATTTTTTTTTTTGAACCTAAAATCTTATGGTAATCTTGAATGACACCTTCTTTCTTTTTTTTCATATTTATATCATAAACCATTAGAGCGGAAACATTATTTGGAAGAAAATTTCCAAAGTTTTCAATTATAATCTTATTATTTGTTTTTTTGATAATTATGGTGTGGTTAAATGTAAGGAGTCAGCTATGAAATAACCTACTTTTGAAAATTGATTATTTTTAAAATTAATGAAATTTATAGAAGAATTTGTTCTTGAGTTTTGGGAAAATGCATATGTTTTAGATATACCCTTGATTGGTAAAGTATTAGTTATACTTTGTAATAAAGATGCTCTATCATTAGAAAATTCTAAATGTTTTGACAAAAAAGAAGTTAAATCAAACCCCTCAATAATTAATTCAATCTCACTTCTAGATTGATAATTGTTTATCGACTCAATTAAAAAATTAGAAAAAACAGATTTTTTTTCATCTACAAAATGGTCAGCAAGAATTATCATTCCATTCAAATTTGAACCAATCATTTCTTGATTAAAATCCTCTGGACTGTACCAGTTGTTATTTCCTATTATTTTAGAATCTATACCATAAGAGGAAAACTGAGAAGTAATATAATTGATATCGCCTTTATGAATTGGTAAAAACATAACATCAATATCTGATATAATTATTTTTGATGAATCAATATCATCAGAAATCAATTCATCATCTAAAGAAAAATCATCTAAATATAAGTCAAAGGTGCTATCAGAAGAGTCAAATAAAATATTTTCATCAATTGAATTAAAATTTTTAGAATATAATTGTAAAGCTTCTTTTCGAAGATTAGATAATTGGACAGATATATCTACGGGTACCCCAGAATATTGCTCAATTGATATTATATCCATTCCATGTATATCAGCTTCAATTAAAAAACCATCAGTGAGTTGAACACCCAGATTATCATTTGGTGATAAAATACCAACTGTTTTAGCTTTAAGTTCATTAAATGCATATCTTGCGGCATATCTACCTTGAAGTAAATAGTCAGCTTTCATTTGAAAAATATTTTCACTTATATTTGAAATTCCATACTCATAGGATCTTGGTAATAAAATTGGTATAGATAAATTTTTAGAAGAAACCGCAAAAATTATATCATCATAATTATTTAATGGTCCAATAACTGCCATTAAATTTACGTTTTTAGATAAAATATCTACAGATTCAATCAAACTTATAACATCATTATCAATATCAATAATTTCTAAGTCAATAGATAAATTTTTTGTTTGATTTATTTCTTTTATAGCTGCTCTAACACCACTTAAAAATGCGAGACTTTCAACATCCGAAGATGAAATTATTATTCCAATAGTTTTCTTTTTAATATTATTTTCATTATAAGTTTGTTTTTTTAAATCCTCATATTGAGAAACTAATTCAAATGGTAATATTGATGAATTAATTTTTAATAAAATTAGTGCAGCTTCGTCAACTTTATTTTCAAATATCAACGTTTTAGCTAATGACAATGACAAAATAGATCTTCCAATTGGATCAAGCTCAGAACTTAGCAACCTGTCAATTTCTTCATAATTAATAAATCCTGAGGAAATTTTCATAATACGTTGATCAATTTTATTTGTCATTTTTATATTATTCTTAAATATTTTTCTAGATTTTAAATATGAACCAATTGCAGAAGCATAATAACCTTGTTCTACAAACATATCTGCAAGTGAAAAATATATAAATGGTAAATATTTACTATTTTCATACTTTTGGATAAATTCTCTAGCTATTGATTTTGCTTCTTCATATCTTTTCACTTTAATGTATGATTTCATAAACATTAATGTGCTTGCAGTGAGTTGTGGTGATTTTTCTGGAGGAAAATTTTTTAATTTTCTAAAAACATCTAGTGCACTATAATATCTCCCGCGATTGTAAAAATCAATACCTTTATCAAAGAGATCATATGATTTTTTCAACTCAAAATCTTGAAAAGAATGAGCAATCGATAAAAAATTAAATGATATAAAAAAAAATAATAACTTAATAAACATTTTTTAATAATTATTTCATATGTATTAATTTGATTACAGAAATATTAATTAAAGTTACGTAATCAAATGATAAAGTTCAGCAACAAGGTAAAAAAAAACCTTCGATATTTTTTATCAAAGGTTTTTTTTAATTCAATTGGATTATATTCTATAAATTAAAACCAAGTGAAATCATAGATACATTTCCTAATCTGTTCATTGACACCAAAGCAAAATTAATATTAAAGTTATTATAATTGATTCCAGCTCCAAATGTCAAACCATCCTCATCGTAGTTAATTTTATAACCACCGCGAAGAAAAATTATTCCTCCAAGATCATATTGGGCACCAATATGTAATTTTTCAGAGTTATCATTCGGGTGAGATGCTTCAATCGCTACAGTAAGATTTTCATCTTGAAGAAAATCCATTGCAACACCAACTCTAAAATCCCATGGCATTTTCACATCTATTGGTTCGACTTGAAAATCTTCATCCCAATTTGCTAAGTTAGTATCATCACCAAGATTGCTAAATACCATTCCAAGTCTCAATGATTTAAAACCTGTATAATAAGTTGTTCCAACATCGAATGAAATATTATTCATACTTACATCATCAATAGTTTCTGATATATATCTAGCATTTACACCTATAGATAACCTATCAGTAAAATTTCTTGCATATGTAATCCCTGCAGCTATATTTCCACCAGTAAAGTTTCGTCCAGTAATTGTTGATTCAGTTCTACTACCATCACTTACTAAACTATTCATTGTTTCTGGTATATCTCCCATATCTAATGAAGCAATACTAAACCCAATATTTCCAAATGATGACTTATTTACAACTGAAAAAGCATTGTATTTTATATCAGCAACATAATTAATCGTTCCAAAATAAAAATCAAGCTTCTCAATACTACTTATTGATGAAGGATTAGCAAACACACCTGAAGCATTAGCTGGTCCCAAAGCACCCCTAGTATTTCCCATTGCAGCACTTTTAATATCTGGATTAATTTTCAAGAAAGTAAACCCTGACAACCCATTTCTTTGAATCTTGGTTGGTTCAATTCCAGCTTGTTGAGCTGATGTATAATTAAACGACAAAAATATTGTCATTAAACTAAGTTGAATTATTTTAATTTTATTCATTTTTTGTCTCTTTTCTAATTATTTAATAATTGCGAATTTTCCTGTGAATTCTTTACCATCAACATCTGATGTTATATGATAAAGGTAAAAACCAGGCTGAATATATAATAGCCAATCGTTTGTTTGATAGTCCTGTGTTTGTATACTACCCCAACTTACACTTCCACTACCATCATCATGTTCAATTGTTTTGACCAGATCACCTGCTAAGGTATAAATTCTTATTGTACCTTTTGATGGAAGATTAATAAAATTCAATCTTAACTCTTCACCAGAACCTAACAACCCACTTTGAACTCTAAATGGATTTGGAACAACATGAGGCCTATCATCTGGAAAATTATTATTTGGTGCCATCATTGGATATACGGGGAAACGATTAGCACTAACTTTACCACTTTCATTTCCATCTGAATCATATGATGTTATGACATAATAAGCTCCAACTCCAAGAGGCATTCCAGTCTCTGTAAAAATTACAGAATCATTTCTCACAGTCTCAGAACCTTTTGGAATATCTGCAATCATTGTCCATGGTCCGGTTGCAAAATAATTTGAATTATAAACCTTGTAACCAGCAAAATCAGCTTCCCCAGTAGCAGGATCTGTATAATTACTTGAAACTGGAATCCAACTCAATTCAATTCCACCACCGACTGGTGTTCTAGTTATATTATCAATTGTTGGTGATGGATTATCCCATTTATAACCAGCATTATAAAAACTTTTTGCATTTTGAATATTTTGCTTTAATGCAGCAGGACCTTCAATATCTAAGAGATCAATATTTGCTTCACCACCTTCAACAATTTTTGATCTATCCATTTCTCCAACGACAACAGCATAAACTAAAGTAACTGATTCTCCAGGAGAAATACTGTGAGGTCCAGAAGAAACAAAAATTTCTGGAGCTCTTTCCCATTTACTTCCACCACCAGTTCCAATAATACCTGCAGCTTCACCAGCAGCGTTTAATTCATCCCATGACCCTTTAGGTTGATCATATGTGAGAAGTTCTCTCATTCTGGTTTCCCAATCTTTCCATAATAACACAACAGATTCATCAACTCTGTCTCCACCATCTTGTGGATAAAAAGTTCCATTTTGAGTAGCTCTACTTACAACATTATGATATACAGGTGCATCTGCACTATCTATCATAACTAAAGATGCATACTGTGGTGCTAATAATTCAGATGTGCTAGAAGCTCCTTCTTGAATATCAGATGCATCACCCTTATCACCCTTTGAGACTCCAGGGCCAATATTAAATTGAGTTTCGTCACCTGTAGTAAAATTAAAAGACCTATCATCGTAAAAATAAAAAGCTCTTTCATCTTCAAACCAACCATATTTATCATCATATGTTCCACCAGGACCCAATGCTTCACCTTTAGTAGAAATTTGCCATCCAATTCTTGGAGAGAAATACATATCTGTAATTTCTTGCTCAGAATTTGCAGGATTGGTTAAAGTGTATTCATGTATGATAAAATCATCAAGATCTGGATAACTCATTTGAATTGATCTCATATCAACTTCAAGATAAATATTTCCAGCTACTGAAGGATCGGAACTCTTTTTTCTAAGATAATGACCACCAGTTAAAACTAATTCACCAGGTAAAGTAGGGTCAGCCATATTAAAATTCTCGACAAGGTTACTAGGAGTTTTAATTGACATCCAATCAGCGGGAGGATAAGCAACATTGTAATAAGAAAAATGTTCATTTATACCACCAACTGTTGCCATTACAGCATAACCTTGGACTTGAATCAATTGATTGGCATCATCATAAGTTCCAACTTTTTCATATCCCGGATATTCATAAAAATAACCAAACAACGATTGTGGATCTACTGGATATCCAACTGCACCACTATTCCAAACTGTTGCCCACAATTTACCTCTATTCATCAAACCAAAATCATAAGTAGCTTGAGAAAAGATAGAGTTAAATGATAGTATGATTGCAACTATCAAGAACCTTTTTTTATAATTCATCGTAACCCCTTCTTGATTAAAATTCTAAAAAAATTAAATTAAAAGTCGATCTTTAATTGACCATAAATCATTCGTTGAGGAAGCCTCATGCTATCATACCAATTCCACTCATCAGGCTCACCTGAAAACCAATGAACAGGTAAAACATCTTCGTTTTTTCCACCCTCCATGTAGGTTGTGAGTTCATCACCTCCCAATAGATTTAAGTATTTTTGATTAAAGACATTTCTAACATCAACACTAAATTCTACACGGTTTCCAGCAAAAGCAAAACCTTTAGAAACTTTAAGATTGCTAAAAGTAAATGGATCCCATCTTTCATTTAATGGTTCAGTAGATGTGTCTCCAGGGCCGTGATATGTAAATTGCTCACCAGAATTCCATATGCTATAAAGATTCACATTAAGATCTAATGACTGCAAGAAAAAATTTGTATTTAATTTAAATTTATGAGCAGTACTCCAAGGAGTTCTTGTTGCATTAAATCCTTGTAAATTTGGAGATTGACCATCCTCAAAAATGTCACTAAAACCTGCTGAACCACCAATTACACGATTATAATCATAACTAAAATTAAAATTTAAAGGACCAGTAAAGAATGAAGTTAATTCAAGCTCAAAACCCCTAACGTCTCTATAACCCATATTAGAAATCATTACAGCAACATTATATGGATTAGCATCATTGTAAAGAGTTGTTCTAGTTGTTGGAGTACTCCAATCAGAATTATAACTTTGACCTTCATTCACAACATCTTGTTTTTGCATATCTTTATAATAAACTATTGCATCAATTTTAAAACTTTGACCAATTTGCTGATTTATTCCAACTTCATATTCTATAGTTTGTGCATAATCAAGCAAAGGATTACCATAATAACCATGCCACTGATCCATATGAACAGTTCCCAATGCAGGGTCAAAAGGATTTATAAGTTGATCATGAGTTCCTGAAGCAAATGTTATATATGGGAAACCAAATATTTTTGTCCAAGATGGTCTTTGATAAAAATGACCGTATTGAAAATGTAAAACAGATTGATCAGAAATTGGATGAGAAATTCCTAATCTTGGTGATATAGCAACTTTTGTTTCTGTATCAATCAAATTTGGATTTCCAGGAACACCTGTTGTACCAGACCAACCTGCAGTTCCTTCATATGCAGCTAATGGATCAAATAAATCATCAGCAACTTGTCTGTTTTGACTAAAGAAATCTGCTCTTAAACCAGCATTAACAATCAACCCTTCAAATTCAATTTTATCTTGAATATATAATGCACCTTCACTTGGGGTACCTGAAAATACATTCATAAGATTCCATCTCTCTCCACCTTCATATTCTGACATCGTATGCTCATAATAAAAGTCATAAAGTTTATATGAAAAACCTGCTTTAATAAGGTTGTTAAAATTTACTTGACTAGTAATATCACCCCTTATTGTAGTAACATCAGATTGTGTTCTATCAGTCCATCTTAAATGACCAGCGATATCAAAATTTCCATCAAGTGTCATGGGTCTATCACCTGAAACCCATCCATATGCATCATCAGATGCTATATTAAAGTTTAATAAATATTGATATTCATCGCCCATTGGAACTTTTTCCATTTTATCAGAAATTTGACTTACATTAAGTTCATAAAAGGTTTTATTACTTAGTGTATGGGTAAAATTCAACGCAGTTGATGAGAAATTTGTTTGCTGTGGGTTCTGAGCCCAAGCTCCATATATTCCAGAATATTTTGATCCTGAGTAGGGATCATTGATAAAAGATTGAGATGACCACTGTGCTTCTTGTGCGCTTTCTTGAGTGTTAAAGGAAGAGAAAGGCATTGGTCCACCATTAACAAAGTTTCCATAAACACCTTGTAGTTCAACTTCCATGTTATCAGATAAATTATAAGTTAACTTTAATTGAGTGTTTTGTTCAGTATTGAAATCAATGGATTGAGGGAACATTCCCACACCTTTCTTTTGTCTGTGTGATAACAAAAGATCAAAGTTAGAAATTCTTCCAAAAATAGTAGCTTCTAGCTCTGTATCTGGACGACTTGCATAGTCTCCTTGTACAGGGTCAGGTGTAATTTGTTGTTGATATTGAGCTTGTAAATCTGCCGCATTCTGACCAAAATATTCACTTCCCTCAGATGCAACTTGCTCTTCCCAATAAGTTGATGAACCAAAATAAGTCCAATCATAATTATCTTTACTATAAAAATTTCTACCCCAGTGATAAACTCCAGCTGGGCGATAGCGAGTGGTTACACTTCCATGCAAACCAGATTCCCTTGCTTTTTTGGTAACAATATTTACAATACCTGATTGAGCACTTCCATATTCAGCATTAAAACCACCAGTTAATACCTGAATTTCTTGAATTGTTGAAGTATTTATACCACTATAATTCTGTGATAGCAATCCACTATTCAAACTTACTTTATCTAAAACATAAACAGTTTGGTTTAATGCGCCACCTCTAAATCTTCCGTCTTGGACTCCAGCTTTTGTAGCCAAAGCTTCATCTAGTGTTCTAATATGAGTTTTCTCAAAATCTTCTGCACCAACAACTCTTTCAGTGGCAGTTAAATCTTTTTGTATTATGGCACGTTCAGCTGAAACTGATACAATTTCACCTTCAACAGCTGAAACATTTAATGAAAAATCTAAAATTGTCGTTTTGCCAACATTAACTGTTACTCCAGTAAGTTCTATTTGGCTGTAACCAATATATGAGGCTGAAACATCATATGTGCCAGGAGGGATATTCAATAAAAAATAATTTCCATCTTCATCTGAACTTGCACCGATTGACAATTCTTCAATTATGATATTTGCACCTATTAATGCTTCACCAGAATTAGAATCAACTATTTTACCAGAAATTTTACCAGTAACATCTGCAAAAGATGTATTTAAAAATAAAACAAAAGCTAAAATGACGGTTTTAAAAAAATATAAGCGCATATTTCTCTCCTATTAAAAGTTGAAAATATTAGAAAATTTCTTTTTTTTGTTAACTAAATCAGCTAGATATAATTATATATTGAATATAATATTTTTTTTTTGAAAGAATCAATATTTTTTTAAAATACAATGTTTTCTTTAAAAAAACATTATAAAATTTTAATTTTTTAAGTTTTATATATATTTACTATTGAAACACCTAATACAATTAAAAATAAGCCAATAATAATTTGCAAGTTTATAGTTTGGTTATAAAAAAAATAACTTAATATAGCAACTGTAAAAACACCTAAACCTGACCAAGTAGCATAAACAATTCCAAGAGGAAGAGTCTTGAGTGCATAACTAGCAAAATAAAACGAAATGAAATAAGAAAAAGTAATTACCAAAGAAGGAATAACTTTAGTAAAATTTTTACTCACCGGAAGTAACATAGTTCCTAAAACTTCAAAAGCTATTGCTCCAAATAAATAAAAATAACTTAACACAATTCAAATTTAATATTTAAATATTTAGTTTGTAGGAAAAATAATATGAATGTTTTTATATTCTACAGTTTATGAAACTATTATTTTCAATTTTTGTTTTTCACTATTTAATATTTGGACAAGATAATATCTATGATAGGCCTCTTCAAAAACATCCGGATTTTGACATTGATGTTTTACACTATGATATAAACTTAAAAATAAATGACCTACAAAAAACATTTTTTGGTAAAACTTCTATAAATTTTAAAGTTTTAAAATCAAAAATAGATACAGTTCGTTTTGATTCAGAGACTTATAAGGTTTCATTAATAAAAGATAACGATGTATCTCTTCAATTTATTCAAACTGATTCCTCACTTATTATTTTACCTTCTAAAACTTTATATAAAGATGAAATTATCGAATATACAATTTATTATCAATCCGATGGTAAAATTGCTAATCCTGCTGATTATAATATGGGAGGTGTAAAAGTTCTTGGTCTTGGATTCTTTGAGGAATCGGATTATAATCCAGCATTAGTACAAACCCACTCTTGGCCTGAAGGAGCAAGACATTGGTTCCCCTCAAATGATCATCCCGCTGATAAAGCAACAAGTAAAATTGTTACAACAGTAAGATCAGATTGGAAGGTTTTATCTAATGGTTCTTTAATAGATGTAAAACCTACAGATTCAGGTGATTCCTTAACCTACACTTGGCAACTTGATCTTCCAAATTCGACTTATCTATATGTAATGGTTGCAGGCCCATTTGAAGTAATTCAGGACTATTACAAAGACATCCCTATGAGTTATTGGGTTTATCCAAAAGATAAAAAAAATGCACATTTGTCTTTTCATCGCACACCTGAAATAATGGAATTTTTTGAAAAGGAATATGGTGTTCCTTACCCATGGCCAAAAATGGATCAAATTACCATACCAGGAATTAATGGCGGAGCAGAAAGTACCACTGCTACAATACTCGGAGAAACAACAATCCATGATGAGAAAGCAGAGAAAGATTTTCCTAGTCATTGGCTTGTAGCTCATGAAGCAGCTCATCAATGGTTTGGAGATTACATTACAATGAGTAATTGGCATCACGCTTGGTTAAATGAATCATTTGCTACTTATGGTGAATATTTATACAGTACTCATTTGTATGGTAGAGATGAAGGTAAAATCAACCTTTGGAAGAAGAAACAGAGCTATTTAAACGAATATAGAAATCGTTACTCCCGACCAATGGTCCATCCATATTGGGAATACCCAAACCAAAATTTTGATAGTCATATATATCCTAGAGGTGCAGCAGTATTACATATGCTTAGAGTAATATTAGGTGACAAAATTTTCAAAGAATTTCAAACTGTATTTTTAAATAAATTTGCTTTTGGAAATCCAAATACTCAAGATTTGATTGATGTTGTAAATGAAGTTTCTAAGCAAGATTTATCATGGTTTTTCCAACAATGGGTTTTAAGTGCTGGTCATCCACAAATTGATATAAATACAAAATTCAAAAATAAAGAGCTGATTGTTGAAATAAAACAAATTCAAGAAGGAATAAAAACACCTGAGAAATATTATATTCCAGCAAAGATTTCTTTTTTTATGAAAAATGAGATTGTGGAAAAAGAAATAATTATTGATGAAAGAAATTCTATTCACCGATTCCCAATGAAAAAAGAACCAATATTTGTTCGTTTTGATCCAGATGATGATTTGCTAATTGAAGTAACTCAAAAACATTCATATAACGGATTATTAAATAAATTAAAACGAGATAATTTAATTGGTAGAATGAGAGCTGCTGAATCTCTTTATCAATATTTAGATAATCCCAAAACAATTAAAATTCTAAAACAAACTACAATGAATGATTCTTCTTGGATTGTTCGCAAAAGTGCTTTTCAAGCTGTAGGATCTAAAATGTCTTCAAAAGAATTCATAAGTGCATATCAAAGTGAAAAACATTCTGAACCTAGAAAAGTAATAATTTCTGAAATGTCAAAATTTTACCCTTCGGAATCACTAAAATTGATTCGTGAAAATTTAGATACTGACAATAGTTATATTGTTCAGGAAGAAATGATTAAAAATCTTGGAAATATTGGTGATGAATCTGATATATTAAGATTAAAATCTTATGAAGAAGAATGGTCACCAAGAAGAATATTAAAAAATGCTACTGTTAAATCTTTGTCTAAACTAAGAGATAAATAATCCAAAAATTATTTACGATTATAATTTTAGTATATATGTTGTAATCAAAGAATAAGTAGTTTGGATTATCAATATAAATAATGGTATCATAACGGATTTTTTTCTTATTATACTTTCAAATTCAATAGTCATTAATACAAATAAAATACAATAGATTAGAGTAAAAATATTAGATTTTATACCGATACTAAAAAACTGTATTAACACTAGGTTGAAAATAAGTCCAATACCAAAAAAACTCATAAATATAGATGAAATATTTTCTAGTTTATCCATTTTCTTCATTCATAATTTATTTTTAGACAAAAATTATGAGTTATGATTTGATGATTTAAAATCATTCCATTCATTAATAAGTTGAGGACTGACCTCTAAAAGTTTAACTCCTTTAGAAGGTTGCGAAAAAATAAACTCCCCTGGATTAGTGTTTTTTCTTACGTGACTACACATTGAGATTTTTGAACCAGGTGCGATTTCTATGTTTTCAGAAATAGCGGATTTAGTTCCTATAAATGAATAACTCCCGATTTTTACTCCGTTAGTTGTAGATACTGAAGATGTAATTAAACATCCTTCCCCTAACAAATTATTTGCTCCAATTACAGTCAAAGCCATTATAATAGTAAAAGGCCCTATTGTTGTATTATTAAATATAATTGATCCAAAATGGATTATACAACCTTCTCCCACCTTAGATGTGGAGTATATTTTTACTGATGGGTGAATAAGGGTTAGAAATTTTTTTTTATCAATCTTTAATTCTGACAAAATTTCTCTTCTTAAAACATGTGTTTTATGTGATCCTATTCCAAAAATGTAGTAATCACAATTTGAAATTTCTTTATAATGATTTAATCTTCCTAATACTGGGACGCCAAGGATTGAAGTGCCTATAAGACTTTCATTATCATCTAATAATCCAATAATATTAATTTTATTTTTTTCTGGTAAAGTAGAATTAATATCTTTTATAAGTTCGCTTAATTCATAGTATGAACTTGCACCAAAAATTATTGTATTTCTCATTTGTTTAAATTATATGGTTCCATTATCAACATGTATTGTTTGTCCTGTAATTCCAGAAGACTCATCAGAAATAAGAAATTTGACAGTTGAACTCACTTCTCCAGTTGTCAATTCTTTTTGTCTTGAATTTCTTTTAAATATTTTATTCCTCTGTTCATCACTCAGACTATTACTCATATTTGTATCCATAAATCCAGGACATACAATATTAGATCTTATCCCAAATTTTCCCCATTCCCTTGATGTATTTTTACTGAAAGCCTCTAAAGATCCTTTTGATGAAGCGTACATAGACAAACCTTTATATCCAGTATGAACACTAATTGAAGAAATATGAATGATACTTCCTTTTGTTTTATGCAAAATCATATCCCTTATTACATACTTTGTCAGCATCATCGGGCTGAAAACATTTACCTTATACATTTCCATTAATTTTTCAGAATTTAAATTTGTTAAGATATCATCATAAGCAAAGGCCGCGTTATTTATATATCCATGGATTGGTCCTCTTTCCTTAATTTTATTGAAATACAAATCCTTCACACCATCTACATCAGACAAATCATACTTAATATCAACACTACTTCTACTTAATCCAATTAGATTGTAGCCTGAGTCAATTAGTTTAAGCTTTATATTTTCTCCAAGTCCCTTTGAATCTCCTGTTAAAAGTATATTTTTCATATCATGATTTTTTTCTTTCCATTGGAAACATGTTCAAACAAATCAACAATTCGAATAATTTGTGGTATTAATTGTTTTTCAATCGATTGTTTTGCTAATTCGGTTTTGATAATTTTCGATGAAATGCCTTCTCCAATCACATCTGCACATATAATATTTCCTAATAAAGAATTTGGTTTTCCATAAACATGCACATCTTTGATTCCTTGAATTTCCATTATTTTTTCTTCAATTTGTGAAGGTGATATTCTAAAACCTCCTGTATTTAAATATCCATTAGAACGAGAAACAAATTTGAATTGTTTATCATTAATAAACTCTACAAGATCATTTGTATCATACCAATCTCCATTAATTTTTTGAACTCCATTCAAAAGACTTTTATGAACTCTTAAAGTCTCGTCTTCTATTTTTAGTTTAGACACATACTTTTCAGGTATTGTAAAATATTCAGATGAAGAATGCAATAAACTACCTGTTTCGGATGTGGCATATATATTTGAGTAATCGGCAGAAGTAAATATTTTTTTGAATGACTTGATTAAATTATTCTTCATTTTCTCACCACCTGTAATAATTTTCTTAACAGATATATATTCTTTTTTAAGATTTATTAACAACATGCTTAAAAATGTTGGAGTACAGCTAAGATTGGTAATCTTATAATTTGAAAAAACTTGGTCTGAAAATTTGAAGTCAATTCCAAAAAGATAAATAATGGATTCTTGATTCAATAAAGATTGAAAAAAAACTTGAGTGCTCGCATAAGAACCATGAGGATAACCCATTCCCCAGATTCTCTTACTTTCTTCATTTGTCGTTTTCACATATCTAATACAATTTGATATCTTGACATTAATTGGTTTGGGAATGGATGTTGTTCCTGATGTATTAATATTAAAGTTTAAAACATCTTTATTCTTAATCAAATGATTGATCAGTTCTTTAATAGAATAAATAACTTGACCTTTACTTAATTCCTTTAATAGTGTTAAGAAATACATATAACCTGGCAATTTAGATATTGGATTATCATTGTTTAAGTCTTTTATGAGTTGATCATAAGATATTTCAACTTCCCTTTCAATCCAAAATATCA
>MDTG01351308.1_pt1 | contig 14519 bp, 9 predicted proteins | sample 811421 | NCBI WGS metagenome assembly MDTG01 (sample SAMN05326645, study PRJNA326480) | marine metagenome | isolation source: seawater | place: Pacific Ocean: South East | collected 2011
GGGCAAGTGGACAATTATGCTTCCAGTGATCATTGGCATGACCGCGATGACCGTTTGCATTTGGATGAACTGGAATCCCGACAGTGCTGCAAGTGAGACCCCAAAGTACGTCTCAATCTTCGTGACGCTGGTTTACATTGGTGCCTATGTGTCACTCCGCGAAGAGGGTGTCAACGACGGTTTGTCTGATTTCAAGCCAGGTTTGAAAGTCGATGACAAGATTGCAATGGGTGCTCTCATCCTACTCGTCGTGTCAGGACTATACTATTCTCTGCGAATGATTTTCACACCTGATGATGTGATTGCAGAAGGATTCCCAGAAGGTGAAGCCTGGGTCGATGCTTTGGATGATGATGCAGGTTTGGGCGCCCCTCTACCCACTACGGTATCTGTAACTGGATCTCTGATTTTGATGTACACACTCTGGTCTGCTTTGGTCCTGACTGATGGAGCAAAAGGAAAGTGGACCATCATGCACCCCTCTGCAATGGCATTCATCGCAGCAACAGTGACCACCTATGTGGGACTTGTTGCCGGTTTGGCTCGGACCACTAGTGATGCAAATCAGATGGATATCCTGACAATCCCCTTGGTCATGTTGCTGGTCCTGATCAGCTATTTCAGACTCAAGGACGAAGGTATGGAAGACGATATGACGTGGATGGGTGAACCGTTAGAAGACAATGGAAAATTCACCAATGCATTGCTTGGTCTTGCATTGATTGTGGGACTATTGACGGTAGCCAACGAAATATTGCTTGCATGATGTGTAAGAAATGAATAAAATCAATCTTCAAGATAAGTTGGCCCTGTTCGATGAACACTGGACACCCAAGATTGTTGAGGAACTGAATGATTACCAAATCAAATTGGTCAAAATTCAAGGCGAATTTGTCTGGCATGAACATGCAGATACCGATGAACTGTTCTTCGTGGTCGAAGGTGAAATGGAGATTGAATTTGAAGACCATACGATGACTCTGAAAGCCGGAGAGATGTGTGTCGTCCCCAAGGGTGTTCGACACAAGCCCAAGGCTCAAGACGAGTGCAAAGTGATGCTCATTGAACCACGTGGTGTGGTCAATACCGGCGAGGTTGATGGTGAACTTACTGCAGAAAATGATGTTTGGATTTAGTCCCAAGGATTTCCAAATCGCGCGCGCCCGCCCGCACGGGGGGATGTTCAAATGCTAGGATGCCTACGCATAAGCATGACCGCCCGCAGTGGAACTGCAGTGAAATCGTTGACCATCATCGCCCTGATGATTCTGGCCGCAATGTTGCCATTGGTCAACACCCCACTCAATCCAACCGTTACTGAAGAGCATACATTTGAGCCACAGTCGCTTGAACTTGGCGAACGGATTTCGTCATACACCGGAGGTCGGGCACCCTGCCCCAGTGTACAAAATGACGGTGGAACCACTGGGGATGCAGCCAACACGACAAACACGACCAAGACCTTTGGAACCGACCCCTCCAGCCAAAATGTTCCAGGGTGTGTAGATGCAACCGACACATTGGATTTATTCAGTGTCACCTTGACTGCTGGTAAGGATTACACTGTCGAATTGACCGTACCCACAGGGGCTGATTTCGATCTCTATTTGGTCGATTCGAATGTCACCATTCTCGAATCCTCTGAGTACAATGACCCATTGGAGAGTATCACATTTATCACCAATTCATCAAATGCCGGTACCTATTATGTGGCCGTCGCTCAGTATTCCAGCGATGGAGGCTACTCTCTCGACATGTGGACCAACACCAGTGTCGCTCGACCCGATTTGACAGTAAGCAACGTTTCAGGCCCATCCACTGCAACCATCGGAGGTACTGCAACAGTGAGCTACACGGTCAACAACATCGGTGCTGTGGCCTTGACCTCAAGCACACCGTATGATATCCCGATTATCTTGTCTACCGACACAACCTATGATACAACGGATACGGTTCTAAATATTCAGATCACAGGGCCAAACCTGGCATCTGGATCTAGTCAAATGATGTCGTCTAACGTGACGATTCCCTCTTCACTGACTGCGGGTTCATACTACTGGATTGTATGGGCCGATGGATGGGACAATGTCACCGAATCGAACGATTTGAACAACAATAACTACTCATCCTCGACGACCACGATTTCGACTTCCGGAGGTACAGGAGGTGACATGTATGAGCCGAATGATAGCATTGCGGCTGCCACTTCAATCACGTCTCTGCCTCTTTCGCAGTCGAACTTGTCTATCCATACGAGCTCGGATTACGATTTCTTTGCCGTGGGAATGGTTTCGGGTGTCACGTATTGGTACAATATTTCGTTCACACATGCAAATGGCGATCTAGACATGGACCTGCTCGATTCATCCGGAACCCAACTTGGATATTCAGCAGGAACCAGCAATGTGGAAGCGATTCAGTATACTCCTACTTCGAACATCACGGGATATCTCGATGTCTTCGGTTGGAGCACCGCAACCAATACCTATGCCCTGACTATTGAGAGCTCAATTGGTGGCGGTACACCTCCTGCAGGTACACCCACCATGAGTGTGAATATGCCAGACAAATTCTCTGCAACTGCCTCTCTATCCAATCTCACTACAGGGGCATCGTATTTCCTTGACTCAACATTGTACGAATTTTACATCGATGGGACTTCTGCTAACACTTCACTCCCTGGGGTGAATTGGACGGCGAGTACCTCGACATATACGCACAATTACTCTTTCAATACGGCCAATATTGAGGGGCAGTATGCTGTCATCAGTTATCTTTACCAAAATGGAGCATTTTCTGATTTAGAATTGGATTTCATCTATCACGAAATGTTAGTCATGGAATCAACGGCTTCAGATCAAGGTTGGATGGAAGCGCAAAATCTCACTGTTGGACAAACTTATTCTGTCCAGTGGTGGGCTTATGATAACATCACCAACACCACCTTGGGGACTAATATTGTGAATTTCACTGCAACATCGTCATCTTGGAATCAAAGTGTTTCTTGGACATATCCATCGACATCAAATCAGCACATCTTCGAAGCCGCTCTGAGCACCGCCTCGTCAAGCAGTTACATTGGGGCGCATTACGATGAATTCTATCCAAGTCCACCTTCTGTAACAATTACAACTTACACAAATGATGCGAATGCATCAACCAATTCTGCAACAATGCAGGGAATGGATTTGGTCCCTGGACAGAACTACATTTGGCAGGTTTCTCTCCTCAATTCATCATATGTGGCCATTGATGCATCGAACCAGACCAATGTTACTGCAACGGGCAACAGCATGAGTTTCGGTACATGGACCTATAGTACTCCCTCAGCTAGTGGGCAATACTGTTTATTCGCACAATTGTGGACTGCAAATGGAACCAATCTAACCAATGATGTTGTATGTTTCAACTACATCTATGACTCGGATAGTGATGGAGTATGGGACGAGTTTGATCTCTGTCCCAACACACCGATTGGCTCGACCGTAGATTCGAATGGTTGTGCTGCTAGCCAGCGTGATACGGATGGAGATGGATATACGGACGATGTCGATGATTTCATCAACGACCCGACTCAATGGAATGACTATGATGGAGATGGATATGGCGACAATGCCAACGGCAACAATTCTGATGCATTCCCTCTAGATTCAACACAATGGGTAGATGCTGATGGCGATGGATGCGGAGACAATCCAAATGGAACCAATGGTGACCAATTCCCGAATGATGCCACCCAATGTTCAGATATTGATGGGGATGGATGGGGAGACAATCCAAACGGAACCAACCCGGATGCATTCCCAAACGATCCCACACAATGGTCAGACTATGATGGCGACGGATACGGTGACAACCCCAACGGAAATTATGCGGATGATTTCACCAATGACTCTACGCAGTGGTCTGATTCTGATGGCGATGGATACGGGGATAATCCCAACGGAAACAACCCCGACCTCTGGCCAACCGACCCCACACAATGGGCTGATTCCGATGGCGATGGATATGGGGACAACCCCAGTGGGACCGCTGGCGACCAATTCCCTAACGATCCTACACAATGGGCAGATGCAGATGGGGATGGCTGGGGAGACAACCCCAATGGAAACTACCCCGACCACTTCCCTCAAGATGGAACACAGTGGACAGATGCAGATGGGGACGGTTGTGGTGATAATCCAAATGGCTCTAACGCCGATGTATGGCCAAATGATCCTACACAATGTCTGGATTCAGATGGAGATGGATGGGGAGACAATGCATCGGGCACCAACCCGGATGCTTTCCCCACAGACCCCACACAATGGGCTGATCGTGATGGTGATGGTTGGGGTGACAACCCCAGTGGGAATAACGCGGATGCGTTCCCAGATGAATATTCACAGCAACAGGATACGGATGGAGATGGCTATGGTAACAACCCCAATGGAGTCAACCCTGATCATTGCCCAAATAGTCCACCCGGAGCGATTGTTGACAGCCATGGGTGTGCGGAATCAGAACTTGACGACGACAACGATGGCGTGACCAACGATGCGGACACCTGCCCGAACACACCTGGTGGCGAAACTGTGGATGTCATGGGTTGCGGTGATTCGCAAAAGGATGGTGACATGGATGGAGTCAACGATGCACTCGATACCTGTCCCGGATCACCACAGGGTGAAGATGTCGACGGATACGGTTGCGCTGCCAGTCAGCGAGATACCGATAATGATGGTATCAAAGATCATCTCGACCAGTGCCCAGCAAGTCCACCCGGCGCCAATGTCAATGGGTATGGATGTGCAGATTCAGAATGGGACAGTGACGAAGACGGAGTGTATGATGCGGATGATCAGTGCCCCTATACTTCAACACTTGATACCGCAGATAGCACAGGATGTGGTGCTGAACAGCGCGATACCGATGGCGATGATGTTGTGGATGCTGATGATTTGTGCCCCATGACCCAACCTGGATTCAACGCCGACGCGAATGGTTGTGATGCGACACAAAGAGATGGTGATGGAGATGGGGTCAACGATGCCATGGATACGAATTGTCCAAACACACCTGAGGGGTCCACTGTCGATGGATTTGGTTGTGCACCGTCAGAACTTGATGATGATAGTGATGGCGTTACCAATGATTTAGATCTGTGCGATAACACCATGACAATCTGGAGTGCAAATCCGGACGGTTGTGCTCCTGAGCAACTGGATATCGATTCGGATCAGATTGTCGATGCAACTGACCAATGTCCAAACACACCTGCTGGGGAGTCTGTGAATAACGTCGGATGTGGGCTCAGTCAGATCGACAGCGATAATGATGGCCGAAATGACGCCGAAGATGCATTCCCCAATGATCCCACAGAATGGGATGACACCGATGGCGACGGAGTTGGTGACAATGGTGATTACTATGCAAATGATGCAAGCCGAAGTGTCGCTGAAGGTGGACTTTCCATGCCATTCTGGATTGCCTTAGTCATCGCTGTTCTGGTTGCGATTGGTGCAACTGCCCTGTTCTTGATGCGGCGCCGTGGTGATGATGGTGACAACTACGAGGGACAATTCGCCTCAGAATTGGCACCGGCCGAAGACATCTATGCCATGGCTGGCGTTACATCTGTAACAGAAAATGACGGTGCTCAAAGTGAAACTGAAACTCTAACGCAACCCACTGTTATGGTGGTTCCCGAACACGCAACAATCAACGAACATGGTCAGAAAACATGGGTTGACCAGACAGGTATTACTTGGTGCCAAAACCCCGATGGAAGCATGATTCGGTTCGATACTGAAAGTGGAGCCTGGGTCCCCCATCAGTGATTCAAATAGGAGTTGAAAGCGGGCCTCGGTGCCTTGCGAATCCTTGAGATGGACCCGGGAGGATACCTCCAATTTTGGCTGATGCGTCATGCAGGTATGGATTTGGCCAATGTTCGCTGGATGTCTCGCTCAACACTGTGGGGAAAATTACCCCCGCCTAATGCATTTGTCAATCTCGATGTTGAAGCTCGATTGCGTATGCTTCGATTGATTGGTGTTCTCTGTGATTTGCGCCAAGGTTATGATGTTCCTCTCATGGTCCGAAGCTTCGCTGAAGCAGCCTTGATGGGTTTTACAGACCGAGCCTTACGACTCATTGATCTGTGGGTGAATGGAGAACAAATGCCACCATGGCTTGAAGCACGCTGTCGTCAAACCCAGCGTCATCTTGCACGGCGAATATCCACGGCCTTGCTTCCTGCGCGTGAAGGATACCAAGGATTGTGGCTTCTGGATATGCCAGCACCCTTTCTTCCATTCGCTGTCGCAGAGCATCGGAAACTGTTCGGAGCACGAAGTTGGTTGGTCCATTCAGGAGGAGATCGTCTTTGCCCGGGTATCTGGACATGGGCAATCGATACGACCGGTGGAGGTGAGGTACTACGACGTAGTCGTGCAGGATTTACGCCTTTCTCGTGCGCAAGTGCGCACCGTGATGCATTTGAACCGACTGCGTAGCGCGAGTACATGGACATCACCATCGTGTTAGGTAGCAGGTCAGACATGCCAGTCGCGGAAAAAGCAGCGAAGATTCTAGATGGATTTGACGTGAAATATCAGATTCGGGTTGCAAGTGCGCACCGCTCTCCAAAATATCTCGAAAATATTGTCGAGAAAGCGGAGACGGATGGATGCCATGTTTACATCGGTATGGCGGGAGTCGCTGCAGCCCTACCTGGGGTTCTCGCATCAATGACACCGAAACCTGTGATTGGAGTTCCTGTGGGAAGTAAAGTTCCCTATGACAGCCTACTGAGTATAGTTCAGATGCCGCCGGGAATGCCTGTTGCCACGGTTGGTGTCGACCGCGGCGACAATGCTGCATTACTCGCATTGCAAATCATGGGTACGGCCAATGCAGATATCGCAGCGGCTGTTGTCGCTTATCGAGAAATGCGCACGAACGCAGTTATCGCAGATGATCAAGCACTGCAAGAAGAACGCGGCGCTTGAGGTGGTTGAATGGACGCACAGATGCTCATCGATGAAGCCGTCGAGGCTCTGACGTCACAAATCGATGATATCGCAATCATCGCATGCAGTGGAGGAATCGACTCGACAGTAGCCGCAGTGTTGGCCAACAATGCGATTGGCGATTTGTTGCACTGCGTCTATGTGGACACCGGGTTCATGCGCAAGGGGGAAACCGAAGAAGTCAGGGAAATGCTGACTGATTTGGGACTCAATCTGAAAGTTGTCGATGCCAGCGAACGATTTTTCAAGCACTTAGAGGGGGTAACTGAGCCCGAACAAAAGCGCAAAGTGATTGGAGAGCAATTCATTCGTGTATTCGAAGAAGAGCAGGTCTCATGCGGTGCGAAGTATCTCGTTCAAGGAACCATTGCACCTGACTGGATTGAGTCAGGTGGTGGTGAGAGAGACGTCATCAAGAGCCATCATAATGTTGGTGGATTACCTGATGATGTTGACTTGACGATTGTAGAACCACTGCGTGAATTCTACAAGGATGAAGTACGCGACATGGCAAAGACGCTCAAAATCCCAAGCAGCAACCGACAACCGTTCCCCGGACCAGGATTGGCCGTACGTGTTTTGGGTGACCTCACACGTGAGCGGACCGAGGCATGCCGAGAGGCCTGCGCGATTGTTGAAGAAGAACTGGAAGCGGCAGCAGAGGCGGGAGAAATCGAACTACCTTGGCAATACTTTGCTGCCTTGTTACCCGTGAGCAGTGTCGGTGTACACGGTGATACACGCGTATATGGGGAAACAGTTGTAGTTAGAGCGGTTCGGAGTATCGATGGTATGTCTGCAAGATATTCTGAAATCCCCCACAGTGTCCTACAAAAAATCAGTACTCGAATCACAAATTCTCTCAAGGGACATGTAAATCGTGTAGTCTATGACATTACTCACAAACCACCTGGGACCATTGAGTGGGAGTAATTACTCCTCTTCAAATTCCCAAGGAGGAATCATTTCTGAAGGCCATTCTGTGGCGACTGGGTTGACTGGAGGATGTTCCAACAATCCCCAACTACCTGTGACGTGAGGTACGTCTGAGAAAATAGGACCTAGTCGTGAGAATGGGACTCTACTCCCTACCGGATTTTGAACGAAAGGATCCATAATGACTCCACTGGGATGAACGAAATGAATCGCGATGAAATCCTGATTTTGGTGTCTGACGCCAAACAAGACCAATTCCATACTTGTATCTCCGACTTCGCCAGATTCAACTGTTCTGCGAGCGAGTGGACGACGTGCCCAGCGTTTTGATTCAGCAACCCAACTCCCATCTAAATTTGATAAACCTACATCGACATGAGCGATTGGAAGTAACCAGCGACCAGCAGGCCATGCGAGAACGGTTGCAATTCGAACCAGATAAGAGAACCAAAGTGGAACCGAAATGAGCAGAGCAAACAGAACGACACTGCCTGAGGGTTGATTGAGGAAGACCCAACTCAGCACACACATCAACAGGGTTTCGATACGGACAAAGTTCCACGTCACCATCTTCACAACGGAACCTTCGACTTGTTGCATTGCAGCTTGAATCGCACCGATCCAAAGTAAGGCGAAACCTGTCAACCAAAGTCCAAACGCCAGATTATTACTCATGCCAATACCTTGACCAATCGCTTCAAGAAAAAGAGGAATAGAACCCGCTGCAAGGAAAAAAATCGACCATGCTGATGGAAAAAGAAAACCTGTAATTGCTGGCTTCAGCCTCTGCCTACGCCAACCACTCCACGATTCGGGTGCCTTGGCCTCATGTGGCAATGTGGCGGGGATGCCCAACGAACCATACCAACCGGTCTCGCCCATCAAGAATCCAGGTTTGACTGAGGCCATACCAACCGGTAGGATACCGTCGTTATCAGAGTTGAGATGAACCTATTCATCAATCGGATGGCGCAGGATTAGATTGCGTGCAGCCCAAACCTCATCCACGCGCTTCACGGGTGTATCATGAGGTGCTGTCATCACCAATTCCGGATCTTCACCCAAAATAGTCAGGAAATCATCTGCGAATTGATCGATGGCTTCCTTACTTTCAGTTTCGGTTGGCTCAAACATGAGACATTCTGGAACTATCATTGGGAAGTAGAGTGTGGGCGACATGTATCCGTAGTCGAGTAAACGCTTGGCTACGTCTTTTCCAGTCACACCGGTGGTATCCTTGACTGGATTCATGCTAAGGGTAAACTCATGCTTGACCACATCAGCTGGTGCGCCATCAGCGGGCATGGCATGAATGTTCGAACGAATTTCATCGGATGGATTCATGATTCGATGGCGCAGATAATTCGCATTTAGCACAGCATGCTCACTCATGGTCTCAAGTTCACGACCATATCGGCGGTAATAGGCCCAAGCACGCACTGTTGCACCTGAATTACCATGCCACTGCTGAACCTTGCCGATGGACTTGGGTGGGTCATACCAATCAAACCACACTTCGCCTTCTTCATCTTCGCTTGCAACTACAAGTGGTGCAGGGAGATAATCAGCCAAATGGGCCTTGACCCCGATTGGTCCTGCTCCGGGACCACCGCCACCATGGGGTTGGCTGAAGGTTTTGTGCAGGTTGTAGTGTACCGCATCAAAACCCATCAATCCAGGATTGGTTTTACCCAGAATTGCATTGAAGTTGGCACCATCATAGTACATCTGCCCACCAGCATCATGAACAATTTTTGCAGCTTCTGCAATCTCTGGTTCAAAGATACCCAGCGTACTCGGATTGGTAATCATCATTGCCGCGGTATCGTCACCGACAACTGCTCGCAATGCTGAAAGGTCAAGCTGGCCATTCTCTAGTGAAGGGATTTCAATGATTTCATAGCCGCACATTGCTGCACTGGCTGGATTAGTACCGTGCGCACTATCGGGGACAATTACCTTGTTTCGATGGCTTTCACCGATATCACGGTGATACTCTTGGATACAACGCATCGCTGTGAATTCACCCTGGGCACCTGCAACCGGTTGTAGGGTGACTGTGTCCATGCCAGCACAGTGCTCGAGCATCTCTTGCATTTCATGGAAAATCGCCATCAAACCCTGAAGATGTGATGTTGGTGCCAATGCATGAAGATCATTCATACCCGGCATCTGAACAATCCGTTCATTGACACGTGGGTTATGCTTCATTGTGCATGAACCAAGAGGGTAGAATCCTGAGTCGATTCCATGGCTACGGGTAGACAACCAAGTGTAATGTCGTACGATTTCTGGTTCGGATGCTCGTGGCCAGCGAGGTAATTTCTGACGCTTCAGGCCGTTGGGGAATTCGAAATCATCGCAAATGGGGTCAGGTTGTGCATATCCTGCACCCTCAGCGCCTTTGAAGGCAAATAGGTCACTCATTCGTATCCCTCCTGCCAATCTTGGATACCTTCAACCAATTCCTCGATATCCTCTAGATCGGTTTGGTCGGTTGCACAAATCAAAATTTCATTTTCTCGCTCAGGCCACCATTGTGACAAATCAAATCCACCTGTGATATCGCATTCATGATCAAGGAAGTTGAGTAAATCAGCCGCTGGTCGATCTAGACGGATTACAAATTCATTGAAGTGGACACCTTTGGGATGAACAGCTTCAACACCATCTAAGGCCAACACAGCGGATTTCGTTGCAGAGCAAGCCCCTGCATTGCGCTTTGCAAGTTTCTCGAGCCCCTCGGGCCCAAGCAATGCCATGTGCATGGCACCCATGAGTGCAATCAAAGTTTCATTGGAGCAAATATTGGAGGTCGCACGATGTCTGCGGATGTGTTGCTCTCGCGTACTGAGTGTTAGCGTAAACGCGCGCCCTCCACCAGAATCTTTCGACAAGCCGACAATGCGGCCCGGCATCTGACGAATGTAGGCATCTCGACATGCAAACAAGCCATAGATGGGGCCGCCAGCAGTGGGTCCAATTCCAAACGGTTGCCCCTCACCAACAACAATGTCAGCACCATAATCGCCAGGAGCAGTAATCAACCCGAGTGAGACTGGTTGAACTCCGACAATCAATGCCGTATTTTCTCCAATCAAGGATTTGAGTTGCATCAACCCTTCATCAAGAAGACCGAATGCATTTGGTTGTTCGACATAAACCGCACAGGCGCCTTCAGCACAGGCCGCTGCTTCAATATCCAATAGTCCATCCGCATTGTGTGGCAACTTATGAATCGAAATTTCTGCACCCTGGGTGTAGTTCTCAATTACAGACATACGATGTGGTGGAACCAGTTCTGAGACATATACCGTTGATTTTTGAGTTGCTTTACGGTCATGGATTCGAACGGCACAGGTCAATGCTTCCGCGGCAGCCGTACTGGCATCATACATCGATACATTCGAAACAGGGAGTCCGACCAATTCAGAAATCATTGTCTGGAATTCCCACATCGCTTGGAGCATTCCTTGGCTAACCTCGGGTTGGTACGGTGTGTAAGAAGTCAAAAATTCGCCGCGAGTTGCGAGCATTGGGACCATCGTCGGGACGAAGTTACTGTACAAACCTGCTCCGAGGAATGAAGGGCGACTGTCAATAGAGATGTTGCTACCCAACAACATTCTTGCCTCGCGTAAGATTTCTTCTTCAGTTTGGGGAGGGGGTAAATCAAGAGGATCTGTGCGACGAACTTCTTCGGGAATATCGGAAAACAAGTCATCCATTGAAGACATGCCCATAGCTGCCAACATCTCTTGCTCACGACCTAGATTAGGGAGTTGATCGACCACAATATCACCACGATCACCCCTTCGGGGTGACTTTACACTCCCGCCTGTCATCTATCGGCTATTCAAGTTTCGTTTGGGGCCGTAACAAAAATCGTGATGGGTATAGCCGTCAATCTCATACCCTATGCATGCAAGCCATGGTCAGGCGAGAACATGAAAGTTGCAGTGAGCGGCGCTGATGATTTCGTCCAACCCTATCTTGAAGAAGCCCTCGGTGACGCATTGGTCAAGATTCCTGCTGAAGCCCTGAGTGAGAGTATCCAACTCGATGCCTACCTCGCATCTTGCAATGCTGTCATTTTGATGAACGCGCACCCCCAAACCTCAGGGGCACGTGACGAACGTGCATCTCTACTTTCTATGCGAGATACCGCTCGCCCTGTTCTAGAAGCAGTGGAGCGACACGGGAGTTTGCATCTCGTTTTGATCGGTACACTTCGAGTTCATCCACAAGCAACGCCTGAAGAACCATTCTACTCTAGTCAGTCATCACTCGCTCCAAGAGATGTTGCCGCGGAAGGTCAACTATGGGTCGAAGAGAGAGCGATTGAGCACGCCACGGAAGAATCTCCTGTGAGTGTTATTCGTTGCTCAAATGTACAAGGATTGCGTTCAAACTCTACTGGTGGAAACGGGATCCTTCATCAGTTTGCTCAAGACTCCATTTTTGGATGGCTCAGTGTACCTGGTGATGGTACACAAGTCAAGGATTTTGTCCACATCATGGACGTTATTGAGATTGTAATGCACATTTTGGAAAATCGACCACCGACAAGAGAAACACTGTGTATCGGTAGCGGTGAGGCGATGTCAATGAATGATGTCGCTTCAATCTATCAGCAGCGCACTGGATGTGACCCCCAGTTTGGAAATGACGATTCCAATGAGGTTTGGGGTGCTGTTGACGCATGGGAGATAGAGCAACGCTGCGGTTTCCGACCATCGGTAACACCGATGGAGATGATTGAAGAGGCGCTTGAAAACGCCGGTGCCTAATCAATTGATTCGGATGAACGAACCATCAGTTTGCATCTGCCAGTTGCTGCCATCGGGCGCATTGTAAATCGTCTCCCCCATGGTACCTGTCGAATATCCACCACCACCGGGTAGTTGTGTGTAGTCGGACAGGACCTGAGGAGTGACAGGAGCCGCTACTGGAGTCGCAAAAGGATCCGAGGGCATCATCGGTTGATCCCAGGACACTTGCGCTGCCGTAGATTCACCATTCTTCCGCATTATCAGGACTGTGGTCATGGCAGCAATTCCCAACAGTAACACAACACCGACGATGATGAACACCATATTTTTCTGAATCACAGCACTCGTATCACCAAGATTGACGCGCTCATCCAACGAACAACCAGCATATTCTCCACTGGTTTGAACCGACTCCCCGGAAGGTGTATCCAGGCAAACATCGATATCGGTCATGACGCCATCGGCATCCTCATCTCGCTGGCTGGCTGAACAGCCTATCAAATCACCATCAAGAAGAACTTCTTCACCTTCTGGTGTTTCCAAGCAAATATCGAGGTAAAGGCGGATGTTGTCGTTATCGGAATCGGCATCACCAGCCCAGCAACCAAAACTGTCAATCGCACCGAATGATGGATAGTTTGAACGAGTACTTTCATTGGATGTTGCGGGACATTGGTCGACTCCATTGGGATGTACCAAATCGCCCGCTACACCATCTTCATCAATGTCATATTCGGATACATGACAACCATCAATCGAGGTTTGTGTTCGATACATTGTAGGTGTGTTCGGACAATCGTCGAGGTAGAGTAACTTGCCATCATCGTCATCATCTGATTCGCCGACCCAACAACCAATTTCATCAACATCAAAACCATGAGACTCGTTGAACATCTGTCGAGTATCTGCACTAGGTGTGTTCTGACAATTATCAAGATGGTCCCAGACACCATCACCATCGGAATCTTGTTGTGTTAACCATCCGCAACCTATGACATCAATATCCTCCCCAAGAGGAGTGTATGGGCACTGGTCTACATCATCTGATACCGAATCCTGATCATCGTCATTATCTTCGGTATCATCCCTGCAACCATCTCGGTCCCAATCATTGTTGGGTGTTGATATCCAATCTGTTTCACCACGAGGGCAGTTATCATCGACGTCGAGGAAACCGTCACCATCGTCGTCTGAATCCTCATCCATATCACGACATCCATCACCATCCATATCTGAGATGAAATCGGAGACCCAACCAGTAGAACCGCGTGGACAGGCATCGCTTGAATCCGGAATGGTATCGCCATCATCGTCATCATCTTCGTCTAGATCACGGCAACCATCACCGTCGAGATCTGTCGAAGCAACACTGGTCCAATCGAACTTCCAGCCATTCGGGCCTGGAGAACAGTTGTCATTTGCATCAGATACTTCGTCACCGTCATCGTCGTTGTCTTCTGTCGAATCACGGCAACCATCTCCATCTCGATCAGTGTTTTCGTTTGATGTCCACCCGAGTTCACCTGTAGGGCAATTATCCAAAATCGCACCCATGGCATCTCTATCGTTCAGGCCATCGTTATCATCATCATCGTCCTCTCCACCGTCTTTGCAACCATCACTATCGTGATCAGTGGTCGTGTCAGCTGTCCAATTGTACCAGCCACGTAGGCAGTAATCAAACAAATCATCGACGCCATCATTATCGTCATCCGCATCCTCTTCGGTATCATGGCAACCATCGCGATCATGATCGTTGGCTGAATTACTCGACCATTGTTGCTTGAATGTCTCGCCC
>MDTG01358841.1_pt1 | contig 14519 bp, 12 predicted proteins | sample 811421 | NCBI WGS metagenome assembly MDTG01 (sample SAMN05326645, study PRJNA326480) | marine metagenome | isolation source: seawater | place: Pacific Ocean: South East | collected 2011
TGATTTAAAAAAATATTTTATTCAATTTATTGAAAAAGTGCCTTCGTTTGGAAAATCATTTATTTGTATAGACGATAAAATTAACAAAGATCTTGTAAAAAATTTAAAAGATCAAAATTTTTATACTTATGGATTAAATTCTAAATCAAATTTCTTAATTAAAAATATTAAACAAAATGTAAAATTTACAGAGTTTGATTTATTTGTAAATGTTCCTAATAAAAAAAAATTATCTATTAAAAAAATAAAAATTCCATTACTTGGTATCCATAATGTAAGAAACGCAGTTGCAGCGGCAGCAGTTTCTTTAACAGTTGGTATATCTATTTCTGATATTAAAAATGGTCTATCTAATTTTAGAGGAGTTCAGAGGCGATTTAATAAAATATTTACTTACAATAATATTGATTTTTACGATGATTATGCACACCATCCAACAGAAATAAAAGTTGTATTAGATGGTGTAAGTAAAGTTTATAAAGGTTATGAAAAAGTTTGTGTATTTCAACCTCACAGGATATCAAGATTAAAAGACCTTAAAAGTGAATTTTCTTACGCCTTTAAAGATGCTGATACAGTTATTCTATGTCCAATATTTACAGCGGGTGAAAAAATTAAATTAGGTTTTAATTATTTGAATTTTGCAAAAGAAATTATAAAAAATTCAAAAGTAAAATTATTTTTAGTAAATAATAATAGTGAGTTAGCCATGTTTATCAAAAAGAACATGTTTGGAAAAAAAATTGTAATTGGGATGGGAGCAGGAACCATTTCTAATTGGATGAAAAAACTACCTAAGTTAATGTAATGGATACAAATAAACTTAAAACCTTATTTTATGAATTTGGAGAAAGCGTAAGGTTTGATTGCGATTTAAGAAAAAAAAACTGGTTTAATATAGGTGGAAAAACAAAAGTTTTTTATAAAGCTGATAATCTAAAACAATTGATAAAATTTTTAAAGATATTAGATAATAAGAAGAAAATTTTTATTCTTGGGGCAGGTTCTAATACCTTAATTTCAGACAATCTATTTGACGGTGTGGTAATAAAGCTAAGTAAAAATTTTAACAATATTTCACTCCTAGGAGAAAATACAATTATTGCTGGAAGTGCAGTTTTAGATAAATCACTATCTGAGTTTGCCCTTAATAATAATTTAAGTGGATTTGAATTTTTATCAGGTATTCCTGGAACTATTGGTGGAGGAATAAGAATGAATGCTGGTTGTTTTGGTAAAGAATTCAAAGATATCTTATTATCAATTCAAGCTATTGATAAATTAGGTAATGTAATAACAATTCCATCGAAAGATATAAAATTTGAATATAGAAAAAATGATATTTCTGAAGATTTGATATTTCTTAGTGCTTCTTTCAAGGGAATAAGAAGCGATAATAAAAAAATAAATGAAGAAATGATTAGAATAAAAAACGAAAAAGAAAAAAATCAACCCTCTAAAATAAAGACAAGTGGCAGCACCTTCAAAAACCCATTATCACAAACTAATAAAAAAGTTTGGGAATTGATTAAGGAGTCAGTACCCTTAGATAAAAGTTTTGGTGATGCGTGTATTTCAAAAAAACATTGTAATTTTTTTGTGAATAAAGGAGAAGCATCTTTTAAAGATATGACAATGTTAATAGATTTTGTTGCCAAAGCTGTTTTAAAAAAAACTGGAATTAGTTTAGAAAAAGAAATAAAAATTTTGGAGTAATTTGAAAAAAAAAATATTAATAATTTCGGGTGGTATATCTAAAGAGAGAATTGTAAGCCTTAAAACAGGAAAAGAAGTAGCAAAGGAACTTTATAAAAATGGATATAATGTAAAGGTAACAGAGCCAAATAGTAAATTATTAGAAATTATAAAATCATTTAAACCAGATATCATTTTTAATGCATTACACGGACAGTTTGGAGAAGATGGGTATATTCAAACCATTTTAGAAACCACAAAAATTCCTTACACTCACTCTGGTGTAATCTCGTCAGCGATAGCAATGGATAAAGAATTATCTAAAAGAATTTTTATCGATAATGGTATTTTAACTCCTAAATATATTTTATATTCTTTTGACAAATCAAAATCAGATTTGATAGGAATTATTGGCAACAAACTTAAATTTCCAGTGGTGGTAAAACCTTTAAATGAAGGTTCAAGTTTAAATGTTTTTATTTGCTCAAAATCAAATATTATAAAAAATATAAATCTACTCAAAAATTATAGTAAAATTATCATTGAAGAATTTATTCCTGGAAGAGAAATACAAGCTGCTATTATTGGTTCCAAAAAATTGGGAGCTATAGAGTTAGAACCAAAAAGAAAATTTTACGATTACAAAGCTAAATATGATACAAAGGCAAAAACTAAGCATATTATTCCAGTAAAATTAAAAAAAAGTGAGTATAAAAAATTAATGAACATAGCCTTAAAAGCGCATAATTTAATTGGATGTAGAGGTGTAACACGTTCGGATTTTAAATTTTTCAAGGGGAAGTTTTATCTTCTTGAGTTAAATACTCAACCAGGTATGACAAATTTATCTTTGGTACCTGAGATTGCCTCTTATCATGGTATAAATTTTATACAACTTATTAAACTAATTTTAAAAGATGCATCAATCAAAAAGTAAAAAAATTTTTATATATTTTTTTTTATTTATAATTATTGGAACATTTAATAATAAAAATCTTAATAAAATAAATTTAATCAATATAGATAATATTAAAGTCACAGGATTAAATGAAAAAAATAATTCAGATTTAATTAAAAATTTTGATTTTTTGAAAATTGATAACTTGTTTTTTTTAAAAGAGGCTGAAATTAATGAAATTGTAAATTCTCATTCCTTAGTAGAAGAGTATTCAGTTTTTAAAAAATATCCCTCAACATTAAATATCGAAATCAAAAAGACAGAATTTTTAGCCCAAATAAAAAAGAATGAGGAAATTTTTTTTTTAGGTTCAAATGGCAAACTTACAGAAATAAATGAATTTAGAAAAGATTTACCTTTTATATTTGGGAATTTTGAAAATAAAAATTTTTTTGAATTAAGGAAAGCAATTGAAGAAGCAAATTTTGATTATGATAAAATTAAAAATCTATTTTTTTTTAAATCTGGTAGATGGGATATAGAAACTAAAAGTGGATTATTGATAAAATTACCTAAAAGTGAAATTAGCAGATCTTTAAATTTATTAATTGTTTTTTTAGATCAAAATAAAAAGCAAAACATAAAAGAAATAGATTTACGTCAACTAAATCAAATTATATTAAATGGATGATTATTTTAATTTTGAGACATACTTATTTTTAAGTCCAAAAAAATATTTAATTTCCGTTAATTCTGAGTCACAAAAAAAAATTTATGAAAAAGAATTAGTTTTTGAATCAAAAGAAAAATATTTAGACTTAAGTAGATTAGATTATTTTCTTAATGAAAATATTTTTCAGATAGAAAAAATTTTGAATAATTTTGTTAAAAATATTTTTATAATAATTGATTGTGAGGAATTTTTTTTAACCAATATATCTTTAAAAAAGAATAATTATGGAGAACCTATAACAATTAAAAATTTAAGTTATGTTTTAAATGAAGCAAAAGATCAATGTTCAAACACTTTAAGTAATAAAAAAATAGTACATATTTTAATAGATAGTTATGTAATTGATGATAAAAGATTTATTGACTTACCACAAAATTTAAATTGTAATTCTTTTTCATTAGATATTAGTTTTATTTGTTTACCTTTAAATTATATAAAAAAATTAGAAAATATTGTTAACAAGTACCAAATTTCGATTAATCGTATAATCAGTATGAAATACTTAGAAACTTTATTTTTAAATCAGAATATTGATTTAAATGAAATGGCCAAAAGAGTGATTGACGGCTATAACCTAAATGAGGTTGTATTGATGGCAAAAAAATCAGAAAAAATGACTTTTTTTGAGAAATTTTTTCATTTTTTTAGTTAATTTGTATTTTACAGTAACATTTGTTGTTTTTTGTTTACTCATTTTTCGTCTTAAATGCGGTTGTGTCTTATTTAAATCAAAAAACTATTAATGAAACAATCTCGTTTGAGGGTATCGGTCTTCATAGTGGTAAAAACGTTAAGCTTTTAATAAAGCCTGCTGAGCCCAATTCAGGAATTTATTTTAAGAGAATTGATTTAAAAATAAACAATTTTGTTTATCCAAATTTTAATAATGTCACAAATACTTCGTTAAATACCACAATTTCTAATGAATACGGTGTAAAAATATCCACTATAGAACATTTAATGGGAGCATTATTTGGCCTAGGTATAGATAATGCACTAATTGAAATTGATAATGAAGAAGTTCCAATTCTTGATGGATCTGCAAAAGATTTTGTTTCAAAAATAATTAAGACTGGAATTAAATCTAGTGAAACTCCAATTAAAATAATTGAGATAAAGAAAAAAATAGAATTTAAAGATAATAAAAGATCAATTTCTATAGAACCTTCAAAATTAAGTTTAAATATTGATTTTGAGTTAAAGTATGAAAATTCTGTAATTGGAAAACAAAGAAACAAAGTTAAAGTTTATGAAGATGATTTAACTGATATTTATTTCTCTAGAACTTTTTGCTTATTTGAAGATATTGAAAAAATTAAACAAAATGGATTAGCAAAAGGAGGCAGTCTTGATAATGCCATAGTTGTGAAAGATGAAAATATTTTGAACAAGAGTGGTTTAAGAAATAAAAAAGAATTTGTTAATCATAAAATTTTAGACTGCATCGGAGATCTTTATACTTGTGGTTACAGGATGTTGGCAGATGTAAAATGTTCACAAGGTGGCCATTTCCTTACAAATCAATTATTAAGAAAAGTATTTGATAATCAGGACAATTTTGCAGTTCTAGAGATCAAAGAAAAAAGCCTTCCATTTACATATTTTAAGAAGAACTTGCTTAAATCAATAGCATAAAATTAATTTTTAATTAATAATATGAAGATATGAAATTTATTTTCACAATTCTATTATTTTTAACATTTTTTTTAACTGCCTGTAGTAATAAAAAAGAAGAAAAAATTGTTCTTGATAGTAAAGATTTAGAATCTCAAATGATTGAGGCCTACAACAAAGGGTTAAAATCTTTAGAAGAAGGAGATGTATTATTTGCGGCAAAAAATTTTAATATTGCTGAAAATATATATCCACAATCAATATGGGCCCCGAGATCAGTTTTAATGGCAGCATACTCTTATTATTCTCAAGATTATTATGGTGATGCTATTTCTGAATTAAAAAGATTTATTAAAAACTATCCGGAAAATGATAACACACCTTATGCCTATTTTTTATTAGCTACATGTTACTATGAATTAATAGTTGATGAAAAAAAAGATCTTTCTTCAATAATAAAATCAAAAGAGTATTTTGATTTTATTATTGTAAATTATCCAAATACTGATTTTGCTTTAGATGCCAAATTTAAACTATTATTGATTGATAGTATCCTTGCTTCGAAAGAAATCTATTTAGGTAAATATTATTTAGAAAAAAAAAATGGATACCAGCCATGAATAGATTTAAAAATGTGGTTAATGATTACGAAGAAACTGATTATGTAGAGGAAGCAATTCATAGGTTGGTTGAAATCAACTATATTTTAGGGTTAGAGGAAGAGGCTAAAAAATATGCAATTTTATTAGGTTATAATTATCAAAGTAGCGAGTGGTATAAAGAGTCATATAGAGTATTTAATAAAAAATATGAAAATCCAAAGGATAAAATTAAAAAAGATAAAGGAAACAAGATTATAAAAAAATTCAAAGAACTTTTTAAATAAGATGAGTCATGAAGATATAAAAAAAATATATTTAAAAAAAATAAAAAAAATTACAAAATTAAACAAAAGTTACTATGATGATAGTAACCCGATCATCTCTGATAGTGAGTATGACAATCTTAAAAAAGAAATATTGTCATTGGAAAATAAGTATAATTTTTTAAATAATAAAAATTCTCCATCAAAAATTGTTGGCTTCAGACCATCAAGAAATTTTAAAAAAATAAACCATAAAGTTCCGATGTTATCTTTATCTAATGCTTTTTCTGAAGAAGATCTTATAAATTTTGAAAAAAAAATAACCAATTATTTGAATGAAGATAGTAATTTTAAAATTGAGTATAGTGCAGAACCTAAAATTGACGGGATATCAGCATCACTAATTTATAAAGATAAAAAATTTGTTACCGGACTATCAAGAGGCGATGGGCAGATGGGTGAAGATATTACTGCTAATTTAAAAACCATTAAAGATATACCCAAAATTATTTCCTCAAAAGATTTTCCAGATGAAATCGATATTAGAGGAGAAGTATTCATTGAAAATAAAGATTTTGAAAAATTGTCTAATAAATTTGCCAATCCTAGAAATGCCGCTTCAGGATCATTAAGACAAAAAAATCCAGAAGATACTAAAAAAATTCCTTTAAGATTTATTGCATACACTTTTGGATATGAGAAGGGCCTTAAAATTAAAAATCAAAATGATTTTTTAAAAAAATTGAGTGAGTGGGGATTTAAAACTAATCATCTTAACAAAATTATTAATGGAACTAAAAATTTAATGGAAAATTATAAGCAAATTGAAAAAAAAAGAGGTGACTTGGATTTTGACATAGATGGAATTGTTTATAAGATAAATGATTTTAAGTTGCAAAAACGTTTAGGGTTTGTTGCTAATGCGCCAAGATGGGCAGTCGCTCATAAATTTTCAGCTAATAAAGGAATATCAAAAATATTAGATATAGATATTCAAATAGGGAGAACGGGAGCACTAACACCTGTGGCAAAAATAAATCCTGTTAATATAGGAGGTGTAGTTGTATCCAATGCATCTTTACATAATGAGGATGAAATTAATAGAAAAGATATAAGAATTGGAGACACTGTAGAGATAGAGAGAGCAGGTGATGTCATTCCTCATATCGTGTCTGTAGATTTGAAAAAAAGAGAGAAGAATTTTCAAAAATTTTTGTTTCCCTCAAAATGTCCATCTTGTGGCTCTAAGACAATCAAGGAATATAATTCAATAACCAAAAAAGAAGATGCAGTTAGAAGATGTTCAAGTGAAGGCTTTGAATGTGAAAAAGTATCAATTGAAAAAATAAAACACTTTGTTTCTAAAGAAGCATTTAATATTGACGGTCTTGGAAAAAGAATTGTTGAAAATTTTTGGAATAAAAAATTAATTAAATTACCTCAGGATATTTTTAATTTGGATTATAGAAAGATTGAGAATATGGATGGATGGGGCAAACAATCAGTCTCAAATTTAAAATATTCTATCGATTTACGCAAAAATATATCTTTCGAAAGATTTATTTATGCACTTGGTATTAGACATATTGGTTTTGAAAACGCAAAATTGATATCAAAAAATCTAAAATCACCCAAAAACCTTTTTAATTTGCTAAAGTCAAAAAAATTCGAAGAATTATTAAATTTAGATGGGATGGGAGAAGCTCAAATTAGCTCAATCAAAAATTTTTTTTCAAATAAAACTAATCTCAAAGTTTTAACAGAATTGGTGAATATTCTTACAATTAATAAAAGTGTTGAAATGAAAAAAAATGGCCTATTAAAAAATAAAACTTTTATGTTTACGGGTAAACTCGAAGGTATGAGTAGAGCAGAGGCCAAGTCACTTATTGAACAAAATTCTGGCTCTATAATTAGTAATGTTTCAAAAAAACTTGATTATTTAATAATTGGTGAGAAGCCTACAAAAAGAAAAGTTGATGAAGCAAAAGAATTAAATATAAAAATTTTAAATCAAAGTGATTGGCTTATTATGTTAAATAAAACTAGCTAACCATTTTTTTTCAGGTTTGTTTAAAAATTTAGAAATTTTAGAGTAAATTTCCAGATGGTAGCTAAACAAATAATTCCTTTCTTTTTTGTTCAACTCTTTTAAATCAATTAAATCTTTATCAATTGGCGCCAAAGTTAAATTTTGAAACATTAACTTTTTTTTAAATTTTTTTACGTAAACTAGATTTTCAATTCTTATTCCAAATTTCCCCTTTTTATAATAACCTGGTTCATTACTAATAATCATTCCTTCTCGAATAGTAATTTTGTTAAACTTAGAAATTGCTTGTGGACCCTCATGAACATTTAAAAAAAAGCCAACACCATGACCAGTCCCATGTTCATAGTCTAGTCCCTCTAATTTGAGATTTTTTCTTGCAAACGGATCAATAGATTTACCATTGGAATACTTAGATAAATTTATTGTTGCAACAGCTATGTGGCCCTTCAATACTTTTGTAAAAATATTTCTAATACTTTTTTTAGGCTTTGAAAAACATATTGTTCTTGTTACATCAGTAGTCCCATATCGATATTGCCCTCCAGAATCACACAAAAAAATATCTTTTTTATTGATTACTTTTGTCGTTTTTTTGTTAGCTCTATAATGAACAATTGCCCCGTTGCTACCTGCTCCAGCAATAGTATTAAAACTTGGAAATAAGTAATTTATATTTTTTTTTCTAAAATTTTCTAATTTATTTTGAGCATCAAATTCAGTAATTTTATTTTTATTAATATTTTTTATCCAATATAAAAATTTTGTAAGTGCCACACCGTCATAAATATGAGCATTGATCATATTTTTAATTTCAATGGCATTTTTAATTGATTTTAAAAGATATATGGGATCTTCATTTTTAAAAATTTGAAACCTTTTTCTAAATAAATTTTCAAAAAAAATAGAACAGCTTTTTTGATCAATAATAATTTTTTTATTGTGGAATTTATTGATTAAGTTTTCAAAATTCTTTGGTTCTATTATTTGTTTTTTTTTAATTTTTTTTTCTTTGATTAATGTCTTTAATTTTTTAAACTCCGAAATTAGATAAATTCTTTTTTTATTATCTATTAAAAGTCGACAATTAGGTATAGGGCTATTTGGGTTATCAAAACCCCTAATATTTAATAGCCATGCGACGTTTTCCGGCGCGCTTACAAATAAAAAGTTTTTTTTATTTTTTTTTAAAAAATTAGAAATTTTTTCAATTTTTTTTAAATGACTTTCTCCCGTAATATTTTTATTTAAAGAGAAGAAAGGTTTCGATTTATATGAATAATTATTATAAATGCAATCAATTAGATTTTTTTCTATTTCCTTAATAATATTGTTTTTTTTAAAAAATTTAATTACTTGATATGAAGTAAAAAGTTTTGGATCAATACCAATTGTAAGTCCTTTAAATAATTTGCAATTTAAAATATTTTCATATTTGGTAATTTTAAATTGTTTCCCAGATTGTATTTGAGCCTGAAGAGTATATCTACCATCAACAAACAAGAAATTCTTTTTTTTTAAAATAATCGCAAAACCAGCAGATCCAGTAAAATTTGAAATAACTTTTAATCGATCTTTCGATGCATATTCTGAAAAAAACTCATCATTCTTTGGAACTATATAGCCGTCTATTCCAAATTCACTAAATTTAGATCTTAATTGATTTATTCTTTTACTAATCATTTTATTCTTTTTTGATATCTTATCCAGCCGGGACTTCTGATATTATCATCTTCCTCAAAATCCTGGTTAAATTCAAAATCAGCAATTTCGTCTTTTGTTTCTTCAAAAAAAGAATTTTTTTCTAAAAATTTTTCTGGTAATTCATCGATAAACCTAGATGCCATACTATCTATCCAATCACCTTGATAAAATCTATTCATTGAAAATGATATTATGGCATTTTTTTTTGCTCTTGTGACTCCTACGTAAGCAAGTCTTCTTTCCTCTTCAAGACCTTTCTGTCCTTTTTCTTCAATTGATTTTTGATGAGGGAAAAGGCCTTCTTCCCATCCAGGTAAAAAAACAGCATCAAATTCTAAACCTTTAGATGCATGCATGGTCATCATATTTATTTTTTCGCCATCCCACTCCTGATCTATCGACGTAGCTAAAGAAACATGTTCCAAAAAACTTTCAAGTGTATCAAATTCTTTCATTGCACTTAAAAGTTCTTTAATATTTTCTAATCTATTTTCATTTTCTAAATCTTTTTTGTTTTTAAGCATTGCAGAATAGCCAGATTCATCCAATATAGTTTGCAACATTTTTACATGATTAATATTTTTAATATTTAAATCATTTCTCCATTTCATAACGAGATCTAGAAATAATATTAAGCCAATTTTAGCCTTGGGTTTGATCAAGCCCAACTCAATCATTTTTTTTGAGGATATCTCTAAACTTAATAAGTTTTTTTTTGAATATTCATGAATAGCTTTTAAGGTGCTATCGCCTATCGATCTTTTAGGATTATTAACAATTCTTTCAAATGCTAAGTCATCTTTTTCCTGATATATTAATCTTAAATACGCAACGCAATCTTTAATTTCTGCTCTTTCATAAAATTTTGTGCCTCCTAATATCCTATAAGGCATACCGATTTTTAAAAATCTTTCTTCAAACTCTCTAGTTTGAAAGATTGCTCTAACAAGAATAGCAATATTATTAAGTGAAAATTTTTTTTTAATTTTCTCTATTTCATCAGAAATACCTATGGCTTCATCTTTGCCGTTTTTAAAACAATTAAGTTTTATTAGGTCTCCATCTTCAGAATCAGTTTTTAAAGTTTTTCCAACCCTGTCAAGATTATGCGAAATCAAGCTTGAAGCTAAAGAAAGAATATTTTGTGTTGATCTATAGTTCTGTTCTAATCTTATAATTTTTGTATTCTTGTAGACTTGATCAAATTCAAGAAAATTTTTAATTTCTGCACCCCGCCAACTATATATTGATTGATCGTCATCTCCCACACAACAAATATTATTATTTTTTTTTGCAAGAATATTTAACCAAGCACTTTGGATATAGTTTGTATCTTGGTATTCATCTACTAATATATATTTGAAATTTTTGGAATAAATTTCTCTTATATCGTTATTTTTTTCAAAAATTTTTACTGTATGCAAAATTAAATCTCCAAAATCACATGAATTAAGCTCCACTAACTTTTGTTGGTAAATTTTATATATTGGCAAAATAGTTTTTTCATAAATATCTTTTTGATTTAAGATTACTTCATTGGGATAGAATCCTTTATTTTTCCAACGATCAATAATTGCGAGAATATATCTTGGAGCTAATTGTTTAACATCTATATTCTCTGCTTTACAAATATTTTTAATTAGTCTTATTTGATCATCTGTATCAATAATGGTAAAATTTGAATTAAGACCAGCAGCAGATGCATGTTTTCTTAAAATTTTTGCACATATGGAATGAAAAGTTCCTAGCCATGAAAGTCCGGTAGCGCTTGAGCCAAGAATTTTACTAACTCTAGACTGCATTTCTTTGGCCGCCTTATTTGTGAAAGTGACTGCTAGGATTTGATTTGGAAAAGCTTTTTTTTCTTTTACAATATTAGCTATTCTGCTTGTTAATACTTTTGTTTTACCAGAACCAGCTCCAGCAACTATTAATAAAGGCCCATCTAGATGAATAACAGCCTCTTTTTGAGCTTTATTAAGATTTTTTAAAAATTCAGAGTTTACCATTTTAAATAATTAATTATAAGTTGAACAATCTAATATGCAAAAACATAATTTAATTGCTAAAAAAATTAAAAAACAAATTTTATCAATAAATAATTTAATAGAAAGTTATTTCAATCAATTAAAAAATTTCAATATTAAAAATATAAAAGCTGCTTTTAACAATAATAGTAAACTTTTTTGGGCAGTAAGTACATTTGCTATTTTGACCATAAGCTATTTTCTAGCACCAACTGCTTATGATAAGTCGTTAACGAAATTGGAAATAAAGAATCAAGTTTTAAATAGGTATGGCATAGATTTAAAGTTTAATAACCAGATAGTTTATAATTTGTTGCCAAAGCCGCATTTTAAATCAAGAAATTTATCATTAATAGAAAATGAAAAAATAATTGGAAATGTAGAAAATTTTAAAATATTTATCTCAATAGATAAGTTATTTTCATTTAGAAATATTGAAACTAAAGATTTAATTTTAGATAAAACTGAATTTAATCTTAACAAAAATGATTTAAATTTTTTTTACAAACTTTTAAAAACGGAACCAAGCAAAAATAATATTATTATAAAGAATAGCAAAATCTTTTTTAGGGACAAAGAAGGTGAGCTACTTTTTATAAATAGAATGCCCAGTGGTAAATTTTATTATGACTCAAACAATTTAAAAAATATTTTTTCATCTAAAAATGAAGTTTTTAAAACTCCTTTCAAATTAGTAGTTGAAAATGATAAATTCAATAAAAAATTGTTATTAGATTTTAATTCCAAAAAAATTAGATTAGGTATTGAAAATGAAATTGACTACACCAACTCATCAAAAAAAGGTATTTTAGATATCCTATTTATAAATAAGAACACTGTTTTAAATTATACTTTTGATGAGAAAAATTTAACTTTTTATTCAAAAAACAAAAAAAATAATTATACAGGTTCAATTGATTTTAAACCATTTTATTTGTCTACTAAACTTAAATATGATGGATTGAGTTTTAAAAATTTATTTAAAAATGACTCAATTTTAATTGAACTTATTAAAAATGAATTGTTGAATAATAGAAATCTTAATGCATTAATAAAACTTGAAGTTGATGATATTACAAATATTGATGAACTAAATAATTTGCTTCTCAAATTTAAAATAGAAGAAGGATTGTTAAATTTATCTGACACAAAAATAATTTGGAAAAATGATCTAGAAATTAAATTAGCCGAAAGTGAGATAATATTTGATCAAAATCAAATTGAATTAATTGGCAGTATAATCTTAGATTTTAAAAATATTGATAATTTTTATAGTTCATTTCAAGTAAAAAAAAATAATAGAAAAAAAATTGATCAAATAAAATTAGATTTTAATTATAATTTAGATAATAAAAAAATAAGTTTTGACAATGTAAGAATAAATAGTGCGCCTAATCTAAAAGTACAAAAATTTCTTGATAATTTTAATATGAATGGAAATAAGATTTTGAATAAAATTACTTTTAAAAATTTTGTGAGTAATTTTTTTGATTCTTATGCTGGATAAATCATCTTTTTGGGATTGACAATTTTGTTATAATCTTTTTCATTAATCAATCCTGTTTTTAAAGCTTCTTCTTTTAAAGTTGTATTATTTTTTAGTGCTGTTTTAGCTATTTTCGCTGAATTATCGTAACCAATATATGGGGCTAGTGCTGTTACTAACATTAAAGAATTGTTTAAATATTCTTTAATTTTGATTTTGTCAGCTTTTATTCCTTTTACACAATACAGTGAGAAATTTTTTGTGCTATCAGCTAGTAGGTCTATTGATTGAAGAATGTTGTGAGCAATTAATGGTTTAAAAACATTTAGTTCAAAATGACCATGCGAGCCAGCCATTGTAATTCCATTGTGATTACCAATTACTTTCACACAAACCATTGTTACTGCTTCAGACTGTGTTGGATTTACTTTACCTGGCATAATTGAAGATCCTGGTTCATTAGCTGGTAAAACTATTTCTCCATAACCTGCTCTTGGACCTGATCCTAAAAATCTAATATCATTTGCTATTTTCATCAAAGACACCGCTGTTGTGTTCAGTGTACCTGAAAAGTTTACAATTTCATCATGAGCAGCTAAAGCTGCAAATTTATTTTTTGTAGGTTTAAAAGGTATTTTGGTGATCTTTTTAATTTCATTAATTATTTTTTTATCAAAACCTTTTTTACTATTAATCCCAGTCCCAACTGCTGTACCCCCTTGAGCCAAAAAATATATTTCTTTTAAAGCATTTTTTATTCTAAAAATACAATCTTCTAGTTGAGATTGATAACCTGAAAATTCTTGACCTAATGATAATGGTGTTGCATCTTGAAGATGAGTTCTTCCAACTTTAATTATATTTTTAAATTGAGAGACTTTCTTTTTAAGTTCTTTATTTAAAATTTCCAAAGCGGGTATTAATTTATTTGTTGTTTCAATAGCAATAGCTATGTGCATTGCTGTTGGAAAAACATCATTAGTAGATTGTGACTTATTTACATGATCATTAGGATGCACTGGTTTTTTTGTACCTTTTCTTCCACCTAAAATCTCTATAGCTCTATTTGCTATGACTTCATTAACATTCATATTAGTTTGAGTACCAGATCCTGTTTGCCAAACTTTTAAAGGGAAATGCTCATCTAGTTTTCCGGATATTACTTCATTGGATGCTTTAATGATAGCTTTTGATATGTGTGGTAAAATTTGCTTTTCTTTATTGTGAACAATAGCGGCAGCTTTCTTAATTATTGCAATTGATTTAATTAAAACTGGTCTTACTAAAAACTCACCAATATCAAAATATTTTTTTGATCTTTGAGTAGAGGCGCCCCAATATTTATCATTTGGTACATTGATTGATCCAATACTGTCAAATTCTTTTCTTAATTTCATTGATTAATTAGTTATTAATAAATTATTATAAATATACATTAAATATATAA
>MDTG01153498.1_pt1 | contig 14518 bp, 19 predicted proteins | sample 811421 | NCBI WGS metagenome assembly MDTG01 (sample SAMN05326645, study PRJNA326480) | marine metagenome | isolation source: seawater | place: Pacific Ocean: South East | collected 2011
AGTCGAGCTGGCGGATCTTCTTCTTCTTTTCATTTATGTTGAGGTCATGGGAATGATCAGAGTTTACCTTGCCAATGCTGAAATAAGGATAACTTATCCGTTAGTTATAGCAATTACAGCCATCTCAAGGTTAATAATATTGCAGAAAAAAGATTTGGATCCGTCAATTCTTATATATGAGTCTTTAGCAATATTAATAATTGCCATCGCCATAATAGTTTTAAGGTTACGGTATTTGAATATACTTAAACCTAAAAGAGACTATAAGTAGAGTTTTGACCGATAGATGTATGACCAAATAGTTAAAAATTTATTTTTTTATAATACTTTATTTTTTTTTTTATTTTTTTTAACTTTCTTGTCTTTTCCAGAGCTAGATATATTCCTGTCAAATTTATTTTTTATTGAAAAATTATTTATTTCGGAAAAATATATCATCATTAAATACTTAAGATCTTTTTTAAAAGATTTAATGATCATGATTCCTATTTTAGCAATATTATTATTATTGATACGAAAAATTAATGTAAATCAGAAAATAAAAACTCATAAAAGTTCTAGAATGAGATTTTCATTAATCGGTCTTATACTTGGTCCAGCCATAGGTTGTGGTTTAATTGCAAATCTATATTTCAAAGATACATGGGGTAGAGCTAGACCAGTACATATCGAAGAATTTGGTGGTGATAAAATATTTACTCCTGCATTTATAAAATCTGATCAGTGTGAAAGAAATTGTTCATGGATTAGCGGTGAAACATCTGCAGCATTTTCATTTGTGGTTGGAACAATTCTAATGAAAAACCCCATGTATCTGATAGCTAACTTTATATTAGGATTTTTAGTTTTCTTTTGTAGAATGGCAATGGGGGGACATTTTTTTAGTGATAATATTTTTGCAATGATCTTTATGATCTATTTAGCAATTTTATATAAAAATTTAATATTCTTTTGTTTAAAGAGAAAAATATTTTATGAAAAAAATACTCATAATAACGGATGAAAAAAAAAGTAGTCTTGATCAATGCAATGCATTAGCAAATCATCTTAAGAAAAAGAAGAAAATCGCGGTAGAATATAAAATTATAAAGAAAGAAATAATTCACTTTCTCCCTAACCATCTAATTTTTCTTTTGCTTTTTACAATTGGTATTCTTAAAAAAATAAAATCATGTGACTTTAGCCTTGTTATTTCATGTGGTAGAATTTCTGCTCCTTACAGTATGCTATTTAAAATAAAAAATCGTTGTAAAAATGTTCATATACTTGATCCTTACTTTTCAAGGGAAAAATTCGATTTAATACTGCTACCATTTCATGACGTAAAGAAATTTAATAATTTAAATAATATTGTTGAAACCTTTGGAACGTTGGTTAATAAAAAATCAATATCCAAAAATCAAGAAATAAAGTTTAAAAAATTATTATCAGACAAAAAAATAGTTTCCTGTTTTATTGGAGGAAGTGGAAAAAGTTCAGGAATGAGTGTTGAAAATATAAAAGATCTAATCAAGAATGTTAATAAAATTTCCAACAATTTTAATGTTATATATTGTTTGTCTAGAAGGACTGAAAAAAAAATAAAACAAACAATATTAGAAGCAAAGAAGTCCCATCATTCTTGTTATGATTATAGTGATCCAAATCCTTATTGGTATTTGATTCATAAATCCGATTATTTTATTGTTACTCAAGATTCTGTAAGTATGATATCTGACTGTATTTCCACTGGACAACCTGTTTTCATTCATAAAATTCAAAAATTAAAAAATAAAATTAAAGAATTTACTTTGCACCTCGAAAAAAAAAAAATTGTACGTTGTTTTAAAGGAGAAATGAGTTTTTGGACTTATAAACCCATAAATGAGGCACAAAGAGTCTCAAATATAATTGAATCTAAATTCTAGTTATTCCATCTATTGTGGAACCAAATCCATTGCTCGGGATTTTTTTTTATCCAATCTTCTACATATTTATTTAAATAATCCATAATGTCTTTTTCATTTCCTAGTTGTTTGATTTTTTTTGGTGAAATTGGTCTTAAATATGAAACATTAAAATTAGTAGATTTAGTTCTCAAACAGACGGCAGGGATAATCGGGCACTTGAATCGCAACGCAAATTTAGCAATTGCAGATGGTGACTTAACAACTTGGTTAAAAAATTCTGAATCTATTCCATCATTCATTTTTTGATCTATTAACATTCCAATGTGCCCACCCTTTTTATTAAGAACTGCCAAACATTCTTTAGCACCTTTGTTACCTTTTTTTATCAAATGAACGCCATAACTTTTTCTAATTTTTCTTAATAAATTGTCTACATATTTGTTATTAGGCGCTCGATAAATGAAATGAATTTTAAATCCCTTCTTTGTTAGTAGATGAGATGTAAGCTCCCAGTTGCCAATATGGGCAGAAAAAAATAAACAATTATTATTATTCTCAAGTGGTTTTATTAAATTTTCTTCATTTGATATTGTAATATTTTTATTTTCTCCAATTTCAAGACGGTTTAAATTTGGGTATTCACCGACAACCCTGCCAAAATGGAACCACATTCTATTTATAATTTTATTTTCTTTTTTTTTAGTAATATTTGGAAAAACTCTTCTAAGATTTTTTTTGACGATGCTATTTCTTCTTGAGAAAAATCCATAACACAATAAAATCGTCCCTCCTAGAAAGGATGATATTCTTACTCCAAGAATTCTAAATAAATAAAAGAAAATAATCAAAAATAAATATTCGATATATTTTTTCAACTTTTGATCACTTTAATTAATAATAATTATTGATGGAGGTTGAATTTTTTTTTTTTTTGATTTGTTGAGCAACATTAGCAAGATCTGAGGAAACTATTCTCTCATTTTGAAAAGATATATTTGAAACTACAGTTACACTAGTTTTTTTTGGCATACCTGACTCGATTAGTTCTGTTGAAATCTTTTTTATTTGTCCAATACCCATATAAACAATTATCCTACCTTTATTACAAAAAATTTTATTTGTGTATGATATTTTTTGTTCATCACTAATTTTTCTGTGACCTGTCATAAAGTTACAAATACCATTATGCATAAAAAATTTTAAGTTTGCTGTCTTTATTGCTTCTTGAGATGAAGAAATGCCAGAAAATACTTGATATTTAATATTATTTTTTTTTAAAAAATTTATCTCTTGGCTTCCTCTACTAAAAAAGCTGGGATCTCCACCTTTAAGCCTCAGTACTTTTTTATTCTTTTTAGCATAATAAACCATCCATTCATTGATATCTTTTTGTGAACACGCTTTTTTCTTTTTTGCTTTTCCAGCAAAAATGAGCTTACAGGCCTTAGTTGAATATTCAAGTAATTCTTCACCTACAAGTGCATCATAAAGGATAATATCTGCCTCTTTCAAAGCAGAATAAACTTTAAGTGTGACTAATTTTTTACCACCAGGACCTGCCCCGGCTAGGACCACCGTTCCTTTACCAAAATCAATAAATGTTTGTTTATAATTTATTCTCATATGATATCGTAACATTTAATGCCATGAAAAATACAATCGTTTTAAAAAAAGTATCATTGATAATAGATAAAAAATTTATACTAGATAATGTTAGTTTTTCTGTTAATCCTAACAGTCCCCTATGTATAATAGGAAGAGGGTCCTCAGGTAAAAGTTCTCTTCTCAAAATAATTATAGGAATTCTAAAACCAGATTCAGGTCAGATAATAATAAATGGGGTATCCACAAATGAAAAAAAAATTAGTGAAATTTACAAAAATTTCGGTGTTGTCTTTCAAAAAGACGCACTTTTTGACAGTTTAAGTGTTTGGGAAAATATTATGTTCAGAAGTTTGAATAAAGTACCAAAAAACAAATTAATTCATGATTCTTACAAAATTCTTAAACAAGTAGGTCTAGAAAAAAATGATGCTTTTTTATTTCCAAATGAACTTTCTGGAGGAATGAGAAAGAGAGTGGCGATAGCGAGGGCGATTTCGCACAAGCCAAAGTTTTTGATTCTTGACGAGCCTACTGCTGGTTTAGACCCTGTAAAAACAAATGTCATATTTAAAATTATTAAAAAATTATCCGAGAGTTATAAAACTACCTTAGTAGTTGTAACATCGGACATGAGTGGAGTTTTAAAATACTTCAATGAAGTCGTGGTATTAGAAAATGCAAAGGTTTATTGGAATGGACTAGTGAAGGGATTGAGACAAACAAATGGGAAATACATAAAGGAGTTATTCAATAGGGTAATATTTTAATCTATTTTCTCTTAAGATCAGCACAACCTGCTGTGGCATCGATACCCGACTCTACGTAACAAGCACTCAACCTGTTTTCGCTAAGTAGCTTTCCTAGATTGTAACCTCTACTGTTAGATGCAACCCATGTGATAGTTTTGTTGTCTGGATGTATAACGCCGAAGAAGTTTTTGGTTCCATCAGTGTAAGAGAAAGTACCTTTGAACCTTCTGCCTTTTTGTTCAACTATTTCAACTTTTTTTTCCCAGGTTCTAAAACCTCTTTGTTCAGATAAGGTTTTGTTTTCACCAACCCAAGTTCCAACAATATTCGGAACTTTTTCACTCGAACTTGACAAATTGGGTTTTAAGAATCCAATAACTAGGAGGCAGTAAATAAAAAATTTAATATGCATTCATATATTATTGTTATTATAATTTAAAATTCAACAATAATTATGAATAACAATTTAATAGAGATATATTTCTCCAAAAAAATTTTTGTAATTTTTTTGATGGGTATTGCCAGTGGAATTCCGCTTTATATGGTTTTATCAACTTTATTGATTTGGTTGACTAGAGAAAATATAGAAATTGCAACCGTCGGACTTTTTGCACTAACCCAAATACCATGGAGTTTGAAATTTCTTTGGGCTCCTTTCGTTGATACGTATAAAATTCCTTTTCTAACAAAATATCTAGGAATGAGAAAATCCTGGTTATTAATCACTCAAATCTTTTTAATATTTTCCTTAATAATGCTAGGCTTAAGTGAACCAAATCAAAATTTAGCTTTAACAGCTTTTTTTGCATTACTTACGGCTTTTTTTTCTGCCAATCAAGATATAATTATTGACGCCTTTAGAATAGAAATATTAAATGACGAACTTCAAGGTGCAGGAGCAGCTGCAACCCAATTTGGATACAGATTTGGAGGAATTTTGGCTGGTGCTGGATCCTTATATTTAAAGAGTATCTTCACATGGTCTATGGTGTTTTTAATAATTTCGGGAATCATCTTTTTGTTGTCTATCTGTACTATTTTTTTAGTAAGGTTAGATAAAGTTATTCTAAAAAAAAAAAGTAAAAACCTTCTAGCTCCTTTTAAAGAATTTATATTGAGGAATACCATTTATAGGACATTAGTGATTATTTTTTTTATTTTTTCTTTTAAGTTTGGAGATGTTGTTGCTGGAATAATGGCTAACCCCTTTTATGTAAAAATTGGTTTCTCAAATATTGAGATTGCTAATGCCAGTAAAATGTTTGGAGTAATAATGACTTTATTAGGTGTTTTTATTGGTGGTTACCTGGTAAAGCAAATAGGTTTAATAAACTCTCTTATTATTTCGAGCGTTTTTCAAATTTTATCAAACCTTCTGTATGTATTGTTGAATAATGTTGGTCCAGATTTTTCTTTTTTGATTATCACAGTTGCTGGAGAAAATTTTTCAGGAGGACTCGGCTCAGCTGCCTTTGTAGCTTACCTGTCAGTATTGTGCAAAAAAGAATACTCAGCAACTCAATATGCATTACTCTCTTCTTTTATGGGCTTAGCAAGAACCTTTTTATCATCCCCATCTGGATTCATTGTTGAATCATTTGGTTGGAGTAATTTCTTCGTCATATCAACAATATTTGGGGTGCCAGGCTTAATAATACTGTTATGGATGAAAAAGAAATTTCCAATAAAATTGCAAATATTTGGATGTAATTAGTGTGAAATAATTTCTTTAAACTCTTTAAGTCTTATAAAAGGATCATAATTATTGATACCCAAATAATACTTTTTGAGTGCTGGCAATTTATCTATAAATGATTTATCGACCATATCTAAGTGACCAGATGTAAACCAATATATTACTCTCCAGGCTGTGATGTCGGCAATACTAAATCTATCTGTAAAAAACTTTTTATTTTTTGAAGATTTTATTAATAGGTTTTCTAAATAACTAAACCAAGTTAACAAATCATTTTTTACAAATTCCATTCTTAATTTTTTTGATTTTTCAAAATTTTTTTCCCGCATAGCAGCTCTTATTGAGGGAGCAACTAAATTTGTTATTTCATTTGCCCAATCTAAAACCTGATCAATAACTAAAACATTTCTCTCATTATCATCGTAAAGAGAAGATTTCTTAGCACAATATCTTGCAAGTGTGTGGGTATGGGCATAAATTTTATTATCAATTGCCAATACAGGAAGTTGACCAAACGGGAATTTTTTTTTTTCTTTCGGCCAACTACGTCTTGCTAATCTTTTATACTTATATGGAATATTTCCTAAGGAAAGACATAATCTTAATATGTCTGCTCTCCAAAAATTGAAATCAAAGTATATCAATTCTATCATTATTTTTCTGCAAAAGCCTTTTCAATAACAAATCCACCTTGAACTTTTGTTGAGCCTTCTTGAGACCCAAAATCTTCAAAAATTTTTTTCAAATCAAATGTCATTGATTCTGAGCCACAAATCATAACTCTGTCTTGTAAAGGATCAAATTTTTCTACTCCAACATTATTCCAAAGACTCTGATTTTTGATCCAGTCAGTTATTCTGCCTTTTCTTTCCCAATTTTCACGTGTTACGGTGTTGAAATAGATAAATTTTCCATTGGTTACTTCACTATAGACTTCATCATGATTAAGGTTATCTAAGAGATCTTTATATGCAAGTTCTTTGGCTGTTCTGACGGTATGAGTAAGAATAATTCTTTGAAATTTTTCATATGTTTCTGGATCTCTAACAATACTCATGAAGGGGGCGAGTCCAGTACCTGTTGAGAAAAGAAATAGGTTTCTTCCAGGCAAGAGATAGTCACAAACCAATGTTCCAGTTGGTTTTGAGTTAACAATTATTTCATCATTAACCTTAATGTGTTGTAACTTACTGGTAAGTGGACCATTAGGAACCTTTATACTCAAGAATTCAAGATGATCCTCATGATTTGGGCTCACCACAGAATACGCTCTTAGCAGAGGTTTGCCATCAATTTGAAGTCCTATCATCGCGAACTCGCCATTTTTAAATCTGAAACCTGGATCTCTTGTAGTTTTAAAGCTAAACGTTTTATCTGTCCAGTGGTGAATCTCTGTAACTTTTTCGGTTAATAAAGCCATTTAATATTTTTTTCTTTTAAAAACATCATATTAATGATTACAAATTATGATATAAACCTATTATATAATATTTCGACAAATGACAAGTATTAATATCAGAAAACTATCTCATTCAGAAATGGATCTCTACAGGAAACCCTTGCTACCTGAAACATGGAGTTGTTTTCCAGTTGATAGAGATATTGACACACAGCAGTTGCGAAAAATTCTGCAAAAGGATTTGGATAGAATTAGGTCTGGAGCTGAAAAAGACCCTTTTTCCAACTCTATAACTATGCTTGCATTAGACATATCGAGAAGATTAGAAAAAAATAAATTAAATTATTCTGCTTTGGAGGCTCTTATCCAAAGACTAGCTGTTGGGTCATTTGGATTAAGGGCTGATAGACTAAAATCATACATGGGAACAACCGATCCAAAGCAAAACATCTCTGTTATCTCAAAGCATGTTGAGTCATTGGCTACTCGAAATAATAAATTGTTAAATTTTGAGGAGTTTAATTCGATTTTAAAAGATGAAATTTTTGGTATTGTTTTAACCGCTCATCCCACCTTTGGAATGACTTATCAAATGATGCTAGAGTTAGCTAAACTAGCAACATCCAAAGCTAATGAAAAAATTTTAAACGATAAAGAGCTTAAAAAGATAGTAAAAGAGGTTTTTAAAACTGAGCAAAGACCAGAAAAAAAAATAACTCTCGATTTTGAACATAAATTATCTATGTCAGCATTAAAATTTTTACAAAAATCTTTAAAAACTTTATATAAAGTTATATTGGATGTTTCAAAAAAAATTTATCCAAACGATTATCAAAAGATAGAACCACAAATATTCAAACTTTATACATGGGTAGGATATGATGTTGATGGTAGAGGAGATATTTTCTGGAACGATAGTTTTGCTAAACGACTTCAAGTCAAAATTGATCAACTAGAAATGTATGTGGAAAGCTTAAAAAAATTATTAGAGAAATCGAAGAGTTCATTTTTAATAAAACAACTTAAGGAAATTTTAAAAATTTTGGATGATTCAATTTCCTTAAACAATAAAGCTCTTGATAGTTTCTCTGAGAAAGGATTTGTCGATAATTTTTCCAGTATAAAAAGCATTTCTAACTTTATGCACAAAAATAGATCTAAATTATTAACAAACACAGACCCTATTGTTTCCATGCTTGAAAAGTTGATTTCAGCTATTAAAAATAAACAAATAAATGAATCTCCAAAAGTATTGGACCATCTTATTTTAGTAAGAGTTGAAATTATAAACTTTGGTCTTGGTTTAGGTAGAACACATTTAAGGCTTAATGCAAACCAACTAAATAACGCAATTTCTAAAGAAATTGGTTTGACGGGCGATCCAAATGATCCTTCAAATAAAATTACTTATTTAAATATAATTTCAAAGTTAATTGATAAGGTTAAACCAGTAAAAATAAATTTTGGTAGTATTTTTGAAGAAAATATGAACGCTAGAAGATATTTTATGCTTACAAAGCAGATTTTAAAATATATAGATGAAAAACAGCCAATTAGATTTTTGATTGCAGAATGCGACTATCCTTTAACTGTGATGACAGCATTGTATTTTTCAAAACTTTTTGGTGTTGAAGATAAGATTGATATTTCACCATTGTTTGAAACAGAGAGAGGTCTCGAAATGGGACATGATGTTATTAAAACTTTACTAAAAAATAATAATTTCAAAAAATATCTTATCTCAAGAAAAAAACTGACAGTTCAAACCGGCTTCTCTGACGCAGGAAGGTATTTAGGACAATCAGCTGCAGTTCTATCAATCGAAAATTTACAAAGAAAAATTGCGAAGGCTCTTTTTGATAATAATTTAACCGATGTCAAACTCTTAATATTCAACACTCATGGAGAATCAATTGGAAGAGGCGGACACCCTGTTTCCTTGAGTGATCGCTTGAAGTATGTGAATTGCGGTTATACTAGAAAAAAACTTAAAGAATGGAAGATTGGTTTAATCCAAGAAATTAGTTTTCAAGGTGGTGACGGATACCAATATTTTATGAATCACGATTTAGCTTTGGCCTCAATTGCTAGAATAGTTGAATTCTGTTTTGGTAGTGAAAATTTAATAGTAAACGATCCATTTTATGAATCTCCAGATTTTGGAATCGAATTTGTAAATACAATAAAAAACTTTAATACAGAGATCATGGATGACCCTAATTATGCAGCATTGCTAAATGTATTTGGATCAAATCTTACGCACTCGACTGGATCTAGATCAGTTAAAAGACATGTAGATAATTCTATAAAGACCCTTGTGTATCATCCAAGTCAAACAAGAGCAATACCTCAAAATTCAATATTACAACAATTAGGTATGCTTGCAAACTCTTTAGGAGGAATTGGTAGTTATTTAAAAAAAGATCCTGATAAATTTATGAAATATTACAATAAGTCAGAGCGTTTCAAGAGAATCATGGATATAGTTCAACACGCATTTGCTTTCAGTGATATTGAGGTTCTCAAAGCATATATAGATTGTTTTGATCCAGGTATGTGGTTGTCCTGGTCTACAAGGACTGCCGATTCCGATAGAAGTGAGAATATGAAAGAAGTTGCAAACTTACTTGAGAAATTTGATGTACACTGGAGACTACATAAAGTTTACAGAAAACTTCATCAGGAGTATATGGAAATAAGAAACTGGATCTTAGGAAGAAAACTAAGGGGTAGAATAGCTGTAGGAAGGGGAAGGGTCATTGAGAAAGAAATAAGAGATGAATTATTATTGATGCACGGAGTTCGAGTTGCTATATTTCATGAAATTTTTTTACTATCAGTGAGAGTTCCAAAATTTAGTGATCAAGCAGGAACGTCAAGAGATGAAATTATTGCGAAATTAATCAGGTTTGATGTGATCGACGCCGTAAGCGTATTAAGAAAGATTTTCCCAGTTGGTAGGGTAAAAACTGCAACCTCTGGATTTTCAGATAAGTCAAATTACGTGAGTGAAACTAATATAAATTATACCAAAGAAGAAAAGAATATATTTAAACAACTCGAAGCGTTGTATGAATGCGCAAGAAGAGTTAGCACTGGTATTACTCATTTTATTGGATCTGTCGGATAATCAGTCTGCTCTTTTTTTTTGTTTTTGTAGTGCTCCTCAATCGAACCTATATCTTCATCTGAAAGATTTAATTTTTCTGACAATAATTTTAGCTCCTCTCTTTCCTCTTTGTCAATTATATCATCTTGTAGCATGTGTTTAAACTTATCTTCATAGCGTTTTTGATTTCTTCTCGTAAATTCGGTAAATGCGGAAGCCATTATACCCGCTGGCAATGCCACAGTACCAATACCAAGAATTATACTAATTGATCCAAACATTTTCCCTAGCGGTGTTATAGGATAAACGTCACCATATCCAACAGTTGTAAGTGTCACAAGAGCCCACCACATAGACTGGGGAATACTTCCAAATTTTTCAGGTTGAATATCTTTTTCAACGAGATACATCCCGCTTGAAACAATAATCAATGCAATAAATAATAAGAAAAATGCTGCTCCAAAAGATCTCCTTTGATCCCATAAAACAGAAATAAGGCTATTTATTGAGCCAGAATATCTTGAGAATTTTAATAGTCTTACTATTCTAAGTGCTCTTACGAATCTCAGATCAATAGAAGGATAAAAAATCGCTATAAGACTTGGTAAAATAGCTACAGCATCGATAATAGCTCCAAAACTAAAAATATATTTGAATCTTTTATCAAAATTTCTTGCATCGCTTGTTTTTTCTGAAACACACGACCAAAGTCTTAATAGATATTCGATTGTGAAAATAAATACTGAGAAATATTCGAAATATGAAAAATATATTTCATAGTCTTTATAAATATTGTCTACAGTTTCAAGAATAACTGAGAATACATTCAAAGTTATCAAGGCAAGTAAAAAAAGATCAACTATCTTACTCAAATAGTCTTTTTCTTGTCCTGGTTCTAACAACTCCCAACATCTAGATCTGATTTTATTATAATTAATTTTTCAACTCCTATTGAGTTACTTTTTTGGGCAAGTAATTTCTTTTTGACACGTATTTCCTGGAGACCCCAGATAAATTTCTTTGTCCTTATCTCCTCTTTTTTGTGATTGATATGTGCAGATAACATCATCGGGAACCTTTCTTTCACTAATCAATCTACATTTTGGTTGTATAACTATCCTTTTTCTTCTATCGAAAGTTCCCTCTTCAGGTGCGTAGGTTCTTCCTTTGGATTTCGGTATTGAAATAGCTATAGATGGAATTAGAAATGTAATTATTAAGACTAGATTAAGTACTTTCCTCATTTGGACTTGTTTTATTTTGTTTTTCATCATTTTCTTTTGTTTCATCAGTTCCTGGTTCGTAAGCTGTTCCTTGGATTGATTTAGCAACAAATTTATTCATCAACACATCTGAATCTTTAACATAACTCTCCAAACCCTCTTGAACAATTTGTTCTGCATCAGTTTTACTTTTTGCATCGATTTCAGCAATACCATCGATTATCCAGTGAACTTTGAAAATCATTCTTTTTCCTTATTTGAGTTAAAATACATATCTTTAGTATAGATTTGATTTGCTTCTTCTTGAATAGCTAAAATTTTTTTTTTTTCTATCAACTCACCAACTCTGTCCCTCATTTTCATTGCTTTATATACTCCAGCACTAACTGAAACAGAATACCATAAATATGATTTTTCAAAATCAATTTCTGGTGAAATTTTTTCATACCAATAACCAAGCTTAAATGCAGAAAATTCATCGTTTTTTATTACAAATTCATTTTCTAATATTTTTGGAATATCTTGAGATATTTTGACAAATTCGTCTTTATCTAATTTTTCTTCAATAGATTTTACCTTTCTTAAGCACCTTTTATTACCATTAAGTGAACATAACCAGGTATATTTTAGAGACTGACTGAAATCTTGAGTAGTACCGATACCCTCATAGAACATATTAGATAAATTAAAAATGGCATCTTTATCTCCTTTTTCAGATAGGTTGAAGAAAACTATAAATGATTTTTTAAATTCACCATTGTTATAGTAGTCAACTCCCTCTTTGTAATAAGTCTCGTCATCTTTAATTGAATTCACATTTTCTTTATGATCATTGGCAGCTGAAAAAGTAGAAAAAAGCCCAAGCATTATTATGTTTAAAATGATGCTCACCTTCCAGCCATCATAATTAATTGAAGATAAAGGACTCTTAACCTAAATCTAGAGTTTGGCCTTTGTTCGTAAACAACAATTCTTGGTCTATCCGAATTAGGTTTTTGAAACTCTATAGACATATCTTCAGGTAAATAAACTCCATTAAATTCCAATGTTTTTTGGGGATCTTGTTCAAACTCTTCCTTAAAGTTAGAGTCAATCCATATTCTAGCTAATACTCTACCAAGAATATCAGGGAGATATTTTCTTACATCAGCTCTATTTTTCAAATGATGAAGTTTTTGAGTAATATCAAGAGAGTTAGATTTTTCTTGATTGACCGTTATAACTTCATTTTGTTTAGCCTTAACTGGTAGATTTTGTGTTTTTTTTTTCATTTTGAACATTATTATATATCGAAAAGATAAATATAAATAAATAAATAATTTATTAAAGTATTGCGAAGATATGACGTTAAAATGATCATGAAAAATTTAAATAATGTATTAAGGTTTCCTTGTTTACTTACAAAAAAAAAACAAGAAATGATTAAAATAAGAGATGAGATCGAAAAAATTTTAAGTAAATATGCTTTGGATAAGAACGATCTATGGGCAGTTTCACTGGCAGCTGGGAGATTTGCCTCTATAAATTTAGAAAAATTTGATGGTGAGGATAGTACTATGAACTTTTTTAGAGACTGTATAGAAACTCAAAAAAAATACGAACTACGTAGAGATTCGTCCAACATTTCCTGATATTTGTGCGCCAGTGTCAACGGATAGGGAATTTGTCTTTAATTTTCCGTCAATCACTCCACTGTTTGATACCTCAAGAAGATCGGCAGTAATATCACCGTCTACTTTCCCTTCAACCTTCAAATGTTCTGCGTTTATGTTGCCATTAAATAGAGCTGATGCCTCTATTATTACGGATCTTGCAATCACATTACCCTTAAAATGACCAGCTATAACAACTTGACCATCTTTAGACTCCAGTGAGCCCTCCATCAATAGATCCTTATTTATGTATGTTATATCACTCATTATAAATCTCCTAAAGTATTAATCATCAGAATTTTCATCATCAATATTTTTTTTATTTTTTAATTTTTTTTCATCCCAATTATGGATAATTTTGCAGTTCAGTGCCGCGCCTCTATCCATTTGTAGTGATTTATAATTAATTTCTCCTGTAATAACGCATGAATCTGTGAGCCAAACTGAATCAGCTTTAATTTTACCTTGATAATTTCCCGATATAACTACCAGTTCTGAAATTATGGAACCCTCTAAGGAGGCGGCCTTTCCTAATGTAACTTTTTCTGACTTAATATCAGCCTCAACTCTTCCATTAATTTCTATTGTAGAGGCATTTGAAATTTTACCTTTGAAAATTGCACCTTTACCTATTATTGATTGATTGTCTGCCATAGATTATGTTCCTTTTGATTTTTTTGGTGTGTTTTGACTTTTTTTCTGCTTTTCAAGTCCTTTTATTAGTTGAACTTCTAACTTTGCACCTGGTTGAGCTCTTAGGTTATTGTAATACATGTTACCTCTTATATTTGCAGCAGATTCTATAGCGAGTGAATCAGCAAAAACGTCTCCTTCGAAATTACCCCCAATTATACATTCAAATGCTTTAATATTTCCTTTCAAATTACCTTCAGCAGAAATACTCATATTTTCGCATTCAATGTTTCCTTTAACTTTACCTTTAAGTATTAAATTTCCATTACATTTAATATTTCCACTTATTTGCATTTCAGTTCCAATCACACTAGAGGAACTAGAATTTTTTGTTGGTTTATCGGAATCTCTTGAAAACATTTTAAGAATACTGCAATAATTTTGCCAAGTTTAAGTGTTGACGGATATTAATGATTATCATAAAAAAAATTAAAAAAAAAGTTTTTATTATTAATTTTGGCTTACTAAATGCATAAATTTACTTTTACAATAAATTATAGTAC
>MDTG01394799.1_pt1 | contig 14518 bp, 15 predicted proteins | sample 811421 | NCBI WGS metagenome assembly MDTG01 (sample SAMN05326645, study PRJNA326480) | marine metagenome | isolation source: seawater | place: Pacific Ocean: South East | collected 2011
AAATAGAATTTAAAGTTATCGCGGGGTGGAGCAGTCTGGTAGCTCGTCAGGCTCATAACCTGAAGGTCGGCGGTTCAAATCCGTCCCCCGCAACCAATTAGTTAATTATTTTCATAAATTTTTTTGCAAATCTATGTTTAGTATATTTGTGAACTATATCTCTCTTAAAATTCTTTTTTAATTTAAAAATATCTTTATCAGTTAAGTTATTAAATTTCTTAAATTTATTTGCTAAATCATCACTATCTGATAATTCATACTTTAATCCATTAATATGATCTTTTATAATTTCCTTAGGACCATTTGGACATCCACTTGATATGATTGGAACATTTAAATATCCAGCCTCAATTAAAGTATGCCCTGGATCTTCCCATAAAGAGGTTGAAATATATAATTTTGATCTTTTTAAATATTTAAATGGGTTATCTTTAAAGCCTAATAAATAACAATTTTGAATCTTATTCTTTTTTATATAATTTTCTAAATTATTTTTTTCTTCTCCATCACCAATTATTATTAAATTAATTTTTTTTTGTTTATCTTTGTTAAATTTATGAAAACCTTCCAACAATTCTATAAAGTTTTTTTGTCTAGTCAATCTACCGATTGAACAATATACATCATTTGTAAAAATAAATTTTTCTTTATCATCAATTTCTTGGTTAGATAAGCTTCTTATTTTTTTTGAAATAATAGGGTTTTCTATTGTTGTGATTCTAGATTTATCAATATTAAATTTTTTTTCTATTAAGGATTTCGTTAAATTTGTCATTGTTATTAAATGATAAGACCTTCTATAAAAAATTTTCCAAACAAAACTTCTAATAAAATTAAATCTTGGATAACCTTGAATGCTATTAATAACTTTGAACTGAAAGAAAAATGACAATAAATTTGGAATATAACCAACTAAATTTGAAATTATTAAAAAAGGTCTTTTTTTTATAATCCAAAAAATTAATAAGGGTATTGCCAAAATAGTAAAAATATAAATAGATATTTTTGATGCAATGCCAGTTTTAGGTAAACTATTTAAATCACCAAAAATATTTATTTTTTTAATTTCATTATCGTTAAAGTTCTGAAATTCTCCAAAAATATTAATTAAATAAATTTGAAAATCTCCATAATCTTTTAAAGATTTTGCCATTGAATATACTGCACTAATTGTACCAACATGACTTAACATAGGCGACCAAAAGAAAATTGTTTTTTTCATTAATAAATTTTACTAAATGAATATTAATATAATTTATATTAAAAACTTTTAAATCTTAAATTTAGATTTTTTACTGTCAAACAAAAAACCTTTGACTGTTTCAACAGTAAGCTTTTTAAAACTTTTTCCAGGTTCATTAATTTTATTAATAATAGATGGTGGTATCGTAATAATATTACAACCAAGCTTTTTTGATTGTGTATAATTGTAAACTTCTCTTGTACTAGCCCAAAGTAAATCTACATTTTTAAATTTTCTAGCTAGATTTACACTTTTTTTAATTTCTGGGATTGGATCTTTTCCTACGTCAGCCATTCTACCAATAAAAATAGAAATAATAACTTTTGTTTTTCTGTCGATTTTTTTTAAAATTTTCGAGGTTTGATTGGCTGTATATACTGCAGTGATATTTAATTTTATCTTTTTTTTATTTAAGAAACTTATCACTCTTCCCATAAATTTTCCTTTTGAATTTACAACAGGTACTTTAACAAATACATTTTTACCCCAACTACTAATCTTTAAGCCTTGATCAATCATTCCTTTCTCATTATCAGCAAAAACCTCGAATGATATTGGCTTATTTGTAATCTTTAGAATATTTTTACAGTAAAGTTCATAATTTTTGGCCCCTGCTTTTCTCATTAGGCTAGGATTTGTAGTAAATCCTTTAATAATTCTTTTTTTTGTATACTTTTTAATTAAATTGACATCTGCAATATCACAAAAAATTTTTGTCATATTTATAATTAAAGACCTTTAATGATCTCTTCAGTCATTTTTTTGGCATCTGCAAATAACATCAACGTATTATCTCTATAGAATAAATCATTGTCGATACCAGCATATCCTGGTGATAAACTTCTTTTTACAAATAAAACAGATTTACTTTTTTCAACGTCTAATATTGGCATTCCATAAATTGGACTTTGAGGGTCAGACTTAGCTACTGGATTTGTAACATCATTAGCGCCAATAACATAAGCTACATCACAATTTGCAAAATCATTATTAATTTCCTCTAATTCAAATACCTCATCATACGGAACATTTGCCTCTGCCAATAAAACATTCATATGACCTGGCATCCGTCCTGCTACCGGATGTATTGCATAACTGACTTTTACTCCATTTTTTTTCAATGCATCAACCATCTCTCTTAATGCATGTTGTGCTTGAGCTACAGCCATCCCATAACCAGGAACAATAATAACAGATGAGGCATTTTTCATTAAAAAAGCTGCATCGTCTGCATTACCACTTTTAACTGGTTTTTTTTCTCTTGAAGAATTTCCAGAAGAAGACTCCGCTGTCGCTCCCCAGCCTCCTAATATTACATTAAAAAAAGATCTATTCATTCCTTTACACATTATATAAGAAAGTATAGCGCCGGATGATCCAACTAGGGCACCAGTAATTATCAAAGCAGAATTTTCTAAAGTAAAACCTATACCAGCTGCAGCCCAACCAGAATAAGAATTTAACATTGATATAACAACTGGCATGTCTGCTCCACCAATTGGAATTATCAATAAAAAACCTAAAATAAATGAAACAGTAATTAATATCCAAAAATATTCTGATATTTGAAAATTACATAATAAATAAACTAAAATAAAAATAGATACCCCTATTAAGAGATTTAGTATATGTTGACCTTTAAAAGTAATTGGTGCACCCGACATAAGTCCCTGTAACTTCAAGAAAGCTATTACAGATCCAGAAAAGGTAATTGCGCCTACAGCTGCTCCAATTGACATTTCTATTAAACTAGCAAGTTTAATATCTCCAACTACTCCTAAGTTAAATGCTTCAGGCCGTAAAAAAGCAGAGATTGCCACAAAAACAGCAGCCAAACCAACTAAACTGTGAAAACCTGCTACTAATTCAGGCATCGCCGTCATCGGGATTCTAAACGCTATAAAAGCTCCTATAGATCCACCAATGAGTAAAAAAAATAAAATATAGATAAAACCAGCACTAAAATTTCCAACTGATAAAAAAGTGACAACTATCGCAATTGTCATTCCTGCAATTCCAAAATAGTTTCCCTGACGAGACGTTTCTGGCGATGAAAGACCTCTAAGCGCGAGTATAAAAAGAATACCAGATACTAAATAAAATATTGCTGATAAATTTGCTGACATAATCTATTTTTTCTTTTTTTTGTACATTTGCAACATTCTTTGGGTAACCAAAAAACCCCCAAAGATATTCACTGCAGCCAAAATGATTGCGAGAAATCCAAATATACTAGATGATTCAAATATTTTATCATCTGATCCTGCAAGAGCAGCAATAATAGCCCCAACGATTATCACTGATGAAATTGCATTAGTAACTGACATTAAAGGGGTATGCAAAGAGGGCGTTACGCTCCAAACAACATAGTAGCCTACAAAAATCGACAATATAAATATGCTCAATCTGAATATAAAAGGATCTATTTCCATATTATTTTATTAATGTTTTTTCTATTATTTCATCTTCAGGATTTATATTAATATTTTTTTTATCTTTATCATATAAATTATTTATAAAATTAAATACATTTTTTGCATACAAACCTGACGATGAATTTGGAAGTTTATTCAAAATATTCTTTTCACCCATAATGAAAACGCCATTATGGTTAACAATTTCATCTACTTTTGTAAATTCTGCATTACCACCTTGAGAAGCCGCTAAATCATAAATTATTGATCCCTTCGGCATTTGATCAATCATATCTTTTTTTATAATTATAGGAGCTTTTTTTCCGGGAATTAAAGCTGTACAGATAACTATGTCAATTTTTTCTAAAGTTTTTTTTAATAATTCCTCTTGTTTTAACTTAAATTCTTCAGATGTCTCTTTTGCATACCCGCCTGAGGTTTCCAAATTTTCAGCACCTTCGACAGATAAAAATTTACCTCCCAAACTCTCTACTTGTTCTTTTGATGCAGTTCTGACGTCAGTAGCATAAACTATTGCACCCATTCTTTTAGCTGTTGCTATTGCTTGTAACCCAGCAACACCAGCACCAACGACAAGTACTTTGGCAGCTGAAATTGTCCCAGCTGCAGTCATCATCATTGGAATTGCTTTTTTAAAATATGCAAAGCTATCTACAACAGCTTTATAACCAGCTAAATTAGCTTGAGAAGAAAGAATGTCCATGGCTTGAGCTCTAGTTATTCTAGGCAATAGCTCAAGGGAAAAACAATTTATTTTTTTTGCTACCAGATCTTTTAATTTTTTTTCATTTAAATAAGGATCTAAAACTCCGATTAAAGTCTTACCTTGATTAAGATTTTTTAATACCTCTTCATCTAATAAATTTAATTGAACTATTAAATCAGATTTTGTAATTACTTCATTATCATTATCAAGAATTTCAGCGCCTTCTTTAAGAAATTCTTGATCATCTATACCAAGATGAAATCCATAACCTTTTGTCAAACAAACATTTAATCCTATAGATTTGTATTTCTTGACTATATCAGGAGTTACGGCAATTCTTTTTTCAAACTCTCTGTTTTCTAATATTGATCCAACTATCATGAAAATAAATTATAAAAGAAATAAAGCCATTAATATAAGAATTAAAACTACTGCAATCGAGCCCCATAAAACAAATTTAGTAAAAACTTCCCAGGTCTTTTTATGGTCCTCATTATCCATTATTTTTGTCTTGCTTTAAATTTAGGGTTTTTTTTATTTATTATGTAAACTCTTCCTCTCCTTCTAACTTGTTTAGAATTTAAATCTCTTTTTTTCAAAGACTTTAATGAACTAGCAATTTTCATAAATATCCCCCTTAAAATCCTGGCAATGACCTACTCTTCCATATCTTAAGATAAAGTACCATCGGCGCTGTAAGGCTTGACTTCCGAGTTCGGAATGGGATCGGGTATAACACTTACGCAATAATTGCCAGGAAGCTTTTTATACACAAAAAAGAGATATTGTAAATAATAATTTAAATATATTTATTTAATCTAAAACCTAGAAACCCAATTATAATCCCATAAAATCTTGCCAAATGCATAATTGATTTTAAGATATTAATCTTTGGTTTATAGAATGAAATCAATAAATAAAAAATAGAAATTAATAACTCATAAAAAATTTTAAAAAATGTCATAAATAAACCAGTAAATAATCCATAACTTTTTGTATAAATTATTTTCGTTGAGATTCCAAATCTCAAATTTCTCTTGATAAACCAGTTTAAATTTGATCCTGAAATATTTCTTTTTTCAAATACTCTTGCTTTATCATTCCAAATAATTTTAAAACCCTTTTTAAAAAGTTGTAAAAAAAATAATTGATCTGACCCTCCTATTTCATTTAAAGAATTTGAAAAATTGATATCTATTTTTTTTATAATTTTTGAATTAAAAAATACATTATTTGTTGCGGCCCATTTGATTTTGGATAAATGACTTTCTTTTCTTTGTAAAACTTCTTCATAGATATTTTTATTAATTGGTATTTGCGGACCAGTAATAATATCCGCTTTTGTAAGATTATAAACTTTAATCATCTCGTTAAGCCAATCTCTATGAATAAAACAATCATCATCTATAAGACCAACACACCAGATATTTTTCTTTTTTTTGATTAATTCTAGAGATCTATTTCTAACACTAGGAATGCCTTTTGTATTCTCATTTACAAAGTTTATTTTAAATTTTTTTGTAATAAGTTTCTTGAAGGACTCCTCAAAACTTAATTTAAGATTAGAATTAAAAATAATATTTACATCAATTAAATAATCAGTTTTAAGTTTTTTGATACTTTTTAAAGTTTTAAACAGAAAAGTACTTTTACCTCTTGTGCATATAAAAAATGAAACTATTCTCATATAATGATATAAAATTTAAATATATATCATTTAATTAAAAGTTAAGAGAATTTTAATACAAAAATGTTAGAAAATTATAAGTCTGAGACAGTAGGCTCTAAATTTATAATACTTTTATTTTGTTTGTTGCCTGTTTCACTCATAATTGGAACAGGTGTCAGTGAGTCAATAGTAATATTTATAAGCTCGATGTTTCTTATAAATTTTATTTTAGAAAGAAATATAAGTTCAAAAATTGTAACTCTCCTCTATGTTCTCATATTTTTATGGATTATTTTAATTATCAACTATTTTTTTTCTATTGATAAAAGTAATTCATTATTGAGAAATGTTTTTTTTATAAAGTATATCATTTTTGTTATTGGATCTCTTAACTTTTTATTAAAAAAAGGTAATGCATTAAAAATAATTTTATTTGTTTGGTCTATAATTTTATTAATTTTTGCAGTTGATCTACTATATCAATTTATTTTTAAACAAAATATTTTTGGGATTGAAACTAAATATAAAAATATCAGAGTTTCTGGATTTATGGGCGATGAGTTTAAAGCTGGGACATTAATGATGGGTCTTGGTCTATCATCGATTTTATTTTTTTTGGGTAATTCAAAAAAAAATTTTTTTCTTATATGTTTATTATTTTTTTTGGTATTTGTTGTTTTTTTAACCAATGAAAGAGCAACATTCATAAAATTGATCTCAATTTTAATACCATTTATTTTTTTTATTAAAAAAGAAAATATATTCAAATATCTAATTCTATTTTTAATACTAATTTCAACTATTACAATTTTGACAATTGAAAGAGAATCTTCTTTTAAAAGAAGATATGTGCATCAAATTTTTGTAGAATTAAAGAATAATAATTTTAATATTTTTAATTATATAGAAAAGACTGAATATGGAAGTCATAGAAAAGATGCTATCAAGCTTTTTAAATATTATCCGATAACAGGAGTTGGTAATAAAAATTTTAGGATTTTATGTAAAAAGAATGAGTATGAATTTTTAAACAAAAAAGATTTTGAAGATAGTATTTGTACTACTCATCCACACCAATTTTATTACGAAATACTTTCCGAACATGGTCTGTTTGGACTGATAAGTTTTTTAATATTATTTTTTATTTTTATTATTGATTTTTATAAGAATTTTAAAATCCATAAAAGTTTATATAATTTATTTTTATTTTTACTTATCTTGAGTTTTTTTTTCCCTATACTTCCTTCGGGAAGCTTTTTTACTAGTTTTAACGCAACAATTTTTTGGATTAATTTTATACTGTATTTTTATTCAAGAATTAATCCGCCTAAAATTTAATAGCTTTGAGTAAAAAAAAGTATAAGTAATAATTGAAATAACTATGAGAATAATTTGCAATTCAGTGTTACTAATTTTTGTACTTCCAATATAAAAAATTATGAAATTATAGATATTAATTATATTTGCAGCTAAAATATTCGAAGTTAAGTTTTTCTTAATAATCTTTTTGTTTAAAAAAAAATATAAAAGTTGATGGAAGTGTCTTTGGTCTGGTTTAAATGGTGACAAAGATATACTTGACTTTCTTATAATTGAAAAAAGTATTTCAAAACTTGGATACCAAAGCAATAAAGCTATAAAAAATGGTGATATAAAAGTATTATTTTGATAAAAATTAATTAATAAATAAGAGAAAAAAAATCCATTTAAATAAGCTCCACTATCACCAATATAAAACTTATTAAATAAGTTAAAAATAAAGATTACTAAAAATGAAAAGATAAGAAAATTTAAATTTTCGTAAAGCACAAAATTTCCTTGAATATTTATAATTTTTAATATTATTAAAATTGATAAAAAATATCCTAAATTTAATGTATTTAAGCCATCTACAAAATTTGAGCCATTTACAATTATTAATATACAGACAGATAAGAAAATATAATTAAAATAATTATATCTTAATAAGTTATCTAAAAAAAAAATTCTTGTTGGATATATATTAAGTTCAAAAGTTACTAAAAATACAATAATTATTAAAACTTGAATGGATAATCTTATATTAACTGAATTCAATTTTCTTAAGTCAGAAAAAAAACCTACAAAAAATATTAAAAATGCAAAAATTAAAAATAGATTATTTGACTGATCAAACATTATGAGCGAAAGGTAAAATATAATAAATATTCCACCGCTAAGTTGTATATTTTTATTAAACGTAAATTTTTGGTGACTTTCACCCGTGTAATTCGGTAGAAAGTTATTATTGGTAATAATAGTGTTAATAAAAAAAATTAGTAATGGTGTTAAAAATAAAGTTATTATCATGTTACAATAATATATAATTTATTAATAACAAAATTTTATTTGATTTGGAATTAAATGTTTTTTTTAAGACTTTTATTTTTTTTAATTTCTAAAATAAGCTTAATATATATAGACTTTATTTTTAAAAGATCATCTATATCAAAAAGACAAAAAATCAGTAACTATATCTTAACTAAGCTTGAACATCTTAATTTATCTATTTTTAAAGCCTTAAATTATAGAATTAATATTTTATACGATAATGACAACTTTTTTAGTCTTTACGAAGTTGGAAAAAATATTTTTTTATATACTCCGAATACTAATAGATTTAAAAAAATTTTAGGTGATACAAAATATAAAAATCAAGCAGAGGTCATATATAATTTGATAATAAATGAAACTCCTACCATAGTAGATATAGGCTCTTATATAGGAGAAGTTTCAATTTTTTTTGCAAAAAATAAACCTCGGTCGAAAGTTTTTTCTTTTGAGGCCTCAAAAAAAAATTTCAACATACAAAAAAAGAACATAAATTTAAACAATATCAAGAATATTGATTTACATAACAAAATTGTAGATAGAGATAATAATTCATTTAAATATATTTCGGAGTCACATGGATCAGAAAATTTTATATCAAATCAAGAAAAACGAAATTTTTCTAAAATTGATACAATTTCTTTATCTAAAATTTCTAAAGAATATGATATTTCATACATTGATTATCTTAAAATTGATATCGAAAACTCTCTTTACAACTTAACAGATGATATCATTTATTTAATTGAAAATAAAAAAATTGGAATTATGAATTTAGGTTTTGAAAAAACTGATTATGAGAATTTAAAAAAACTTATCAACTTCGTTTGCAAAAAAACAGAGATTTATAAGATTAATTATGCAGAAGGATTTTTAAAAAAAATTTCAGACGAAACATTTAAAGAAACTTTATCATCAAAATTACCATCAAACGCAGGTGAATATTTATTCAAAATTAATTGATAAAGTATTTCTTTAAAACAAAATTAAAACTTAATCTTATCAAGCAATAAAAAGATTTGATAATGTTAAATTTCATATACTTATTGTAAACTAAATAACCATCTTTTAATTTTTGAATTGGATTACTTGAAAGTGAATTCTTGGTCTCTTTCCATACAGTAAAGGATTTTTTTATTGACTTAAATTTATAACCTTTTTTTAAAATATTTAACCACAAAACATAATCTTCTTTAGTTTTAATATTGGGAAAATTTAAATTTTTCAAAATTTTTTTGTGAAGCACGACTGTTGAGAGACCAATATCGCATGATCTTAGTAATTGCTTAAAAGTATTATAATCTTTTGATTGCCTAAAAATTTTTTTTTTATTTGAGATTATTTCATAATCAGTATGAGTCGCAAGAAAGTTATTTTTCATCATAAAATTAATTTGAAATAATAATTTTTTTTTTTTCCAAGTATCATCACTATCTATAAATGCTAAATACTTTCCTTTTGAAACTTTAATACCCTTATTTCTAGAAAAGCCTGCACCTATATTTTTTGAATTAATAACTATTTTCTTTTTTTTGAAGTTGGAAAGTTGAGATTTTATATAATTAAGATCTTTAAGATCTGTATCATCATAAACTATTATAACTTCTATATTTTTATATTTTTGTTTTATTACTGAGTTTAAAGTTTTTTTAATATATTTTCTTTTTTTAAAATATGGGATAACAACAGATACAAGCGGAGTTTTTTTACTCATTTTTTATAATAAATATGAAAAATAATGATAACATAATTTTTTTTATACCATCAATTGAAGGTGGAGGAGTAGAAAAAAATTTATTGTTAATTCTTAATCATTTTAGCAAAAATTATAACAAATTATTTCTTATAACTTGTAGCCATTTAAATAAAGGCTTACCAAAAAATGTAGAAATTTTAACGCCAAAAAATAAATGGTTTAATCGTTCTAGAATAATTAAAAATGTACTATGTTCAAAAATACTTAAAACAATTCTTTATAAAAAAAAAAATATTAGTGTTTTTTCATTCCAAGCAAATATATTTGCTATAATTATTACTAAGTTAAGATCAAAAAAAATTGCGATTAGGTTAAATTCATCCCCAAAAATTTGGTCTAAAAATATTTTTAAAATCTATTTATTCAAATTTTTTTATTCTCTGGCAGACAAAATTATAGTTAATAGTTATGAATTTAAAAGAGACGTAAAAAATATTTTTAATCTTAAATCTGATGTAATTTATAACCCTTTAAATAAAAATGAAATATTAAAAAAATCAAAAAAAAGAGTCAGTAGCAATTTTTTTTTAAAAAAAGATAATTCTCTAAAAATTTTAAATATTGGAAGATTTACCAAACAGAAGAATCAAATACTCATATTAAAAGCTATTAACGAAATTAAAGATAAATTTAATTTAAAATTATTTATTTTAGGAAGGGGTATCGAAGAATATAATCTTAGAAAATACATTAAAACCAATAATTTAAAAAAATATGTTAAGATTATTAAATATACAAATAATCCTTATCCATATATGAGAAATAGTGATTTATTTATTCTATCATCAATCTATGAAGGCCTACCAAATGTTTTGATTGAGTCACAACTTCTAAATAAGCCAATTATATCTGCCACTTGTCCAAGTGGGCCCAGAGAAATTCTAATGAATGGTAAAGCTGGAATTCTATTTAAAAATAATAACCTTGAGTCACTTGTAACTAAAATAGGGTTTTATTTCAAAAATAAACATAAGATTAATCAAATGGTTAAAACTGGAAAAAAGAATATTGAGAGATTTAATTATGATGTAAACATGAGAAAATATTTAAAAATTTTAAGATCAATTAACTGACAATGAATACAAAAAAAATTAAAAGATGTAGATGTTGTGGTCAAAGGGACTTTAAGAAAATCATTGATTTTGGCAATATGCAACTGACCACAGAATTTAGGAAAAATAAGATTAAAAAGAAAGAAATTCCAATGTCCCTTGTTTATTGCAAATTATGCAAGCTTGCTCAATTAAACCACTCCTATGATTTAAAATCAATGTATAACAAAAATTACGGATATGAGTCTGGCATCAATCAGTCGATGAAAATTCACTTAAAAGAAATAGTAAATGATGCCAAAAAAAAAGTTCAATTGAAAAAAAATGATGCTGTTTTAGATGTGGCAAGTAATGACGGAACACTTTTGAAAAATTATAAAAAAGAGATTTTAAAAGTTGGTATTGATCCAATTTTATCTAAACACAAAAACTCATATCCAGTTAATACGATAAAAATTCCAAATTATTTTAACAAAAAGGAAATAGAAAAAAAAATTAAGCAAAAACTTAAAATAATCACAACCGTTGCTGTGTTTTATGATATCGAAGACCCGAATATTTTTATATCTAATATTAAAGGGTTGTTACACTTTGATGGAATTTGGGTTTTAGAGCAATCATATTTTCTTAAATTAATTAAAAATAATGCATATGATAGTTTTTGTCATGAGCATGTGACTTATTTCTGTGTAAGACAAATCGAACAAATTTTGGAAAAATTTAAACTAAGGATCATAGATGTAAAATTTAATGAGATGAACGGTGGTAGTATCAGGTTATTTATTACACACAGCGAAAATAAAATTAAATCTAATAAAAAAAATTTAAATAAACTCAACAAAATTGAAAATAATCATTTCGTTAATTTAAATTATAATCTTAAGAAATTTAAAAAAAATATAGAAAAATCAAAGTTAGATCTAAAAAATAAGTTAAAATTAATAAAAAAACAAAATAAAAAAATTCATGTATATGGTGCATCAACAAAGGGTAATGTTATTTTACAATACTGCGGTATATCAAACAAAGATATAGAGTTTGCCTCAGATAGAAATAAAAATAAATGGGGTAAATTTACTCCAGGGTCAAATATAAGAATAATTTCTGAAAAAAAATCAAGAAAATTAAATCCAGATTATTATTTGGTAATGCCTAGACATTTTACAGATGAATTTATCAAAAGAGAAAAGAAATTTCTCAAAAAGGGAGGAAAATTTTTATTTCCTCTTCCTAAATTGAAGGAAATATCATTTTAATCAATTTTCAAAATATAAATTTTAACTTTATGAAACGGCACATCTAAATTGGTATTAAAAAAACTATTGCTCAAATAAAATTTTTTCAAATTTTTTGTGTCTTTAAATATCACCATACAGCAATTTTTTTTTCCCAAAATTAATTTTTTTTTCAATATTTTAATTAAAAGTTTTCCATAATTTTTTTTTCTTAATTTCTTACTTAAGGCAATCGCAATTAATTCAGGATAATTCTTTCTTTTTTTTAAATGATTTAGATAGTACCCAAGAAAGAGAAACTTTATAAACTTAATAAATAATTCCTTATTAAGTAAGGATCTAATTAAAAAATAAAAAAAAAAATAAAAATTATTTTTTAAATATATTTTTGATAAAGCAATAGGAGAGATTGTATAAATTAAAAATCCTTCAATCTTACCTTTTTTTTCTATAGTGATAAATTTAGAGTCTTTGTGATCCGAAATTGACTTATAAAATCTTCTAAAAAATTCACTTCCAAATAAATTAAATTCACCTTTAATATTTTCAATATGAAATCTTGAAATCTCATTTATTTTTTTTTTGGATAATTCTGATTTATGATAAATTTTCATTTTTATTTGTATATTTATTTTAATTAGGTATTAATTAAACTTATAACATTAAATAAGACTGTAAATAATTATGAAATTAATTCCTTGGGCAAAACCTAAAATTACTATTCAAGATAGAAAAATTCTAAATAATGCACTTAGAAGTGAATGGATTTCTCATGGATCCTACGTTGAAAAATTTGAAAATAAATTAAAAAATTTTTTAAAGGTCAAATACGTTTCTTCCGTCTCTAATGGAACTGCTGCATTACAATTAGCTTTTTTATCTTTAGGACTTAAAAGAGGGGATGAAATTTTATGTCCAAGTTATTGTTACATGGCTGCTGCAAATATTGCCACTCAAATGTTTTTAAACATAAAATTTATTGACGTTGAAAAAAATTCTTTTTGCTTAAATTTAAATAGTATTAAAAAAAATGTGACAAAAAAAACGAAAGCTGTTGTGGTTGTGCACACTTATGGCAATACTTGTGAGATTGACTCTATTAGTAGATTTTTAAAAAAACGAAAAATTTTTTTGATTGAGGATACGGCTGAAGCATTAGGTTCAAAGTATAAAAATAAATATCTAGGGGCTTTTGGTGATATCTCAACAATAAGTTTCCATTCAACAAAAAGTATAACAACTGGAGAAGGTGGTGCCATTGTTACCAACAACAAAGAACTTTATGAAAAAGCAAAATTATTAAGAAATCATGGAGTAAAAAATAAACGATACTATCACAATGTGCCAGGATTTAATTTTAGAATTTCGAATATTTTGTGTGCTTTAGGATATTCACAATTAAAACGACTAGATAAGATTAAAAAAAAAAGAAAGAAAATTTTTCATTTTTATTTATCGAATATAGATAAAAAAAAAATTGCTGTTCAAAATTTTTCTAAAAATATAGATCCTCTATATTGGACTTTTTCAATGTATATAAAAGAAAAAAGATACAAACGTGATAGCTTAATTAATTTTTTAAAAAAAAATAATATTGAAACTAGAAACGGTTTCTACTCTAGTAATTATTTGAAATATTTTAAAAAGAATAAGAAGCTCAAAAACAGTGATTTTTTAAGTCGAAGAGTGATAAATTTACCAATTTTTGAGGAATTAAAAATTCATCAACAAAAATTTATTATAAATAAAGTTAATAGTTTTTTTAATGGTTAAATTATCAATAGTCTTACCTACTTATAATGAGAGAAAAAATATTGTTTTATTAATTGATAAAATCTTAGTTATATTAAAAAGTTACAAAAATTATGAAATTATAGTTGTTGATGATAATAGTGAGGATTACACATATCAAATTTGTAAAAAGAAATTTTCCAAAAATAAAAAAATAAAAGTTTTTTTAAGAAAGAAAAATAAAAGCTTAGGACTCTCAATACTTTTTGGAATTAATAAATCTATAGGTGAAAAAATTATAGTTATGGACACTGATTTTACACATAATCCTAATTTGATACC
>MDTG01122951.1_pt1 | contig 14517 bp, 15 predicted proteins | sample 811421 | NCBI WGS metagenome assembly MDTG01 (sample SAMN05326645, study PRJNA326480) | marine metagenome | isolation source: seawater | place: Pacific Ocean: South East | collected 2011
TACGCACCCATTTTTAAAATAAATATTCTAAATTTTAAATAAATCTATAGATAATCAAAATAAAATGAATATTTTATTTAAAATATTATCTAAAAAAGATTTTTCCAGAGCTCTACAAATATACAACCATTTTATAATTAATTCAGTATCTAATTTTGAAGAAAAAAAAATGTTAATGAAAGATTTTAAATTGCTCTATAATAAAAATAGGAAAAACAGACTACCCTTTTTACTTGCTAAGAAAAATAGTGAAGTTTTAGGATTGGCTTTTGTAAGCAAATTTCGAGAAAAAAGCGGTTATAGATTTACATATGAGCACTCTATTTATGTTGACCCTAGCTATATAAATTCTGGATACGGGTCAGTTATTTTAAAAAAATTATTAAAACAATGTAAACAAAATAAAAATATAAAGAATTTAATAGCGGTCATAGGTAGTTCTGATAATATAGCATCAATTAAAATTCATAAAAAATGCGGCTTTAAATATATTGGGACTTTAAAAAAAGTAGGATTTAAAAAAAATAGATGGGTTGACTCAGTTTATATGCAAAAAAAATTATGAAAAAAACAAATAATAATATTTTTAAGAAAACATTGGGTAAGTTTACTACAGGTGTGACTGTTGTTTGTGTTAAACAAAATAATATAATACATGGAAAAACAGTCAATTCATTTAATTCATTATCACTAAACCCACCATTAGTTCTGTTTTCTTTGGGTAATTATTCTTCATCAATAAATAATTTTCTAAATAGTAAATATTTAACTATCAATATACTCTCAAAAAAACAAAAAAAAATTTCTAATCATTTTTCTCAAAAAAAACCTAGCTTAATAGATATAGATTTTGCAGATGGCAAATATAACACATCATATATTTCGAATTGTGTTGGAAACCTGGAATGCAAATTAGTTGATAAAATAAAAAAAGGTGATCATATTATTTTCATTTGTAAAGTTATAAATGTTTTATATGATGACAAGTTAAAGCCATTATCCTATTTCAATTCAAATTATTATTAAGTGATCTTTAGATTAAAAATATTATATCTCTTACCTTTTTTAATCGGCTATTATTTGTTTTATTTGGAATATCTAAATTTAAGCAGTTCAAGTGATTTAATTAAAAATACAGAAATTTTTCATAATATTACTGATGAGTCAAAAATTACAAAAAATAATTTAAATATTCAAAAAAAAGAAATTTACGTAGAAAAAAAAACAGCTCAAAATAATTTAAAAAAAGTAGAAATTACTATTTCCAAAGGGGATACTATGTTTTCAATATTAAAAAAATTTAATTTTAAAAATAAAGAAATAGTAAATATTATTGATGAAATTCAAAAATTATTTGATCTCAGAAAACTAAAAATTAATGAAAAAATTGTTTTTTATAAGGATGCCAAAGATGAAGTAAAAAAAATTATAATCAACTTAGATATTGATAGTATTTTAATTACTGAGATTAATAAAAATATAAAAGTAGAAAAAAAAATATTAGAAAAATTTTCTTATCAAGAATCAAAGGAGTTTTATATTCAAGAGTCTTTATATTCTGATGGTTTAAAAAATAATTTACCTCAAGATATATTAATAAAAATAATAAAACTTTTTAGTTTTGATTTAGATTTTCAAAGAGATATTAGAGAAAATACTTTAGTTTCAGTTTCATATGAAATAAATGAAATTAAAGAGAATAATAAAATAGAATACAAAGATATTAACTATGCCTTAATCTCTATCAATGGCAAAGAATTAGAATATTTTAAATTTTTAACTGATGATGGTTTTGTTGATTATTTCAATAGAGAGGGAAAAAATGTTAAAAAATCGATTTTAAAAACACCTCTTGATGGTGCAAGACTATCATCAAATTTTGGTATGAGAAAACATCCTATTTCTGGTTTTAATAAAATGCACAAGGGTGTGGATTTTGCTGCACCTAAAGGAACTCCTATATATGCAGGTGGCAATGGTGTTGTTGAATATATAGGTAGAAATGGAGGTTATGGAAAATATATTAGAATAAGACATAATAATGATTATAAGACTGCATACGCACATCTTTCAGGATACAAAAAGGGAATTTATAAAGGTGCTAGGGTTAACCAAGGAGAAATTATTGGTTATGTTGGTAGTACTGGTAACTCTACAGGTCCACATCTTCATTATGAAATACTTTTCCAGAATAAACAAATTAATCCACTGACTCTAAAATTGCCTTCAGGTAAAATACTTGTTGGAGAAGAATTTGAGAGATTTACAAGAAGTCTAAAAAATATTTATGCAAGTCATTTAAATTTGTTGTATGAATAAATTTTTAAGTGTTTGACCTTTTATCTTTTGATGGATCAGCTATAAATGGAATAGATTCTATAGATTCAACTGACTCTTTGCTTTCATCATTTTCATTTGAAGAAGGTAATTCCGCTTCACTACCTTGCTCAGTAGTAACCTGTCTAGGCTCATCACTTATTGAGTTTTCTTCAATATTAATACCCAGCTCTACCATGAGTCTAAAATAATGATCTGTAAATTGATAATAATATTCTGACTGCACTCTATCACCTGATCTAGAAGCTTCTTTAGCTAATTTTAGATATTTATTATACTGTTGAGATACATTTCCTTTATTTCTATGCTTGAAATTTTGGTATCCACCAGCTTTCTTGTAACTGGGTCTTCTACTAGATTTATACGTTGTTCTACCGTTGTTTTTTTTATACATAATTTTTGTTGGATATTAAATTTAATAATAATAACTAATTAATTTAATACTAATCCTATATAGGTATCGAAAACTATTTCAACTCATATCTTAAAAAAGGTAAGAGTTCTGTCAATATTTTGAATATCTTTGGTTATTTTCTTTAGTGTTAAATTTGTTTTACTAAAAATTGTTTTTAATGGCCCTAGCTGACCACTACCAATTTCGCATATAAAAAAGGATTTATTTTTCATCAATTTTTCAATTCTTTTTGCAAATAATTTGTAAAAATTTAGGCCATTTTTTCCGCCTAGAAGTGCAATTTTTGGTTCAAAATTTAAAATATCTATTTGTAAATTTTTATATTCTTCATCATCGATATATGGCGGATTAGAAACAATGACATCAAATGTATCATTAATATTATAAAGTTCTGTTTTAATTAGCTTAATTTGATTTTCACATCTGTGTTTAAAAATATTTTTCCTTGCTACTTTTAATGCATTGTCTGATATATCTATTGCAGTGATAAAAGAATTCATAAATTCTTTTGCTAGTGATATAGCTAGACAACCAGAACCTGTGCCGATATCTAATATTTTTAATTTTTTATTTTTATCTAAAATATTCTTTAAAACTTCATTTATAATTAATTCTGACTCTGGTCTTGGATCTAATACATCATGATTTACAAAGAATTCACTTTTCCAAAAATGTTTACTATTAATAATTTTAGAAACTGGTTCAAATTTTAATCTTTTTTTTAAAAGTAATTTAAAATATTTAATATCTATATCTTGAATATTTATATTACTTAAAATAACATCTTTTTTTTTGTTAGATGCATGTTTTAACAATATTCTTAAATCTAATTCAGGATTGGGTATTTTTTTTTCTTTTAAAAGCAATAGGCTTTGTGAAATTATTTCATTCATTCTTTATTTCAGCTAATTTTTTAGTTTCCTCTGCCGTTATAAGAGGATTGATTAATTCTTCAATACTTCCCTCTAAAATTTCCGATAAATTATAAAGAGTTAAGTTTATTCGATGATCAGAAACTCTCCCTTGAGGAAAATTATAAGTTCTTATCCTTTCAGATCTATCACCCGATCCAACTTGCGTTTTTCGTTGTTCTGATCTTTCTTTGTTTTTTTGTTGAACTTCATTATCAAGCAATCTTGATCTTAATATCTTCATGGCTTTTGCTTTATTTTTATGTTGTGACTTTTCATCTTGTTGTGAAACTACTATGCCTGAAGGAATATGTGTAATTCTTACTGCGCTATCTGTAGTATTAACAGATTGACCTCCAGGTCCACTTGATCTAAAAACATCTATTCTTAGATCTTTATCCTCTATTTCTACATCAATTTCTTCAGCTTCTGGTAAAACTGCAACAGTTGCTGCTGATGTATGAACTCTCCCACTGCTCTCTGTAGCTGGTACTCTTTGAACTCTATGTACACCTGATTCAAATTTAAGTTTTGAAAAAACATTTGTTCCTGAAATATTACAAATAACTTCTTTAACACCTTTTAAACCTGTTTCTGAAATAGACAGTATTTCAAATTTCCATGAATTTGCATCAGCATATTTCTGATACATAGACAACAAATCAGACGCAAATAATGAAGCTTCGTCACCACCTGTGCCAGCTCTAATTTCTAAAATTGAATTTTTACTATCATTAACATCTTTAGGTATAAGAAGTCTTAACAATTGATTTTCTAGTGATTTAATTATATTTTTTTTCTCAACTAATTCTTTTTCCGCTATCTTACTTATTTCTTGATCTTTATCATTTAGTAGTTCATTTAAATTGGTTATTTCATCTTTTTCTTTTTTAAATTCTTCTATTTTATCAACTAAAGGTTTTAGTTCTGCGTATTCTCTATTAAGTTTTATTAAATCCTCACTTTTAATAGATCCCATGTTATTTAACGAATATTCAATTTTATTAAATTTTTCTATTATATTAGAAAATTGTTTATCAAGATTTATCATCGATATAATTTTTTACTTTATCTATTTTAAGCTCAAATTGCTCACCACTCTTTAAATGTTTTAAAGTAAAAAAATCATTATTGAATTCATTTTCACCAATAATGATTACATTACTTATATTATTTGAGTTTGCTTTAGATAATGATTTTTTTAAATTAAATTTATAATTCCAATAAAATGATATTTGGTTTTCTTTCATATATTTGATTATTTTTTGAAGGTGTGGTTTGAATTTTTCATCGGTAATTGCTAGATGAACTTGGGCATTATTATTATTAGGTAGTTCCATTAACATTGAAATTCTCTCAATACCTGCAGCCCATCCAATTCCAGGTATTTCTGGCCCTCCTAAAGAGCTAATTAGCCCATCGTATCTTCCTCCACCTAATAGAGTATCTTGGGCTCCTAGATTATCGCACTTGAACTCAAATACTGTTCCACAATAGTAATCTAAACCTCTAACAAGTTTATGATTTTCTTCAAAATGGATATTATAAAATTTTAGGCCTTTTTTAATTTCATCAAAGTGAAGGATAGACTCTTTTGATAAAAATTCCATAATTGTGGGAGCTGTATTAGAAATTTCTTTATCATCATCATTTTTTGAGTCTAATATTCTTAGTGGATTGCTATCAATTTTATTTCTACTTTCTTCAGATAATTGAGATTTTTTTTGCTCAAAATATTTACTTAAGTTAGTCTTATATTTTATAAGGTTGTCTTTTGTGCCAAGTGAATTTAAATTTAATTTAAATTTATTGTTTGGCAATAAAGACTTTAAAATATCATTAGCTAGAACCATAAGCTCCAAGTCAACGAAATAATCATAAGAGCCGAATACTTCAAAATTAATCTGGTTAAATTGTCTATATCTTCCTTTTTGAGGTCTTTCTCTTCTAAACATAGAGCCTAGCCCATATAGTTTGAGTGGTAAATCATTTAATAAATTATTTGTTATAGCCGCTCTAATCATTGGCGTTGTATATTCAGGGCGAAGAGTTAATAAATCATCATTCCTATCTTTAAAAGTATACATTTCTTTAAGGACAACATCAGATTGTTCTCCAAGAGGTTTAGAAAATAATTCTGTAAATTCAAAGATTGGTGTTTCCAACTCATTGTAAGAAAATAGATCTGCATTTCTTTTAACAACTTCTTTTATAATATTGTATTTTTCAATTTCACTACCATAAATATCGTGAGTTCCTCTAACTGATCTTAGTTTCATATTATTTACCTAGCTGCATGTCTTGAGATTTTTTCCGTATAAGTTTTTCTAAATAATGTTCTAAATCAATATTTTTTACTACATTATTTTTTTTACCATCAATATATATCATATGAGTGCCATTACCACCTCCAGTTACACCAATATCAGTCATTGTTGCTTCTCCAGGTCCATTAACAACACAACCAATGATTGAAACAGTAATTGGACTAGATATATCATCAAGTTTTTTTTCAAGATTTTTAACAGTTTCAATAACTTCAAATTGTTGTCTAGCACAAGAAGGACAAGATATTATTTTAACTCCTCTATTCCTTAATCCTAAACTTTTTAAAATTTCAAAACCAACCCTAACTTCTTCTTCTGGTTCATCTGACAGTGATACTCGAATTGTATCTCCTATACCTTGTAATAATAAGTTACCAATTCCAATTGAAGATTTTATTGAACCAGTTCTTTTACCACCTGCTTCAGTTATACCTAAATGCAAAGGATAATCGCAAATTTTTGATAATTTATTATAAGCATTTATAGACATAAAAACATCTGATGATTTGACACTTATTTTAAAATTAGTAAAATTATTATCTTCCAAAATTTTAATATTCAATTTTGCACTTTCAACAAGCGCCTCAGGATTTGGCTCAGAATACCTTTCTAATACTTGTCTTTCTAAACTACCTGCATTGACGCCCACTCTAATTGAGCAATTATTATCTATTGCTGCTTTAACAACTTCTCTTATTTTATCAACACTACCAATATTACCTGGGTTAATTCTTATACACGACGCTCCATTTACTGCTGCTTCAATAGCTCTCTTATAATGAAAATGTATATCAGCAACGATAGGCACTGAACTATGTTTAACTATTTCTTTTAAAGCAAATGAAGAGTCTTTATCAGGAACAGATACCCTTACAATGTCTGCACCTAATTTTGCAGACCTTTCAATTTGAGATATGGTATCTTTTGATTTTGAAGTTAAGGTGTTTGTCATTGTTTGAACAGCTATTGGATTTTTACCTCCAATTTTTACATCTCCAACATTAACTACACGTGAGTATCTTCTATTTATTTTTTGATATGATCTTAGCATCAGGCTAATTATTAAAATTATTGTCTAAAGTAACTGAATCTACAATCTCTCCATACTTACCTATTTTTCCTCTTACATCCGAGTCAATAATAACAAGTATATTTCCTGCATTACCTGCTGTAATTGTGTATCCTAATTTCATTTCATATGAAAATTCTTCATTTTTTTCCATCAATTTACTTATAATTATATTATTTGATTCATCTCTTAATTGCAACCAAGTTGGATTTAATAACTTTAAAGTAACAATATTGTTTAAATTTTCGTTACTGTTTTTATTAGATGCTATAGCACTTGAACTACTAATATTTTTATCTTCAATAATTTCATTTTTAACTGTTTGATTGAACTGCGGATTTTCTAAATTTGCCTTTTCAATAATTGGTATGAAACTCTCAGGTAGTTCAGGAATTAAAGCATATTGTTTTGAATTTTCTTCTTTAACAAATAAGAAATAAAAAGTTGAAAAAATAATCAATATTAGAGATACTGGTAAAATTTTTTTAAAAATAGTAAAATCACTTTCTGATACAGGTTTTGCTAATTCTTGATTTATTTGATTATTTATTAAATTATTTTGAGATTTAAATTTAAAAATAACGTCATTTGTATTCAAATTTAAAAAATTACAATAGGATCTTAAGTGACCAATATAGAAAACCATATCATAATCATTAAGTTTTTTATCAGCTTCAAAATCTTCTATGATTGATTTGGAGATATTCAATTCTTTTGAAATTTCTTGAATTGAAAACTTATTTGCAATTCTTGCTGATTTAATTATTTCCCCTACTTTATTCATTTTATTTATTTAGATTATAAGCCTCATGTAGTGCCTTAACAGCAGTATTTGTAAATTTTTCATCAATTAAAACACTTATTTTAATTTCTGATGTGGATATTGCAAGAATATTGATTGAATTATCCGCAAGAGTTTTAAACATTTTCTGCGCTACACCTGATTGTGACATCATTCCCATCCCAATTACTGATATTTTAGAGACATTTTTATCTGTCTTCATTGAATTATATTTTATTTTATCGAGATTTTTTTTGATTATTTCTTCAGCTAAACTAATTTCATCATTTGGAGCTGTAAAAGTTATATTAGCAGTAACACCGTCTTGAGATATATTCTGAACTATCATGTCTACGTTTATATTTTTATTTGCTAGCAGACCAAAAATTTGTGCTGAAATCCCTGGTTTGTCTGGAATACCTGAAATAGTTATTTTGGATTCATTTTTACTATAACTCACACCACTTACTATTTCTTTTTCAATTAATTGTTTATCATCTACTATTAAAGTACCTGGTTTTTTTGTAATAGAAGAAATAACTTGTAAAATTAGATTATTTTTCATTGCTAATTCAACTGACCTTGTATGTAATACTTTTGCACCAGTTGAAGACATTTCAAGCATTTCTTCAAATGCAAGTTTTGGAATTTTTTTTGCTTCTGGAGATATATTTGGATCAGCGCTGTAAACACCATCTACATCTGTATATATGTCGCATCTTTCTGCATCAACTGCAGCTGCAATAGCAACAGCCGTAGTATCTGAGCCACCTCTACCTAATGATGTAATATGACCATTTAAATCAACTCCTTGAAAACCTGCAACTACCATCACATCGTAGCTATTTAAATAATTATAAACTCTTTTTTTATCTATATTGATAATTTTTGCTTTTTGATGATTTATGTCGGTTATTATCGGCAACTGCCAGCCTAACAATGGAATTGATTTTATATTTCTTTTTTTTAAAATAGCAGACAGAATTCCTATTGTTACATTTTCTCCAGCTGTTAAAATTAAATCATTTTCTATTTTTTCATCAGATTTTATGTCGTCTATATATTTCTGCATTTTGTTTGTTTCACCTGCCATTGCAGATAAAACAACAATTATTTTATAATTATTAAGTTCCTTTTGAACAATATCAGCAACATTTTTGATTTTATCTATGTCAGCAACAGATGTGCCACCAAATTTCATAACTACAAGTTTCATTGACTTACCAAAATAAATAATTAACTCTGCTATTATAATTATTGTATTAAAAAACAAGAAATTTGATGCCTTCAAAAATAAAAAATTCTGAATACGAATTGTTTGACAAACTATCCGCGGAATGGTGGGATGAAAATGGAAAATTTAGAATACTTCATCAAATTAGACCAATAAGAATACAGTATATTCTTGATCAATTAAAAGACAGAAATATAGAAAAATTAAACATTTTAGATGTAGGATGTGGTGGTGGTTTAGTCAGTGAGTCATTATCAAAACTTGGGGCCAATGTGACTGGTGTCGATTTTGTTAAAAAAAATATTGAAATTGCTAACAATCATTCAAATAGAAAAAAATTAAAAGTTAAATATCTTCATGCAGATATAGAACATTTAAAAATTAAAAGTAAATTTGATGTTATTGTTATGTTTGAAATACTAGAACATTTAGTTGACTGGAAAAAATTTATCTTAAATATTAAAAATAATTTAAAAAAAAATGGAATTATAATTATTTCAACAATCAACAGAAATCTAATATCAAAAATGACAGCTATATATTTAGCAGAAAATGTATTAAATTGGATACCAAAAGGAACTCATTCTTACGACAAATTTATTCAACCTGAAGAAATTGAAAAATTTATGAAATCCAATAATTTTAAGTTTAATAGCATTAAAGGACTAGTATTTAATCCAATCGAATTAAATTGGAAGCTATCTAAAAATACTAATGTAAATTACTTTTGTACTTATTATAAAAATTAATTATTTTTTTTTGATGAAAATGGTAATGGTAGAACGTCAATTCCCTCATCTAACAATTCTTTTGTTTGCTCAATTGAGGCCTCACCATAAATAGACCTATCCTTCGTTTCACCGTATTTAATTTTTTTTGCTTCTTCAGTAAAATTATCACCAACATAATCAAAATTTTTTTCAACAATTTTTTTTAATTTATTAATATTTGATGCCATCGTTTTTTTTATTTTTTTTTCTTTGGCATTAGACTTTTTGCCAAGGTTAGGTGTCATCAATGCTTTTTTTATCTCACTACTATTACATGATGGACATTTAATTAAATTCCTTTTTTTTTGACTTGTAAATTCATTAGAATTATCAAACCATCCCTCAAAAGTAAAATCGCAGATTAGACAATTTAAATTAAATATTATCATTTTGTTTATATTGTACTATCCTCTGATTTTTCAATATCTAAATTTTTATCAACACAATTTATTTCTATTCCTAAAGAATTTTTAATGTAATTTAGATTACAATTCGTATTTTTAGATATTGTTATTCCTGTAAAGGGTATTAATTTTACTTTTATTTTTTTTTCATTTTTATTGCCATCAATATCTAATAAAATACTTTCATTTAAACATATAATTAATATATTATTTTCAAATTTAGTATTTAGATATATTTTTGGTGACTTATTAAAGAAGAAACGTAAAGAGATTTTTTTTTCAGAGTCTTCGTATTCTTTTGCATCAACTATATCAGAGTCTAAATTATCAATTGATAATTTTATTCTATCACGCATTTTATCTATGATTCTATATTTTAAAATCTCCAGAAAACCTGTACCTTTTATTTTATTATTTATTAGTTTTAATTCCTCATTAAAAATATTGTTTGTTTCTTCAATTAAGTTATTCATAAGGGTATATTATACTTTTTTAAAATTAAATGATAAATAAAAATTATCTTAAATTATTAAGATCTAAAGTAATAGATGAAAAAAATAATTTCATTTATAAAAAAGTTAGTGAGAGAATAGTTGACTCATTAGATTTAACAAAGATTAATTTTAATAGAATCTTGCAATTAGGGATCAATGATTATGATGTTTATCATTATTTATTAAATAAATTTCCTAAATCCAAATTTACTCAAGCAGATTTATATTTTAGAGATAATATTGGCAGTAGCCCAAATTTAAATAAAATTAAAATTGATTTTGACAAAATAGATTTTAAAAATAATCATTTTGATTTAATATTTAGTAATTTTATTTTACATCTTTCAAATAATGTAGAAAATTCATTAATTGAAATTCACAAAAGTATGAGACCTAATGCCTTTTTTATAGCTTCCATACCACACTTTGAAAATTGTTATCAGTTAGTTAATTCTATGTACAAAACAGATTTAGAAATATATTCGGGTGTACATTCTCGAGTCAATCCGACAATTCAGATTGAAAAAATTATTTCAATTTTAAAAAAAATTAATTTTGATATTCCAACTGTTAATACAGATAGTTTTATTATAGAGTATTCAAATTTTAAAAAACTTTTAAGAGATTTAAAATCTACAAGATTATCTTATAGCTATGATGATAAGAGAAGTAACTTTGAAAATAAACGATATTTTAAAACTCTTGAAAAGATTTATAAAAATAATTATTTTAATGGAAATTATCTATTAGAAGTTAAATTTAATATTATCTCAGCCTGGAAAAAATAATCTTTATTAAGATCTATAATCAGCATTAATTCTAATATATTCATAGTTTAAATCATTGCCGTAGACAGTATGATTTTGATATCCAATATTTAAATAAACATTAATCTCAATAATATCTCTCTTCATATATTTATTAATGTTTATTGTATCAAAATTTTTTGAAATTGAACCATTTTGACATACAATATATTTACCAAAGGATATTTTTATTTTATTTTGATCTATTCTTTCTCCAGACTTACCAATTGCCATAATAATTCTTCCCCAATTAGCATCTTCTCCAGCAACTGCTGTTTTAACCAAAGGTGAATTAACTATTGAAAAAGCAATATTTTTTGCTTGTTTTTTTGATTTACACTTAAAAACATTTGCTTTAATTAATTTTGTTACTCCTTCACCGTCTTTAATTACTTGCAATGAAAGATCTCTCATTACCTTATTTAATGAGTTGTTTAATTTTTTAAAATTATTTGTAGTTAAATTAACGTCAATTTTTTTTAAAGAAAATAAGATTAGCGTATCACTAGTTGAAGTATCACTATCTACAGATATTGAATTAAAAGTATTTTCTATATTTTCTTTAATTAATTTCTTCAATAATATCTTTGATACATTAGCTTCTATAAATATATAAGCTAACATAGTTCCCATATTTGGTTGTATCATCCCTGAACCCTTGGCAATGCCATAAATTTTAATACGTTTATTATCAATTGTAACTTTATCTATTGATATTTTAGGATATGTATCTGTAGTCATAATTGCAATTGCTGCATCAAGTAAGTTAGATACTTTAGAATTATTGATTTTATTTAATTGATTAATTATAGCTTTTGGATCGAATAGCTCTCCAATGACTCCAGTTGATGAAACTAGTATGTGCTTTTTATCACAATTAATTAATTTTGATAAAAAATTTACATAACTATCAATTAACTTTAAACCCTCTTTTCCAGTATGAGCGTTAGCATTTCCAGAATTTACTATTAGCGCTCTGACCTTGCCCTCATTATTTTTTTTATCCCAAATAATTGGTGCTGAGGGAGTTGAAGTTTTACTATAAATATTAATTGAACTTACTATATCGTCAAAAATTATTACTAGCAGGTCATCATATTTTTTCTTAAAACCAGCATTAAAAGTATATATTTTAAAACCATTTGGTTTGATATTTCCATATTTCTTTGGTTTAAAAATGGATGAAGCATCTAAAAATAACCTCTCATTGCTTGTTAATTTTAAATCCTTAGTGGAAGAATTCTTTATCATATGCTAACAGCCATTTATCATATTATGGTTGGTATTGTTAATAAACTTTTTAAATCATTTGGCGGGGATTCATTAAAAAAATATAATAAATTAATACAAGAAATTAATAATTATGAAGATACATTACTAGAACTTAGTGATGAAAAATTGGCGTCAAAAACTGAATATTTCAAAGAGAAGTTAGATAAAAATAATAACATAGAAGCAATCATAGCCGAAGCCTTTGCTGTTGTGAGAGAAGCGGCAAGGAGAACAGTGAAAATGAGACATTTTGATGTTCAATTAATTGGTGGAAAGGTTTTACATGACGGGAAAATAGCTGAAATGAAAACTGGCGAAGGAAAGACTTTAGTTGCTACTTTAGCAGCATATGTAAATGCTTTAGATAAAAAATCTGTACATATAGTAACCGTAAATGATTACCTTGCAAAAAGGGACTCTCAGTGGATGGGAAAAGTATATAATTTTTTAGGACTAAGTGTTGGTTGTGTTACTTCTGAAACAAAATATGACGACAGACCTACTCAATATAATTGTGATGTTGTATATGCAACAAATAATGAAGTAGGATTTGATTACTTAAGAGATAACTTAAAAAATGATTTTGATAATTTATGTTTTAAAAAACAAGCTTTTGCAATAGTTGATGAAGTAGATAGTATTTTAATTGATGAAGCTAGAACTCCTCTCGTAATTTCAGCAGAAGCCGACACTAGTACTGATGTATATCCAATCATAAATAAACTAGTACAATTATTAAAAAGTACAGATTATGAAATAAATGAAGAAAGTAAAAGTATTCTTCTTACTACAAGTGGAATGGAATTTTCTGAAAAAATTTTGAAAGAGTATAAACTAATAAAGAGTGGAACTTTACAAGACTTAGATAATATATCTCTTAATCATAATATAATTCAGGCCTTACGAGCTAATAAAATATATTTAAAAAATAAAGATTATATAATTAAGGACAATAACATTGTTATTGTTGATGACTTGACAGGAAGACCAATGGAGGGAAGGAGATATGGCGATGGTCTGCAACAAGCAATCGAAGCTAAAGAAAATTTAGTAATACAAAAAGAAAACCAGACAGTTGCATCGATTACATATCAAAATTTTTTTAGAACTTATTACAAATTAGCGGGAATGACAGGAACTGCTCTTACAGAGGCAAAAGAATTTGAAGGAATATATGATCTTGAGGTAGTTGATATACCTCCTAATATTAAAATTAATCGAATAGATAAAAATGATCAGATATATATGACAAAAAAAGAAAAATATGATGCAGTTATAAATTTGGTCAAATCAAGACATGTTACTAAACAACCTATACTTATTGGAACAACTTCAGTTGAAAATTCAGAAATTATTTCAAATTTGTTAGTTAAAGAAAAAATAAATCATAATGTTTTAAATGCAAAAAATCATCAAAGAGAAGCAGAAATTATTCAAGAGGCTGGGATTCCAGGCAATGTTACAATTTCAACTAATATGGCTGGAAGAGGGACAGACATAAAACTTGGCGGCAATGTAGATAATTTAAAAGAAGTGGCAATAAAATCAGGAGGACTTCTCGTTATAGGAACCGAAAGACACGAAAGTAGAAGAATAGATAATCAGCTTCGAGGAAGATCTGGAAGGCAAGGTGATATTGGTGAGAGCATTTTTTTTCTATCATTAGAAGATGATTTAATGAGAATTTTTGGATCAAA
>MDTG01432628.1_pt1 | contig 14517 bp, 9 predicted proteins | sample 811421 | NCBI WGS metagenome assembly MDTG01 (sample SAMN05326645, study PRJNA326480) | marine metagenome | isolation source: seawater | place: Pacific Ocean: South East | collected 2011
GACCGCGCGAGGTGGTGGTGCCCTTTTTTTTAAGACGTCGATGATGATGATACTTCTCTTCGTTCTGGGTGTGTCGGTGTCGGTGACTGCCGCGGAGAGAGGGAAAAAATCATCATCATCGCGCGGATCCAATTCGCGAGGAGGAGGCGACGACGACGTAAACGACGACGGGAGAAGAGGCATCAACGTCGGCGAAGATCCAAACGTGCACCAGTTTAAGAAAGGGACGGACGAACACGTGGAAGTTTTAACCGCCGAGAATTTTAAGAGGTTTACCACCGGCAGTGAACACGTGCTGGTCACGTTTTACGCGCCTTGGGATGGCCACTCGAAGTCGTTTTTGAAGCAATTTCACGAATTGGGGACGTCGCATAAAGTGTCCAGCGAATCGAACTTAAAGTTTGGAAAAGTGGACGCGACGGTGGAGAAACAATTAGCGGAGGAGTTTGAAGTGGAAACGTATCCGCAACTGGTGCTCTTTCGTCACGGGCAACCGAAGGAGTATAAAGGCTCGCTGGTCGCCGAAAGCGAGGGGTTGAGAAAGTGGTTGAGAAGGAATACGCACCATAAACCGGCTGCGTGGTTGGAAGGCGTGGACGACGTCCACGTGTTTACGATTGGGAGACCGGTGTGCATTGTTGGTTTCTTCGACGATACCGGGCATTTGGATAATTTCCACGCGGCGGCGTATGATTTTCATTTGGATTTCGGGGAAACGAGCTCGAAAATCGCCACGGAGAAGTACAAGACCCAACAACCCGGGATTATCATGTTTCGAAATTTCGCGGAGCCGGCGCATTTTGAAGGGAACGTAAACAGTTTGGACGAAATTAAACAGTTTATCGCGACGAATATGGTACCGAAAGTTGTAGATTTTTCGAAAAAGGATCAAATGGAGAGGGTGTTCGAAGGGCCGATTGCGACGAACGTGTTTTTGTTTAAACAAGAAAACGAGGAGGAAGCGGGGAAGCTGGAGGAGGAGTTCGCGCAAGCGGCGGAGAAATTGTACGGGAAGGTTCATTTCATTTCAGTTGGCTACGATGAACAGGCATTGTATTCGTTTTTTGCCATTAAAGCGAAAGATACGCCGACGGTGAGGTTATACGCACACGATTTAAAGTACGCGTATAAAGGGTCGTTGAAGCCAGAGGAAGGGAAGAAAGACGTCGCGAAAACGATTAAAGACCACGATGGGAACGATATTCCGAACCCAAAATACGACGAAGAGATGGCACGACAAACGTCGAAAGTGACTGCGGATTTAATCAAGTTCGTAGACGCGTACGAGAAAGGGAAATTGGTGCCGATTTTGAAATCCGAGAAACCACCAAAGAACGCGCCGAGTGCGAACGAAGCCACTGTGGTCGTCGGGCGAACCTTTGACGAAATCGTCACGCAATCGAACGAACACGTGATGTTGTTTTTTTACGCGCCGTGGTGTCAAACGAGTAAAGCGTTGATGCCATTGTGGGATAAACTCGCGGAAATGTATAGAGATTACGATGACGTTACTATCGCGAAGATGGATGCGACGAAGAATGAGGCGAAAGGTATCCACATCAAGTCGTACCCGACGATTTATTTCTACAAGAGCGGGGATAAACCGAGGCACGAAGAGTTTGACGAGAAGAAAGATTTAGCTTCGTTTATTCGCTTCATTGGGGAGAGAACAAAGTTGGACCCAACGAAGCCGCCGATTCATGACGAGTTTTAATTTAGTACATGTACGACGTTCCACCTGAATACACAATTTGAAACAAGAAACACGTCGCTTCTACTTCTTCTGCTCTTTCTACATTTTGTTACAACACAACTATATTTTTAAGACCCTCCAAACGCGGCGTAATATTGTATCACGCCAACTGCCGCGCCCAGCACGCCTCCGACTACGATTAATTTAATTTCATCCTGCTCGAATACCGGGTGCAAAACTCTCTCAAATTCTGACGACCTTAAAGCGCCCATCTTCTCGCTCACGGTCACTTCAATCTCCAACGCCTCGTCTTGGTACTCATAACTGTGAGGGATGATGTGTTTGACATCTCTGATAAGCAAATCGCTCATTTGATCCGTAATCTTCTCGTACGCGCGTTGACCTAAAAACTCATTCGTCAAATACTTTCCAGTTACGCCGGCTTGCGAATCGAAAAATTCCCTCGACGATTTTCGAATCAGACTCTCAAACTTCCCTTTAAAGCTTCCGTGCATCATCTCGTTCCATAAATTCTCCGCGTTACAAAAGTGCAAAAAGTTTAATCGAGAAAACTCTGCGGATACTTCTACTTGCCGTTTCAAAAACACGCCGTGTAACGTGTAACACCCTCCAAAGAAATGTATCGGTTCAACCGGTTTAAAAATCACCGTCAACGCGACCCAATTGGTTAAATACCCCGTCGCAAAACCAAACAACGGCAACAACCAAATTCCATACTCCGGGTGACTTTGATCGACGACATAAAACACGCCCATTTGCACTAAACCGAATAAAAACCCAAAATACAACCCACTCACCTCGATGAACCGAAACTCGTTCGCGCCGACGTCTTTAAACATTTGCACCACTTTATCCTTGTTCTCTTCCGCTAATCGTACAACCATACTCTTTAAATCTAAAATTTCGTACACATTCTCTTTCAGCGCGTCGATCAACGTTTCCAAAAACAACGGCGATCGTTCTATCACGGTTTTTACGATTTCATTCTTCACGTATTCCGGGAGCGTCAACCACAAATCCGGCGCGTTTTCCGTCATCACCTCCTCAAACTGTTCTCTCACTTTCACTCGTAGCGGCTGTTTTAAAACGTCCGCAAACTCATGCGAATCCAATTTTGCAAACGTATCTTTCACGTCGATTAATTTCTCCGTCATCAAATCGACTAAAATTTCCGCCATCTTCCCCGCTTTGGACGGTATGATGCCTTGCCATCCGCCTAACAACCCAAACGGCTGTCCGGGGACCTGAGCAAACTTGAGACACCGCGGGAAAAATTCCAACGGGTAAAACGTCATCTTCAACGCCAGAACGTTCGTCACGTATCCGACTAATCCGCATACGAATGGAATCATGATGTATAACTCCATGGACGTTTTTCCAGTTTCGGCATCTAAAAGCATTCGTCTCGGAGAGGACACAAAAAAATGCGAAAATTCGTGGTCTTCTTCCCGTGCGTCTCGAGTGAACGCCGAGACACCGCTCGACGTCAGCATCAGCAGAAACACGCACCACAAAAAGGTCGACGCGATCATCGTCGTCGTCGTCGTCGTCGTCGTCTCCATTCGAAACGCGCCGCTGATGATGATGATGGAAAAGAAATGAATCAATCAATCAATCAATCAATCGAGAGAGAGAGAGAGATGAGAGAAAAGCGTTATGCAAATGTCGTCACTCGATTTCCGTCTTCTCTCTTCGTCTCTCTCGAATACTAAAAGCCTCTCTCTCTCTCTCTTCTCCCCTCTTCGTGTTCGTCTCGAACCGTCGTCGTCTCTGGGGGAACGACGACAACACCGCGTTGTTGTTTTGGTCGCTGAAGGCCGAGGAGCAAAGTTAAAAGAAAAGAGAGAGGTCTTCTAATAATAAATGGGAGAGCGTTTTGGTCCGACTTTTTGCTCTCTCAAATACTAAAACCCTAAATGCACATCGCTCTCTTTTTTCTCTTCTTTTACTTTCTCTCCTTTTTTTCCAGACATTTTTACGACTTCAAAGACGACTCTAAAAGTCGTAACGAATAATACTACGCAGGTTCGTTTGGCCGAACTGAGAACCCTATATTGTTGATCTCCTTAAGTCTCATTATTAAAGCGACGAGAGACTCTCTTTTTTGGTGATTCTCTTTGGATTTGATTTAAGAAATAGACTTAATAATAGTGGTTGAGTGTAGAATTGGATTTTTTATTGATGACATCGACTTTGTCCTCCTCCTCCTCCTCCTCCTCTCTCGTCGCGGCGTTCTCGTCGTCGTCGTCGTGTTTTTCGCGTTATTCTCGTCGGGGATGGGGGAGGAGGAGGAGAAGAAGGAGGCAGAGGATACTACTCTCTTTGTCTCCCGACGACGGGGAGTTTTGCGACGGGGAGGACGCGACGAGACAAAAGTCTTCCGGGAGGAGGAGGAGGATGACTCGACGGACACAGATTTTTCATCTCGCCGGAGCGGCGACGAGCGGCGTCGTCTTCGCGAGCGGGGGAAAGAGCGCAAAAGCGGATCCAGTGCCAACGCCAGATGTCGTTTCGAATGCAACCGCTTTAAGCGAACGAGAAAAAGAAATAACAGACTCGTTTTCGAAGGCGTCGAAGGCGTGCGTGAACATCGTCGACGTGACGCTGTTGTCACAATCTGGAATGCAGAAAGCGCAAGCTGGAGCAATTGTTCCCGAAGGAAACGGATCTGGAATCGTTTGGGAGAGCGAAAACGGGTACATTTTAACGAATTACCACGTCGTGTCGAGCGCGATATCGGCGATTCCGAAAGGAAGAGAGATTGGAGAAGTAGCTAAAGTAACCGTAGAGTTACCCAATGGACAATCGAAAGTGTACCCAGGTGAACTCGTTGGATACGCGAAATCGAAAGATATCGCAGTTTTGAAAGTTAATTGCGAAAGAGGTGCATTAACTCCCATACAGTTCGGTGCGAACGCGGAGCAGATTAAGGTTGGGCAAATCGCGCTCGCAATCGGGAACCCTTTCGGGTTCGATCACACGTTAACGACGGGGATTATTTCCGGTAAAAACCGTTCGGTAGAAACCTTCCCGGGTTCGTTCGTTTCTGGTGCTTTGCAAACGGACGCCGCGATTAACCCGGGGAACTCTGGTGGCCCACTCGTCTCGGCGGATGGCAAACTCATCGGCGTCAACGCCGCCATCTTCACCAACACCGGTCAAAACGTCGGCGTCGGTTTCGCCATCCCAGTCGACGTCGCTAAACGCGTCGCCGACCAGATCATTGAAAATGCCAAAAAGGGCAGCGGTAACAACAACGGCGGTTCCGCCGTTCTCGATTTCCCATCCTTAAACATCGTCTTCGCCGACGACGGCGTGAAGAAGGCCTTGAACATAAACGACTCCCCGGGCGTTCTCATCCAAGGTTTCGTAGCTGGTACGAGTAAAGAACAAACCAACGCGGAAAAAGCGGGTCTGCTCCCGACTCGTCGTGGTCTCGCTGGCATCTCTGCCGGTGACTTGATCGTTAAATTCAACGGCAAACCCGTATCTACCGAGGCTGAGTTAGTCGCGTTGGTCGAAAAAGAAAAAGTCGGCGACGTTGGACGCGTCGCCGTCGTGCGACGCGACGAGGAAGAGAAAGTCATCGACGTCGTGCTCGAAAAGGCCAGAGCCCCGTGAGTTTCAGAGCGAACGAAAGGAGAGAAAGAGAAAGAAGATTAAGAGAGAACAATTGGGTTGTGAGGCGTAGTCGCTTGTTGTCGCGTTGTAAAAATAGTATTCACATGTACCTACGTAAAGTATGTACGTGTTAGTCTCGCGCAGATATTTTAAGATCTCGAAAAAAAGAATGATTTTTCATCTCACTCTTTAGAAATAAGATACAACAAAGGAGATGCGCGCTTCTTCGGACTCGTGGCGCGGATCGATCGATCGCCGATCCTCCGCGGATGCGAGTTACCCCGGTGGGGGCACTCAAAAGGTTCAAAAGCACCAGTGTTTATTCGCGGCGTGCGTGCCGGCGAAAGAGTGCGGCCCGGAGGAAGTGAAGTGCGTGCCAAATTCCAGTGGTGTTCGTTGGGCACTGATTGCTCTCTCTGCGTCATCGTAAAAGTCGCGCGCCGCTTGTATCGATGATGATTCTTCGGTCGCGCTGAATTGTCGCGCGCGCGCGCGCGCGCTCGATTCGGTTTGTTTTACGTTTCCGTGTGTGATGCTGACCGCAACTGACTCTTTTTTGTCTCTCTTCTTCCTTTGTGGAACTCTTGTTATAGGAAACGTGTCGAACACGTGTTCGAGTCCTTGCCGGCGGAAACGTTCGAGCGCGCGATATACCCGGGAGGTGGGTTCGCTCGCGCCTCGAAAATAGATAAAGTCCAACACGTGGAATACCACGACGCCGCGTTTCTTTTACACTCGGATTCGTTAAAAGTAGACGTTTTAGCGGATAAGTTCTTCCACGTGCGAGATAAACACAGCGACTTGCGACAACGGGCGGTGACGCTAAAGGAGATGTGTAAAGAGCTGGGAATGCAGCATAAGTTTTCGTTTATCGTTTTAGACTGCGTGACGAGGAGGGTTTTTTGTGCGGCGACGGAACATTCGGCGCCGTTGAGTTTTGGTCACGGGACGGATGGAACTTTAGTCGCGTTTTGCTCGAGGATTGGAAATAAAAGTCCTTCGAGGTGGCCGTTGAACGGAGATCAGAGTAGCATGTCGATTAGAATGAGTGCGGTGCACAGACATTCGCAAGATGTTCGAGGGATAGGAACGATTCAAACGAGCTTACACAGGAGGGCGAGCACGGATCCGAGATCTCAAGACCAAATGGTTACGCACAAACCGAGCGATCCTATGACGTCGAGGCAATCGCTGGAGGAGAGAAGACCGTATAATTGGGGTAAAGAAGGCAGCGCAGTATCTGGTAGTAGCGATGGGAGCGATGGTAAAATAATGGAAATTACGGTGCCGCCAATGTCGACGGATGCTATTCCGATCACGCATTTACCGTCTGGGAGATTCGTTTACGGACACAAGTATTTACAGCCATTTGAGTTCACGTCGTTTTGGTCGTCAAGCTCGAATAACCGGTCAGGCGTCCCGGAGCGTCGATTTGACGCGCACGAGTTTCAAGAGAGTCAGAGATTGATGAATTCAGATACGTTTGTGATTTCTAAATCGGGCGAACGGAAATCTATCGACGAATTACGATGTCCCAACGATGTTCCCAGACGGTCGTTGGAGGAACATCGATCTCGCAAGTGGGCCACTGGAGATCACGTGAGCGATAAATTGGATAACTGGAGAAGGAAATCGGACGCAATCGACACAAATAATACCCCTATCAAGAAGAACATTGACGGGTCGGTTTTCGCAGGAAGTTCTTTCGGTAAATCTCGCGCGAGCACGGAAAGCAGTAATACTAGTAGAAAAAGTAGCACAAACGCGGAAAAAAATATCACTGAAAACAAGACGGAGAAGAAGACATCTATCGAGGTCACGTCAAAACCAAACACGACTGTGATGATGAAACTCGAACCAAACGTACCGCCGATCGTGTCATCGACGCTTTCCTCGAAATCCGCCCCGTTTGTACCTCGAACGACGCTGCGGGAAACGGACGCCGCGAAAGAAGGGAAAGGAGCCGACGCCGTCAAGCGTTCGAGCAGTCAAGATCACTTAAACACGAAGACAAGTCCGAAAACCCCGAGCGGGTTGAAGAAAATGTTCGCTAACCTCTTTCGATCGGGAAAAGACACCATCACGAATGGTGCCAACGACAAGGAAAAAGGCGCCGCCGAGGGCCAAAACGGCTCCTCGATATACGATACAATGTGAGCGAGAGAGAGAGAGAGAGAGAGAGAAGAGAGAGCAAGCAGGAGCAAACCGCGCGCGCGCGCGCTTAAAAAACACGCAAAGAGCGCGCATTTATCTGTGTATATTTTTGCTAGATTAGTATGTGCGTGCACATCGAAATAACAAAATTCTCCGACGACGTTTCGCGTCTCTCTTTCGTCGCCTCTCGTATTTTAGGTTCCTTCTATCCTTCGTCGTCTTTACCCCAAAAACATTGAATGGAATATTGACCACCAAAAGCGCCGCTCTTTTACGCGCCCCCCATGTTAATGCTCATCAGTTCTGCCAGCGTCTTCGTCTCCGCTTTCCTTTTCATTTCCGCTTTAAAGTTATTCTCCGTCTTTCGTATCGAGAACCCGCCCCACAAGAGCGCGACGACGCACACGATCACCATCACGGCGCCTCCGTACTCCATGTCGGATTCCCCGGGAGGCGCTTCGGGGGGGTAGACGATGCCGCACAATATGAATATCAGCAAAGACCACGTCCAAATGAACCACACTTTGCTGTTGCGGCCAACGAAGGTGCTCTTTTCTTCTTCTTCTCCGGACATTATTGTTGTCGTCGTCGTCGTCGTCTCTCTTCTTTGCGTCTTAAAGTCGGCCGATACACACGTGTGCGCGACTACAGAAGAAAAGTGCGTCTTTTGGAAGCGCTTTTTTGTCTCTTCTTATCGGGTTTCGAAGCGTCACTTTAAAACCCTAAATATTCTCACACCCTAAACACATACAAAAAAGAAGACAAAAAAATGATTGGATTCACCATTATTAAACGCTTTGGACATGACGACGACGACGACGAGGGAGTTTTTCCCCCGACGAGAGAAAGAGAAAGAGAGAGAGACCTCACACGCGACGCGAAGCGCGTTGTTGTAGTTTTTACGTAGACGACGGTTGTTGTTGTTGTTCGGTTTTTCTCTTCTTCTTTTTTTTAGTAACAACACACCAACGCGAGATGATGACGATGTTTCGAAACAACAAAGCTTTGACGAAAATCGACGACCGGAATGCTGATGCGTTGGGAAGAGGAGGAAGCGAACGGGGAGACGACGACGCGCCGGAAAGGGCGTCGGCGCGTAGGAGGACAGAGGAGGAGAACGGGGAAAAGAATAAAGGCGAAGAAACGGAGACGACGACGACGTCGTCGTCGTTTAAATCGTTGCTCTTTGGGGACGCGCACAACGGCCACGGGTTTCACATCTCGAATTCGTTTCGAGAGATGAAAAACAACTTTACGGATTACGTGCAAAAAACGCACGAATCGCAAGTGAAACTGTTCGAGGCAAACGCGTATAAATTTTCCAAGGAGTTAAACTCGATGGGGTTAAAAGTACACATGCCAGAAGTGATGAAAACGCGAACGGAGATGGAGTTGGACAGATTGAGAAAGACGGAGAGAGAGAAGATGAAAATTTTTTGCGCGCGCACGGCAAAGTTGGTGCGATGCGAGATTCGATTGAAAGAAGCGGAGAAGGAGAGGACAAAAGCGATGGAGGCAGATGAATTGACGAATGAGATTGTCGGGAAAGTGAACGCGCTGAAAAGGAAAGTGGAGAAGGAGAGAAAGTTGAGAGCAGAGGCGGACGAGGCATTCGCAAACGCGTACGAGAAGTTACGGGAGAGGGAACAGTTTATAGAGAATAACTCGTTTTCGAGCAACGCGTTGGCAGAGAAGCTTTTAAGACCAGGAAATATAGCAGGGAATTGGAGTGGAAGCGATCTCGCTGGAAGTGATCGGAATAGTCCAACCACAACGATAGCGGAGAATAATAGGGAATCTTTAGAAAAGAAGAATGAGCTTCATTCAGAAGAGGCGAGCGAAGCTTCGACTTTGGACTTGCACAACGATACGTACACGAACGATGATGACACCAATAAGGACGTCATCGACAACGATGATGACAACGGCGGCGATGGTGACGGCACGTCATCCATCGTCACTCGCGCGATATTGACTGCTTTGTTGCAAAAGCGACATCTCACGGAGGACAAAAATCCAGCAGAGATTATTAAATTAGAAAGAGAGTTACACCAGATTCGATGCGTCGTCGCTTTGCAGCGCATATATAGACGCGAGATGTACCTGAAATCGATTCGATTGAAACGAAAACGCGAGCGTGATGCGAAATTACGCGCTGGTTTGATTCTATTTTTCGTTGTCGCGTGCGCCTACTTTGGCGTGAAATTCGTTGGACTCGTCGTATCTCTCTTTCGTAACTTATACAGACGAGTGTTCGTGATGGAGCCATATGACAGGACAATCGTATACGCGGGTACAGAGAAGGCACACCATCTACCGTGGTATATGACCGCTGGAATAGCCGACCTCGCGCCTTTGACGCACGCTCGCTATTCCATCGCCATGAATGAACTCGATCAGCTCGCGTTTGTGAAAAAGAAGAAGATGAAAGGCGAGAGTGATGATGATATTGACGACGATAGTAGCGAGGGTGTTATCGATAGCTTAGAACTCGCTCGATTACACGCAAAGTACGAAAAGAACCTGGAAATACAAAAAGCGAGTTTCGAATCCGAAATCGAACAAAGACAGTGTAAAAGAAGAAAAGCGTCAGAGGATCCCGACGAGGCTTCGACGTCGCGCGCGGCGACGAAACTCATCGAAATTTCGCAAAGAGAGCTGGAACGATCGCTCTCTCGCGCCCGCCAACGCGAACTCGCCGCCGTCGCGCGACTGGATCGAAAAACCAAGCAGTTTGAAAAAGAGAAAGAAAGACTTTTAGGAGGTTTCGTTGCGAAACTTATTCGGATGTTTTGGACGACGGTTGTCTTCGTCCTGTGTTTTCTGTTCGCGTGGTCGTCGCGAGACGAACAACATCGAGCGTTCTCGGAAAGCGCGAGCGAAGTCTTTGCCTCTGTTCAGAGAGGAATCGTGTCGTTGTTCGCTTCGCCGTCCTCGTCGCCGTCGTCATTATCATCATCGCAGTTGTAATAGAAGACGGAGAAGAGGACGCTCGCGTAATACGTACTAATACTACCACCACATTCTCGACACAAAAAATCACGTTTGTTTTTGTATCGCGGCTGCGAGTCCACGTGCACCTTTACACCTTTACGCGACGCAGTTTTGCGGCGGCGTCGTTCGCCGAGAGAAAGGGAATCCGCTTTTGGAGCATGCCGTCCAAGCAGAAAACCTCCTCCAAACCGTCGGGGAAACATAAGCGGGAGCTCCGAAAGAACAGACGACCACACGCCGCCGCCGGTGGGGAAAATGCACCGCGCGACGCGACGACGTACGCGGATAAAGTCGCGAAAAAGACTTCGACGTCGGGGAGGACGACGACGACGATGAAACCGTCGGGAGATTACGTCGTCGTGCCTGCGACGACGACGACGAAGAAGAAGAAGAAGAGTTCGAAACCGAGAGTCGTGTACGTCGGCTCGCTCCCGCACGGTTTTTACGAGGCACAAATGCGCTCGTATTTCGGTCAGTTTGGAGACGTCTTACGAGTGAAAGTTTCGCGCAATAAGAAAACGGGGAAATCGAAGCACTACGCGTTCGTGGAGTTTAAACACGCGGAGGTTGCCGCGATTGTCGCGGAATCCATGGATAATTATTTACTCGGGAACCACGTTTTGAAGGTAAAACTGATGCGACCGGAGGACGTGCATCCGGAGACGTTTAAAGGCGTCAAGGGCGGCGTCGGAGAGAAAGTAGCAGAGAGGAGCGGGTTTAAGATCGTACCGTGGAATAAACGGGCGGCAGAGCAGCACAATAAAAAAAGGGACGAGGGTGGAGAGAGAAAACGGTTGAAACGGTTGGCGAAGAAGGAGAAGGAGAGGATGAAGAAGATTAAGGAGAGTGGTATTGAGTACGAGTTCGACGGCGGATACGAAAAGAAACTCATGGAGAAGATGAAGGATTTGAACGTAAAGAAGACGACAGAGACGAAGAAGAAGAGAAAAGCAACGACGACGACGACGAAGACGACGACGACAAAAGAGACGAAAACAAAGAAGACGAAAACGCCGGCACGGAAGAAAGTGGAAAAGGTCGACGAAGAGAAGAAAGAAGACGCCAAGCCAACGCCGAGAACAGCGCGACGGAACCGCGCCGAAGCAAGAGGAAAGAAAAGAGAAGCTGAAATAGAAAAAGAAACAGGGAGAGAATCGAAGAAGCCTGCGTCGAAGCGAACTAAGAAATAGTCATGCATAAAGTACATTTTAATGTTACAAAAAATTCGCCCGTGGTATTTTTGTCTCTAAATCAAATCAACGTTTGGCGTCGCTTGGCCCGGCGGCGACGATAAAACGTGCGCAATGTCATCGATGAAATTCGCGTTGCCTTCTTCTTCGTCCTCCGTGAACACGTTAATGTCGTCGTTATAATCGCTATTGCTGTCACTATTTGCACTATCATCTTCCTCTCTCTCCAACGCTCTCTCGTAAAAGCACTGCATAACCTGATGACTCGAGGCCGTGCTCGCGAGCCAGGCGTCGAGTAGTGGAAGTTCTTCGTCTCCCGAGACGATAGATGAGGATAAAGGTTGTTGCTCGCCTCCTCCGTCTCCTGCTGTTGATACTGCTCCTCGAAGAGTAGATTTACCACCAAATCTATTACTACTAGAAAGAGAAGGAGTACCGTCGATGCCGACGAACGATTTACTACGTTTTTCCTTCGCGCCATGGTTGTCTCGTTCTCGAAATATTGAGCTATCTCGCATGATGTTACTATTGTGATATTGATGGAAGCTTCCGGGGCGTGTGACAGTAGTTAGAGACATCGATCTCGGCGGCAGCGTGCTACCACCACCGAAATGTAAAGACTTGGACATGACGACATTTTCGTGTTTCATAGCAAACCTTCGCAAGTTGTCCAAAACTTCATTCCCGTGATCGCCTGGATTCCAATCCGGATAAGCTTCCGTGAAACTCAAGAAGGATTTTTCCATCTTGCCTTGTCGCGAACGCATGTGTTTCCTCGCGTTGGTGTTTGCGCCGTATCTTTTGTTCCCGTGTTTCGAGAAATCGAACACGGATAACGAACAAACGTCGCCAATACCGACGACTCGAGAGGTCGAGTTTCTCACGAATTCGATGATATCGCCCGCGGAATCGCTCAAAGGATACCACAAGACGAACGGACATAAGAAAATACCGATCAATTCGTCGAAAAATGTTGTCGCTTTCAGAGGGAAAAGTTCGTTCGTAAATTCATTTTTCACCTCCAACTTGTGCGCAGACTTTCTCCAATGTTTCGGGAAGTGGTGCGTGTGCGCGACGACTCTCGCAATCGCCAAGTTTGGTTCAAACGCCACGTTTTCTTCCGCTATAAACGCTCTCGAGGTGGCCAATACTGCGCCTAACGATGCGGTCAACCAAAACACGTCTCGGTTACCGATGTACGCGTTCAATAATCGATCATCAACCAACGCTAACAACAAAGCGCACGCGGCAAACGCGCCAACAATATACGTCACAAACTTCGCGCATATATCCGTGATTGGGTTTGGAAACTGTGAAACGTATCTCGACGCGTATTTATGCGCGGCAGTCAAACGCCACCTCGCGAAATGAGGCAACTCGTTAAATTCTCTCATGCGCCAAAATCCAATCGAACTCCACTCTCTCGTCCCAACTGCGCTCGGTTGGTGATAAAACCGTTCCGCGTTGTGCAAGACGAAATAAAACGTCATGAATATCGCCAAAAATAGACTCAAAAAGAAGTTCACGACGGCTAACGTTTTAAACCGTCTTCGCAATGCTTCTACGTCGTAAAAATCTTTCCTTACGTGAAATTTCTCGTCAAACATCCAGTTGAACACGGCCAAGTCAAAGTTACTCTGCACGGACTTTGTCAACCACGCGTCTTTCTTGCATAAAATAGACAGCAGTTCTAACCTCGTGTTTACCACGTCTTTGTTTATCATTCCAATCAGATAATTCTCCTTCCGCATGATTCTCGCAACGATGTCTCTCTCGTCCAATACAGCGCTCCTCCCTTTCCTATTCAAACGTAACGCCCCTGTCTCTTGCACGTGCACCAACCGTTCAACAATTTCCACCCACGTGACGGTCCAAAATTCCCTGTCGCTTAAACCTAACTTTTTCCTACAAAACTCCTGCATCTCTCTCAACTCTGGCAAATCGTGCACCAATCTCGCCATGTTCCAACACAAATACGCCGTCGCCAACGCTAAATACGAACAGACGATGGCGTCTTTAATGAATCGTTTCGAACCCCGCAACGGGTGTTGTATCACCACGCAGTCCCTCACGATGTCGCAATGTTCTGCATTTTCCGCGCACGTGGTTCGTAAGCACTGCCAATCCACGCACAAGAGTAAAAATCCAGACATCCAAATCGTAAACAGGAGGATCAAAGCGTTCGCTATTCGAGCGCACAGTATTCCCAAGAATCCTTTTCCAACGAACTGTTGGTAGAGGCGAGAGAAGAATCGATCCAGATTCTCTTCGTCGTCGTCTGAAAAATCGTCGACCGAATCGCCATCGCCGTCCTCTCTCACCGCCGTGTGCGATAAACCAGGTGGCGCGTGGAAATCGTCTTCCTCTTCTTCCTCCAAAGCGTCGAAGCGACGACGCGTCGCGTTCGTGTCCTTTCGGGGAAAAAGGACTCCTTTTTGTGTTGGGTCGTTGTCCAATAACAACGTCTCGCTCTCGTCGTCGTCGTCCTCCTCCTCCTCCTCGTGGCGTCGGGAGTCTTCGAGAACGGACGGAAGAGGTCCCCGGACGGAACGAGTCGGCAAAGACGAGTACATGTCGTCAACGCGCGCGCGCGGCCCCGATTTGCGCTAAGCACTCCATGCTCGCGCTTTTTTCTTGTGCGCGCTTCATTTACAAACGTTTGGAGAGAATTTGGATAATAGGGAAAAACCCTAAACCTTTTTTAACAAGTGTTTTACAACTGAAAAGCGCTCTCATCAAACAGAGATACGACGAATACATACTACATGGACTTATATGTATTTAAAAGAAAAAATGAGGGAAAAACGCATCCCTGTACAACAACGTGTTTTACAACTGAAAAGC
>MDTG01090798.1_pt1 | contig 14516 bp, 10 predicted proteins | sample 811421 | NCBI WGS metagenome assembly MDTG01 (sample SAMN05326645, study PRJNA326480) | marine metagenome | isolation source: seawater | place: Pacific Ocean: South East | collected 2011
ACCCTCTCGCTCCTGGCCGAGCTCGGCTGCGGGCAGGCGCTCGTGGCCCTGGGCGACCTCAGCGGCGCGAGCGACGCGCTCGAGGCCACCCGGCGCGAGGCCTCGGCCCGCGGGCTGCGCCCGCTCGAGGCGCGCGCGCTCCTGGCCCAGGGTCGCCTGGCCCTGGCCGAGGCGCTCCAGCGCGGGCACAAGCCCGGCCGCCTGGTCGTGGCCAGCCCCGAGCTGGGCCGCGCCCGCGCCGCCTTCAAGGAGGCCCGCGCGATCGCCAGGGAGTGCGAGGCCGAGAGCCTGCGCAACCACTCCCGCCTGGGCCTGGCCCGGATCGCCCTGCTCGAGGGCGCGGCCGAGGTCGCCGAGGCGACCCTCAACGCCGTCGCCGCCGAGGCGGGCTCCGACCAGCGCGAGGTCCGCGCCGAGATCGCCGCGCTGCTCGCCGAGCTGGCCCTGGCCCGCGACCCCGAGCTGGCCCTGGTCCGCGCCGACGAGGTCGACGCCGGCTCACCCCAGCGCCGCCTGGAGCTGAGCCTGCTCCGCGCCGAGGCCTGCGAGCAGTCCGGCCGCAGCCTGGAGGCGCGCGCCTCGCTCCAGGAGGGCAGCGCCGCCCTGGACGAGCTGCGCAAGGGCCTCGAGGAGGCCGACCGCCGCCTGCTCGAGCAGACCGCCAACGCCGCCGCGCTCCTGGCCGCCCTGGAGAAGGGCCGGGGCGAGGCCCTCGCGCGGCCGGACGGGAGCGCGCCCGAGCGCGACCGCCTGCTTCGCTTCCTGCGCGCCGCCTGCGAGCTGCAGCAGCGCCAGGGCAGCAGCGAGCAGGCCGCGAGCCTCCTGGGTAGCACCCTCCTCGACCGCGCCCTGGCCCTGTTCGGCGCCGAGCAGGCGCTGCTGGTCGAGGTCGACCAGGAGTCGGGGGAGCAGCTCCTGCGCGCCGCGCGCCGCGCGCCCGGCCGCGACCTGCCCGAGGACGAGGCCCAGACCAGCACCTCGCTGGTGGCCGAGACGGCCTCGCGCGGCGAGGTCCTGATCCTGCCCGACGCGGTGGCCGATCACGTCCTGGGCGAGCGCCCCTCGGTGGCCGACCTGGCCCTGCGCTCGCTCCTGAGCGCGCCGCTCTTCGTGGCGGGCCGCGCCCGCTACGTGCTCGTGCTCGAGGATCGCAGCACGCCCAACCGCTTCGCCGCCGCCGACCGCGAGCTGGCCGAGGCCTTCGCTCAGCTCGCCGCGACCGCGCTGGAGCGGAGCGAGCTGGTCCGCGAGACCGAGGCGCTCAAGGCCGAGCTCGCGGCCCGCGACGAGCGGATCGCGGCCCTGAGCGGCCAGCTCAGCGCGGCCCGCGACAGCAGCGAGCGCGAGCGCAGCGCGCTGGAGGCCGAGCTCAAGGCGCGCGCCTTCGAGCTGGGTCAGGAGAGCAGCTACGGGAACATCGTCGGCAAGAGCGAGCCCATGCGGCGCGTGTTCCAGCTCCTCGACAAGGTCAAGGGCAGCGACGTCCCGATCCTGATCCAGGGCGAGAGCGGAACGGGTAAGGAGCTGGTCGCGCGCGCGATCCACTTCGAGAGCCACCGCCGCCCCGAGCCCTTCCACGCGATCAACGTCGCGGCGCTGCCCGAGAGCCTGCTCGAGTCCGAGCTCTTCGGTCACGTCAAGGGCGCGTTCACGGGCGCGGACCGCGACAAGGTCGGCCTCTTCGAGGCGGCCCACGGCGGGACGCTCTTCCTGGACGAGGTCGGCGACATGCCCTCGGCCATGCAGACCAAGCTGCTGCGCGTGCTCCAGGAGGGCGAGGTCCGCCCGATCGGCGGCCGCAAGGCGCGCAAGATCGACGTCAGGATCGTGGCCGCCAGCAACAAGGACCTGCGCCAGCTGGTCGAGGAGGGCCTGTTCCGGGCCGACCTCTACTACCGCCTGAACGTGGTCGGCGTCGGCCTGCCCCCCCTCCGCGAGCGCAAGGAGGACATTCCGCTCCTCGTCGAGCACCTGCTCGACAAGATCGCCGAGAAGGCCGGCGAGAAGCGCAAGCTCCTCGACCGCAAGGTGGTCGACCACCTGATGCACTACGACTGGCCCGGCAACGTGCGCGAGCTCGAGAACGAGCTGCGCCGCCTGGTCGCCCTCTCGGGCGTGCGGATCGCCGAGCGCGACCTGAGCAACCACATTCGCCGCACCCCGACGGACCGGGTCGAGCTGACGATCCCGACCGTCGACGACGGCGCGACGCTCAAGGAGCGGATCGCGCTCGTCGAGCGGCGGATGCTCATGGAAGCGCTCAAGACGCACGACAACAACAAGACCCAGACCGCCAAGGCCCTCGGCCTCAGCCGCTACGGCTTCCTCAAGAAGCTCGACAAGCACGGCCTGCGGGATAACTAAAGCCCGTCCCGAATCGGCGTCGTCACGCTTCTCCACATGTCAACACCGGCCGTAGGGGAGGGGCTTGCCCCCTCCCGGCGGGAGGGGGTAAACCCCTCGAGCCAGAACTCCGCGATCGGGACCTCGACCTCGGGGAATGCCTGGAGCCGAATCGAGTCGGTCGGGCCGTAGACCTGCTCGCGCTGGAAGCCCGCGGGAGAGGGCTCGGTGTAGACCTCCACGCTCGCCGTGTCGCGCCGCACGATCCAGTACTCGGGCACGCCAGCCTCGGAGTAGAGGCTGCGCTTGATCCCGCCGTCCCGGCTCAGCGAAGAATCGGAAACCTCGACGAGGAGCGCAGGCTGCCCTGGGATCGTGTCGCCGAGGGTCTCGCGCGGATGGACCGCCACGTCCGGCTCCGGTTCGCTGTCGTCGCTCAGCGCCACGGGGCTGTGGCTCGTGACGAAGACGGAGTCTCCTAGCAACTTGAGCAGGAGCGCATGGAGCTCTCCCGTAACCCTGAGGTGCCACACTCCTTGCGCGTTCGTCTTGACGAGAACCCCGCGCAACAGCTCCACTCGGGCGTCGTTGAACTCCCCTTGTTCCACGAGGCGCTCGTACTGAGCGCGCGTGAAGTGGTAGACGGCCTCTGGGGCCACGGACTCCAAATCGGACATGAACACAAGATAGCACCTGCCTCTCGTTCCTGAGGCGGGCGAACCCTAACAATACCCAGCGACAGCTCAGTCCGAGTGGCGCCGCAGGATCTGCTCGATCCGCTGCCGAGCCAGGGGCGCTGGGTCGTGTCGGGCGCAGGCGCGCTCGTAGGCGGCGCGGGCCGCGGCGTTGGCGCCTGTGCGGGCCAGGCGGTCGCCGATCAGGGTGTTGGCCGTCATTTGCAGCGGGGAGCCGCGGCGGAGCGAGTCGTCGAAGAAGGGGTCCCATGCCTCTTCGGCGTCCGCGATCTTGGCCAAGGCCTCCAGCGCGCGCGTGTGGAGCTCGAGGGCGTCGTCTTCGCGCAGCAGCTGCAGGAGTCGCTCGACCGCGGCGCCGCGCAGGTGGGCCTGGCTCCAAGCGCGGGCGCCGCCGAGCGCGTCCGCGGCGTTCATGCGCACCTCGAGGTCTGCGTCCGCGAGGAGGCGCTGCAGGAGCGGCCAGGCTCGCTCCGCTCCAGTTCGCGCGTGCTCGCCCGCGACCATCGCGACCACCGCCCGATCGATCGGCTCCTTGTCGCAGGCTTCGAGCGCGTCCCACGTCGCGTCGTCCAGGCCCAGGCTGCGGCGGATCAGGCTGCGCAGGCCCGCCTGGCGCTGGCGATCGTCGGGGCTCTGGATCAGCTCGCGCTGATAGGGGAGCAGGTGCGGCTCGAGGTTGCGCCGCTGGTCCTGGGAGAGCTTCGCGAGGTCCCAGGTGAGGGGAAAGGCGCCCTTGCTCAGGTCGGAGAGCTGCTGGCGAATGTCCTGGGGGACCGCGCCCCAGCGCCAGCGTCGGCCCGCGCCGTAGAGGAGCTGCGCCGCGCTGCGCAGTGCGGCGCGCGAGCAGCCCTCCGGCGCCGGGGGGCGCCAGAAGGGGAGCAGCTGGCCGGGGGTCTCCTCGGGGGGCAGGCCCTGCCAGGTGCGGGCGCGGGCGTGCAGGAGCTGCGCCAGCGTCGGCAGCTCGTCGGGGAAGGAGACGCGCAGGCCGTTGGCGCCGTGCCACTCGAGGCGCCGCTCCGGCGACTGGGCGCCCCGGCCCGGGCCGAGCTTCCCCGCCGCCTCGCTCAGGCGCACGGCTCGGAGCTCCCCGCGCACGACGGACCACTGGAGCGTGTGCTTGACCCCCAGCTCGGAGATCACGTGGCACTGGCCGTAGCCCGTCGCGGTGCGCCCCTCCCGAATCCCGCTCACGACGGGGTCCTCGCCCGAGAGGAACACCGAGGCGGGGAAGTGACCTGGCTTGGGGACCAGCATGTGCCACCACAGACTCCTCCCCAGCCCAGGGATCGGCGCGGCGCCCTGGTCCAGCACCCGGGGCGGGTCCCCCGCGACCACGACCAGTCCCGCCTCCGGCAGAAGAGGAGCGCTGAGCTCGGTCAGCTCGGGCTCGTCCTCGGGCGAGACGATCGTGAGCGCGTCGAGCTGGCCCAGGCGCGCGACGACGACCCAGCAGTTGCCCGGGTAGTCGCGCTCGCTCGCCCAGATCCGCGGCGAGCCGGGAGGGCGCGCGATCAGCGCCAGGGTCGCGAGCAGCGAGAGCGCGCACAGGGCCAGCGCCGCGTGGGGCCTCCCAGCGCCCGCTCCCTCGCCGGGCTCGCGCCAGCCGCGCAGGCGCCGCTCGAGCTCCTCGAGCCGCTCGGGCGGCCAGCCGCCGAGGTCCAGGGTGTAGGTCCCCGGGCGCAGACCCTGCAGCTCGAGCGCGGGGGGCGCCGGGGCACTCTCGCTCGCCGGCTCGGGCTGGATCGCGCCGACCTCGAGCGTGAGGGTGTCCTCGCGGCGGCTCGCGCTGCGGACCGCGGCCCAGGGGACCCAGCGGCCAGCGAGCAGGCCCGCGCGGCCGAGGTGCACGCGGGGGGCGTCGAGGCGGGCGTCGCTCCAGCGCGCGGCGCGGCGCCAGGGGAGCGCGTGCAGCGCGAGGCTCAGCGCCAGGGCCGGCGGGACCCAGGCCAGGCCGAGGTGCAGCGCGGCGTAGAGCGTGGGCACCAGCACGATCACGAGGGTCAGCCGGGGGAGGAAGCGCGGGTCCGCCGGGGTCGCGAGCGAGTCCTCGGCGCCGGGGTCGAAGTCGTCCAGCTGGGCGAGCGCCGCGCGCTGCGCCTGCTCTCCCCGGGCGGGCAGCAGGAAGGCCCCGCCCGGCGCCTCGACCCGGATCCCGCCGGGGAGCAGCCGCCGCGCCCCCAGGTCTCGCTTGGCCGCGACCCGCAGCCCGCGTCCGTCCGGGCAGCGCCAGGCGACCTGGTCACCCAGCACCTCGACCGCCCCGTAGCGCCCGCCGATCCGGTGGCTGAGCGCCAGGTGCAAGCAGAGCGGCGTCAGCCCGAGCGCCAGGGCCAGGCCCAGGGCCGTGCCGGTGAGCGCCGTGCTGGCCAGGGCCGCGGGCGGCAGGCTGGCGACGATCCAGTCGGGCACGGCGTCGAGCAAGAGTCCGCCGGCCGAGGCTGCGACGACCACGACCCCGGCCGGGAGCAACCCGGCCAGGAGCAGCCCCAGTCGCCAGCGCTCCGCCTGGGCGGGCCGGGGGAGCTCCGCCCGCTCCCAGCGCCACACGAGCGCGATCACGAGCGCGAAGGCCGCCACGCAGTTGGCCCAGCCGGCGAGCTCATGGAAGGGGCGCGGGTCGACCAGGAGCCCCAGCGCGGGCCCGACTCCCTGGCGGTCGAGCCAGGCGGCTGGGCGCAGGGCACAGAGCGCGAGGGCCAGCCAGCGCCAGCCAGGGGACGATCACCGCCAGCAGCCAGCTCAGCTCGCGCAGGGCCACGATCAGGCTGGGGGCGGGGCTCAGGTAGACCTCCCCCTCCGGGAAGGCCGCGGCCACGCCCGCGGGGAGCTTGGCGCCGCAGCGCGGGCAGTCCCCCTGGCGGGTGCGGGAGGGGGCGGCGCAGGCGGAGCAGAGTCGCAGCTCGAGGCGGCTCAGCGCCGGACTCCGCGCGCTGGTCGCGGGCGAGCGCTCGCCGAAGTGGTCGCGGAGTCGTGCACGCCCCCAAGATAGCCCTGCCCGCCCAGGGCGCGCCCGCAGGGCCGCTCGAACCTGCTACAACCGCCGGTCGAGGAGCTCGGCATGCGGCGAGAGGATCAGGAGCGCGCGGTCGAAGAGGTCGTGAACCGCACGATCGAGCGGGTGGTCGCGCGCGGCAGCCGCGCGCTCGAGGCGACCCTCGGCGACACGATCTACTACGAGCAGCAGCGGCTCAAGAAGGGCAAGCCCGGCAAGCAGCGCGACAAGGAGCGGGCGCAATACAAGGGCTACCGGCGCCAGCTGGTGCGCGGCAGCGACGAGCAGCGCAAGGCCGTCCTGCGCGAGATCGTGAGCTTCTTCACGCGCGAGATCCTGGGCAACTTCGACCCGCGCGTGCACGCGCTCGCGACGCGGGCCGTGCCCTTCGGGCTCAAGACCCTGCTCAACGCCACCTCTCCGCGCCAGCTGGTCGAGTGGCGCGGCTCGGGCGGGATCGACCTCGGCGAGCACATGATGGTCGAGGGCAAGCTCGACCACGCCCGCGCCCTGCGCGACCGCGGCACGCTGATCTTCGCGCCGACCCACTCCAGCAACCTCGACTCGATCGTGCTCGGCTACGGGATGCACGAGGCGGGCTTCCCGCCGCTGCTCTACGGCGCGGGCTTGAACCTGTTCGAGAACCCGCTGATGTCCTTCTTCATGCACAACCTGGGCGCCTACACGGTCGACCGGCGCAAGAAGGCGCCCCTCTACAAGGAGGTGCTCAAGGAATACGCGACGGTCAGCCTCGAGCTCGGCTATCACAACCTGTTCTTCCCCGGCGGGACCCGCGCCCGCAGCGGCGCGATCGAGCAGCACCTCAAGCTGGGCCTGCTCGGCACCGGCCTGACCGCCTTCGGCAACAACCTCCGCCGCGGCAAGACCAACCCCAAGATCTTCGTGATCCCGGTCGTGCTCAGCTTCGACCTCGTGCTCGAGGCCGAGACCCTCGTGGACGACCACCTGCGCGAGACCGGCCAGGGGCGCTACATCATCACCGACGACGAGTTCGCCTCGCCGCGGCGGATCCTGCAGTTCATGCGCGGCCTGCTCGAGCTCGACACCCACATTCACATCACGCTCATGGAGCCCCTCGACGTGTTCGGCAACCGCGTCGACGCAGAGGGCCGCTCGCTCGACGGGCGCGGGCGCGAGGTCCAGATCGAGCGCTACCTCGAGAACGCCAAGGGCGAGCGGGTCCAGGACGCCAACCGCGACCAGGAATACACCCGCGAGCTGGGCCGCCACGTGGCCGACGCCTACCTGCGCGGCAACACGGTCCTGCCCACGCACCTGGTCGCCTTCGCGCTCTTCGAGCGCCTGCGCACGCTGAATCCGGGCATGGACCTCTACCGGCTGCTGCGCACCGGCGGCATGCACGAGTCGATCGCCTTCTCGGAGGCCCAGCGCTCGGTCGACGACTTGCTGACCCGCGTGCGCAAGCTGGCCGAGGAGGGGCGCCTGCGCCTCGGAGAGCGGGCGCGCACCGCCAGCGCGCAGGAGCTCTTGACCCTCGCCCTGCGCGCCTTCGGGACCTATCACACCAAGCCCGCGCTGGAGCGGATCGGCGACCGGCTCTACCACCGCGATCGCAACCTGCTCTTCTACTACCGCAACCGCCTGACCCAATACGGGCTCGAGCAGGAGGTGAGCGCATGAGCGACGTCGGTCGCGTAGGCGTCCTGGGCGGCGGCTCCTGGGGCACGATCCTGGCCCACCTCGCCGGCGAGGCGGGGGCCGACTCGGTGCTCTACATGCGCAACGAAGAGCGCGTGGCGGAGCTGAACGAGAAGCGGACCAACTCGCGCTATCTCGGCGACACGCCGCTGAGCGAGCGCCTGCGCGGGACGACCTCCCTCGAGGAGGCGATCCGCGGCGCCGAGCTGGTGATCTTCTGCGTCCCCAGCAGCGCGACCCGCAAGGTGGCGGGGGTCGCCGGCGAGTTCCTGACCGGCGAGCAGTGCGTGGTCTCGGCGACCAAGGGGCTCGAGCCCGAGACCTTCCTGACCATGACCGAGGTGATCCGCCAGGAGACCTGCGCGCTCAAGCTGGGCGCCGTCTCGGGCCCCAACCTCGCCAAGGAGATCGTGGCCGGCCAGCCCTCGGCCACGGTCGTGGCCAGCCGCTTCGAGGAGGTGATCCGGACCGGGGCCCGCCTGCTCCACGGCGAGGGCTTCCGCGTCTACGGCAACACCGACGTCAAGGGCGTCGAGCTGGCCGGCGCGCTCAAGAACGTGATCGCGATCGCGAGCGGGGTCGTGTTCGGCCTCGGCTTCGGGCACAACGTGCGCGCCGCGCTCGTGACCCGCGGCCTGGCCGAGATCCAGCGCCTCGGCGTGGCTCTGGGCGCGGACCCGTTGACCTTCATGGGCCTGGCCGGGATCGGCGACCTGATGGTCACCTGCAGCTCGGAGCTCTCGCGCAACTTCCGGGTCGGCAAGGGCGTCGCGCAGGGGCGCAGCCTGGACGAGATCTGCGAGGAGCTGGGCGAGGTGGCCGAGGGGATCAACACCACGCGCGTGGTGCGCGAGCTGGCCGGCCGCGAGGAGGTCGCGATGCCGATCGTGGACGGGGTCGCGCAGCTGCTCTTCGACGGCGCGACCACGAGCGAGGTGCTCGAGGACCTCATGACGCGCGCCGCTCGCTACGAGATCGACTTCGACTACAGCGCGGAGGTCTAGGGCTCGGTGGACGCTTCCTTCCAGGCGCCCGAGCGCAACGGGTTTCGCTATCCGCTCTTCCGCCGCAACGACCGGCCCTTGCCGGCCGAGTGGGAGGGCTCGCTCTACGTCTGGGATATCGACAACACCTACCTGATCACCGAGTGGAAGGGCCTGCGCGATCTGCTGCGGATCCGCTTCGAGGACGCCCTCGACAAGCGCCCGGTCCCCGGCGCCGTGCCGCTGCTGCGGGGCCTCGGCGACTCGGAGCAGGACCCCGAGCGGCGGCCCGCGATCCACTTCGTGAGCGCCAGCCCGCACACCATGCGTGAGGTGCTCGAGCGGCGGATGCTGATCGACGGCGTCGTCCACGACGGGATCTCCTTCCGCGACTGGGGCGCCCTGCGCTACCTGCGCGACGTGTTCGGCTACAAGATCGTGGCGCTGCTCCTGCTGCGCCGCGAGACGCCGCCCGGCGCGCGCGAGGTGCTCTTCGGCGACGACCGCGAGCACGACCCCTGGGTCTACTCGCTCTACTCGCGGATCTGCGCGGGCGAGCTGCGCGGCGAGGAGCTGCGCGAGGTCCTCGAGAGCCAGCGGGTGCGCAGCGCCGCGGCCGCCTACGCCGTGGCCCTGGCCGACGAGCTGCCCCGTCGCGACCCCGTCGACTGGATCTTCATTCGGCGTCTGCGCAAGAAGAAGGCGACGAGCTCGCCAGCGGAGGGCGCCGAGGGCGAAGGCGAGGAGCCCGCCAGCGAGCGGCGGCGCCGCCGCTCGACCACCCGCCGCCGCCGCCGACCCAAGCCGCCCGGCCAGCTCGACGCGCGCCTGGTCGAGGTCGAGGACTACGGTCAGGCGGCGGCCGTGCTCTTCGCCGCTGGCCGCCTGCGCGCCGAGGACCTGCGCGCCGTCGTGGCCGAGGTCGCGGCCGCCGGCGACTCGCACCCACCCCTCGCCGCGCTCGAGCGCCTCGGCGCCTTCGGCGCTGACGACCTCGAGCGCGCGCGCGCCGCCCTCGCCGAGGATCCGGGCGAGGCGCCTCAGGAGGAAGCTGAATGACCCCTCGCGCCCCTCGCCGGCTCGCCCTCCTGGGCGGCCTCGCCCTGGCGCTCTGCAGCGGCTGCGCCAGCCGAGGCGACGTCGACCGCGCCGTGGCGGACGACCTGCGCTTCACGGGCCGGATCATGGGCTTCGCCCTCGACTCCAACCTCGAGGCCCTCGAGACGCGCCTGGCCTTGCTCGAGGCGATGCAGGACGACCCCGCCTTCCCCAAGCTGACCGCCAAGCTGGGCACGATCGACGAGGTCAAGGCCAAGCTCGAGCGCGTCCAGGGCGCCAAGCGGACGCTGATGGAGGAGTACGGGCGGCTGCAGGAGCGCTACGGAGCCGCGGAGCAGGAGTAGCAGCTTGGCCCCGGCCTACACGACCCGTCTCCAGCCGGTCGAGGTCGGCGAAGCCGCCCGTCCGCTGCTGGTCGCGGTGTTCCCGCTCCACGAGGGCCCCGGCGCGGTGTGCTTTCAGCTCCAGGACGACGGCGACCTGCGCCGCGGCGGCGTCTACTGGCTGCCGGCCGACGAGGCCGCGCGCGTGGCGCGCGCGCCGCGCTTCGACGAGCTCTTCGCCGACGTCGCGGCGAAGCTCGGGGCGCAGCCCGAGCTGCAGGCGCCGCTGCGCGCGCTGCTCGAGCGCGCCCGCGACGTGGCCAAGGAGAGCCTGCCCTTGACCCCCGACGTGCTGTCGCGCCTGGTCGAGGTCGGCCGCGCCGCCAGCGAGCTGGACCCCGGCGACCTGCCAGGGGTGTTTCCGCTGGAAGGGCTGGTCCTGACGGCGCTGCTGATCTTCGTTAGCGAGGAGGAGCGCTACCCGCGCCCGCGCTACAAGGGTGGCGACGTGGCGCTCGAGCGCTTCCTGGACGTGATCGGGTAGGCGCTATTTCACCGCGCCCGAGCGGCGCTCGAGGTTGCGGAACACGAGGGTCTCGCGGCCGACCTGCGAGCGGGCGAGCAGGTCGCGGATCACCTTCACGATCATGCGCTGGGCGCCGCCGTTGATGTCCGTGAAGTCCTCGCTGGGGTTACTCGCGCTCGGTCCGTAGTGCTGCTCGAGGTAGCGGACGACCGCCAGGGGGATCCGGCTGCGGCGCAGCGGGCTGCCGACGGCGCCGCGGAGGTGGGGGTCGTGGCTGGAGTCGAGCACTTCGGGGCCGAGGGGGAAGCCCTCGGCGCGCGGGAGCGCGAGCAGGGCGTGGATCAGCTCGTGCAGGAGCGTGTCCACGAGCTCCTGCGGGTTGTTGCGGTGCTCGGCGATCGTGGGGTTGATCGTGAGCGTGCCCTGGCTGTAGGTCCCGTAGCGCTCGACCCCGTGGGCGACCAGGCCCGGGACCACGCGCAGCTGGAGGGGCAGGCCGCCTGGGTAGCTGCGCAGGTAGGCCTCGATCCGGAGGAAGTCGGGGTGCGTGCGCAGGGCCGCGATCGCCTTGCGCTGGCCGGGGGTCCGAGCCAGGCGTCCGAGGAAGCGGTCGAGGGGGCCTTCGCCCTTGGCCTCGACGGCGTGGAGGACCACGCTCGCCGCCCCTCCCTTGGCGCGCACGATCAGGCTGCGGGCCTCGGGGGGGAGGAGCACGACCTCGCGCTCGGGGCGGACCTCGGCGAAGGCCAGGGGCACGCCGCTCGCGGAGTAGGCGAAGAGGTCGACGTCGCCTTCGCCGGCGAGGCGCTTGCACAGCAGCGCCAGCGGGGCCTCTCGCTCGGGGAGGGGGAGGAGGCGTACGCTGCGCTCGGCTTCGAGCGCCAGGCGGCGCTCGCCCGGGAGCAGGGGCTCCTCGGCCTCGAGCCGGGTCACACCGAGCGAGAAGTCGCCGCCGCTGCCGGCGGCCACGGCCACGGTCAGCGAGAGGGGGCCCGGGCCCTGGACGAGCAGGCGCTCGCGCGCCTGGTGGGACTGGCCGAGCTGCGCGCGCTCGCCGAGCTCGGCGCGCAGGTCGAGGTCGGAGGTGGCGCCGATCCCGTCCAGGGTGATCCACGCCAGGCCCTCGGGGAGCTCGAGTCGACCCCGCCAGGGCTCCGCCTTGACCTTGGCCGCGTGGGCGGCGACCTCGCCCGCGCGGGGCGGGAGGGTCAGGGTGATCAGGTCGCTGCAGAGCAGGGGGAGGAGGAGACTGAGGGTCAGCGAGACCATGCGTGCAGTTTGGCCTCAGCGCGGGTGAACGCGCAAGGGAGGCGACTCGCAGGTCCTGGGCTGCAAAGGGTTTGCGCACGCTGGCGAGAAAGTGCGTGACGCGAGCGGAGGCCGCGCGACATGTGCGTGAAGGCCGAGAGGACGCGCGCCGTGCTCGGGCCCAGAAGAGGAGTCCCCCATGACCCGCAAGCTGATCGCCGCTCCGTTCGCCGCTCTGTTCGCCTCCATGACGCTGGCCCTGCCCGTCCTGGCTTGCGACGCCGACTGCAAGGTGCAGCGCAAGGCCAAGGGCGAGTGCGAGCACGAGGCCTGGGAGAAGAAGTCCGCGCGTGAGCGCGAGGAGTGCCGCGAGGAGGCCGAGCGGGCCAAGCGCGAGCGCGAGGAGTGCGAGGAGGAGGAGGCCAAGCAGAAGCGGGCCAAGCGCGAGCGCGAGGAACGCGAGGAGCGGGCCAAGAAGCGGGAGCGCGGCGAGAAGGGCAAGAAGGCCTTCGCCAAGCGCGAGGAGGAGGAGGAGGAGCGTGAGCGCGAGGCGAAGCGGGAGCGTGAGGTGCGCGCGCCGATCTCCTTCCTGGACTGCTTCGACACCGACGACGACGGGCGCCTGGACAAGCGCGAGCTGGAGTTCCTCAAGCGCTTCCTCGACGAGCGCTTCGACGAGGACGAGGACGGGGTCCTCAGCCGCGAGGAGAAGAAGGCCCGCAAGCGCTTCCTCCAGCGCGCCGAGCGCTTGCACCGCGACGCGGTCCGCCGCCGGGCCCTCGGCGAGTGGGACGAGAACGAGGACGGCCAGCTCAGCCCCCGCGAGCGGCGCATGCGTCAGCGTCACCTGCAGGAGCGGCGCCAGCGCTGGGAGCACCGCGTCGTGCGTCGCTTCGACGAGGACGAGAACGGCCGCCTCGACCGCAAGGAGAAGGAGCGGGCCTTCGTCGAGCTGAGCAACCGCGCCCGCGAGGTGCGCGAGGCCCGCCTCGAGCGCTTCTTCGGCGAGGACTCGAAGGGCTAGCTCGACCACACCACCCCACCACCGCTGCGCGCCCCCGGCTCACCTGAGCTTGGGGCGCGCGGCTCGTACAGCGGGTAGTCTCGTCAGCCGGAGGAAGCATGAACCAGACTCGCACCCGCTCACTCGGCCTCGCGCTCGCAGGCTCCGCCCTCTTCGCCCTGGGCCTCGGCCTCGGACAGCGTCGCGCTCAGGCCGACGACGCCAAGCTGGCCAAGGCCAAGCAGCTGCTCGCGGCCTCGGGCAAGGGCAAGCTTGGCGACGCGCTCGTCGCCACGCTCCGGCAGCGGATCGAGCGGGAGCTGGCTCAGTCGCCCAGCCCGCAGGGCCAGAAGATCCTCGTCGCCCTGCGCGAGGCCAAGGCCGACGAGTTCGATCAGGAGCTGGCCCAGGCCTACGCCAAGGTCCTCGACGCCGAGGCCCTCGACGCCGGCCTGGCCTTTTACGCAACCACGGGCGGCAAGGCCTTCGCGGCCAAGCGCGACGAGCTGTGGGCCGCCGAGCAGGCGCTGATCGAGGTCCACTCGCGCAAGCTGATCTACGCCGCGCTCAAGCGGGCCGGCATGAACACGCCCGAAGAGAACATGAAGGAGGCGCGCCGCAACGGCAACGAGGCGGCCGCGATCGGAGCGCTCAGGGCGATCTCCAGCGCGCAAGCCCTGTTCCGCGAGGGCGACAAGGACAACGACGGGACCCTCCAATACGCCGGCGACCTCGCCGCGCTCGGCAAGACCAACCTGATCGACTCGGTCCTCGCGAGCGGCAAGAAGAACGGCTATCGCTTCAAGGTCGTGCGCGCGAAGGGCGACACGGGTCAGTTCTGCTGGATGGCGACCGCCAGCCCGATCGAGCCGGGCGTCACCGGCGAGCGCCACTTCGCGACCAACCACTCGGGGGTGACCTGGTATCGCACCGATAAGCCCTTCGAGTTCGACCTCGACCAGTGCGAGGTCAAGGGCGGGACCCCCCTCGGGCGCTAGCTTGCGCCTGTTCTGGGCGATCGAGCTCGACGACGCCGCGCGTGAGACGCTGGCCGCGGCCCAGGAGCGCCTCGCGGCGGACCCCGCGGCGGCGGTGGTGAACTGGACGCGCCCCGAGGCGCTCCACGTCACGCTGGCCTTCCTGGGCGAGGTCGCCGAGGAGCGGGTGCCCGAGCTGCGGGCGGCGATCGAGTCGCTGCTGCCGGTCGAGCCGCTGCGGCTGAACCTGGCTCACCTCGGCAGCTTCGGGGGGTCTCGCCCGCGCGTGGTGTGGGCAGGCCTGGGCGGGCGTGACCGGGGCAAGCTGGTCGCGCTCGGGGAAGGAGTGGGCGCGGCCCTCGAGCCCCTGGGCTTTCCCCGAGAGCGGCGCGGCTTCGCGCCGCACGTGACCTTGGGCCGCGTGCGCAAGCAGCGGGGTCGCGGCGGGCGCGCCCTGCGAGAGCTGCTCAGGGGGACGGCCCTGCCGCGCACGCCCTTCCTCGCGCACGAGGTCGTCCTCTTCGCGAGCAGCTACGGCCACGCGCAGGGGCCGGCCCGCTACACGGCGCTCCTGCGCTTGCCCTGCGGCGGCGGCGGCGGCGGCGGCGGCGGCGGCAGCGGCGGCAGCGGCGGCGGCAGCCCGGCGGCAGCGGCGGCAGCGGCGGCGGCAGGGACGCCGGCGCAGGA